>Ga0194112_10002500_pt1 | contig 26306 bp, 21 predicted proteins | sample TA2MahC400mmetaG_FD_146191 | JGI IMG/M metagenome (GOLD analysis project Ga0194112, IMG submission 146191) | Freshwater microbial communities from Lake Tanganyika, Tanzania - TA2015016 Mahale Deep Cast 400m | ecosystem: Environmental > Aquatic > Freshwater > Lake | place: Tanzania: Lake... | reverse complement strand
CGGCCGTGGGGGAACGGCGACGGGCGGTTCATGTATCCGCCGGAGTCGGCCGCCGGCGCCTCGCCCGCCGGACCGGTGCTGGACGGGCCGGTGGAGAGCATCCGCCTTGAGATGCTCCGCGACGGAATCGAAGATTATGAGTATCTCGTCATTTTGCGCCGGCTGCTGGCCGGGCGCGGGGCGAAACTTGCCGCCGGCGAGCGGCAGCGCCTCGAAGCGCTCCTTGAAGTGCCCGAGGAGATTACGAAGGACATGACGACGTTCACGCGCGACCCCGCGCCCATCGAGCGCCGCCGCGACGCCGTCGCCCGCGCAATCGAGGCGCTCGCGAAACGGTAGGGCGGCGGCCGGGGCGGTCAAAACGAGGGTGAGATCATGCGAAGGCGCAGGTTACTAACCGTTCTGGCGGCTGCGGCTGCCGCTGCGCGTTCCTCGCCGGCCTCGCCGGCCGCTGCCGAGGCGCCCCCCGCGATGCCCCGCATCGAGGAACCCTGGTGGACCATCGCGGGCGACCCCGACCTGGGGCCGCTGACGGACCCCAGGCAGCAGCCCGTGGACTTCGCCGTCTGGCAGGCCGCCGACGGCACGTGGCAACTCTGGTCGTGCATCCGCGGCACGCGCCAGCCGGGCAAGACCCGCCTCTTCCACCGCTGGGAGGGCAAACGCCTCACCGACGCCGACTGGCAGCCGCGCGGCGTCGCCATGCAGGCCGACCCGAAGGCGGGCGAGACGGAAGGCGGCCTCCAGGCGCCACATGTCATCAAGATATATACCATTTACCACATGTTCTACGGCGACTGGGAGCACATATGCCTCGCCGCGAGCCCCGACGGCAAGGCCTTCGCCCGCCGCCTCGGCCCCGGCGGCACGAGCGGCATGTTCGGCGAAGGGCCGGGCAACAACACGCGCGACCCCATGGTCCTGCGGGTCGGCGGCCTTTACCACTGCTACTACACGGCGTACCCGAACCGCGAGGGGTCCGTCTTTTGCCGGACGTCCGAGGACCTCCTGAAATGGAGCGACTCTCGCCGCGTGGCCTTCGGCGGCGCGGCCGGAACGAACCCCTACTCCGCGGAGTGCCCCTTTGCGGCCTGGCGGCCGGAGGCGAAACGGTTTTTCCTCTTCCGCACGCAGCGGTACGGCCAGAAGGCGCAAACAACAGTGTATGCGTCGCCCGACCCGCTTGACTTCGGAATAAACGACGACCGCTGGCGCCTGGGCACGCTGCCGGTGGCCGCGCCGGAACTCATCGACCACGAGGGGCAGACCTACATCGCGGCCCTGCTGCCCAGCCTCAAGGGCATCCAAGTCGCGCGGCTGGCGTGGTGATCAGGCTTTGCGCGACGGATAGTGCGGGCTGTAGAGGAACCGCTCCGGCCTGAGCGCCAGGTCGGCGCCCACGACGAACGGCGGGCCGCGCTCCTCCAGGTGCTTTACCATCCGCCCGCGCCAGAGTTTCAGCACAGCGGCGTGTTCGGGCCTTTGCGCAAGGTCGTCGCACTCGCCGGGGTCCTTCTCCAGGTCGAAGAGTTGCTGCTCGCCCGTCATGGCATGGAAGACGTATTTCGTCCGGCCGTCGGTCAGGGCGGTCCAGTGGTTCGACTTGTCGTAGCAGACATCGTGCTCCATGTCGATATATTCTCGCCAACCCTCCGCCCGCCCGCGCACGAGGTCCAGCAGGCTCCGCCCGTCGAACCGCTTCGGGTCGGCCGCCGCGCCGGCGGCGTCGAGGAACGTGGGCAGCACGTCCCTGAGTTCCACCGGCTGCGCGAGCACCTGGCCGCGCTTCGCCGAAACGAAGCGCTCCGGCCACCGCATAAGCATCGGAATGCGTGCCGACGCCTCGTAGGCGTAGGTCTTGCGCCAGAGATGATGGTCGCCCGTCATGTCGCCGTGGTCGGCCGTGTAGAGGATGAGCGTGTCCTCCGTCCACCCGCGCTCCTGGACGGCCTGAAGTATGCGGCCGATCTGCTCGTCGATGAACGTGACGGAGCCGTAGTAGCCCTGCCTTGAGCGGCGGACCTGCTCGGCCCCGAGGTCGCCGCGCCACGTGTCGGCGGGGAGTTTCTGGCCGCGGCAGGCGTGCCGCTCGGCCCACGCGCCCACGCCCGCCTTGGGAATGTTCGCATCTTCATACATCTTCCACAACCGCTCCGGCGGGTCGTACGGGCTGTGCGGCCGCGCGAACGACACCTTCAGCAGCCACGGCTCCGGCCGGTCGCAGCCCTTGAGGAACTCGACGGCCCGGTCGCCCGTCCATCGCGTCGGGTGAAGCCGCTCGGCGAGCGCGTACGGCCGCGCATCGTATGCGTTCCAGCCGATGCCCGTGGCGTCGGGGGCGAGGTCGGGCGCCTCCCGCCGGAACCACTGCCGGTAGTCGCTGACGAAGCCCGGCGACTCGGCGCGGCCCGATTCATCCAGCAGCGTCTCGTGGAACCCGTGCAGGGCCCGCTGCGGGGACCAGTGCATCTTGCCGATGCCCAGGCCGTAGCAGCCGGCCTCGCGCAGCATGCGCGGCAACTCATTCTCATATGTCTCGGCCACGCGGCCGTAGCCGAGCATCCCGTGCCGCCAGGGCGACAGGCCGGTAAGGAGCGACGCCCTGGCGGGGGTGCACGAGGGCACCGAGGTGTAGGCGCAGCGGAAGCGCACGCCCTCGGCGGCGATTCTGTCGAGGTGCGGCGTGCGCACGCACGGATGGCCGGCGGCGCCGATGCAGTCGCCGCGGTGCTGGTCGGCCATCACCAGGAGGATGTTCGGCTGCCGCTTTGCCGGCGCCTGGACCGCGGGCGCCCGCCTGCCGGCCGCCAGCGCCGCCGCTCCGCCCGCCGCCAGCCCGAGCAGGCCCCGGCGGGTCATCGCGCGACTCGTCCCTGAATCGGTCCTTTTCATGGGCGGCCTTTCATTGCCCCGGTCCGGAGAGTGAGTGCGTGTTCCTTTGTAGCGGCTTGCCGGAGGAATGCAAGCGTGCGCGCGCGGGGCGATTTCTTGCGGCCGGGGCGCGAGCGTGCTACTCTTGGCGCCGCGCCGAGGCACGTTCAGGCGCCCGTGAAAGGAGATGCCATGAATCGTCGCCGGTTTCTTGAAACGACCGCCGCCAGCGCGGCCGCCGCCCTCGTGTCCGCCGCGCGCCGCGCCCCCGCCGCCGAAGCCCGGGAGAAAGCCGCCGTGAAACGCCCGAATATCCTCTTCCTGTTCTCCGACGACCAGCGGTTCGACACCATCGGCGCCCTGGGAAACGAGATCGTCCGGACGCCGAACCTCGACCGCCTGGCCGCCGCCGGCACGGCATTTACGCATGCTTATATCATGGGAGGCAACCAGGGGGCCGTCTGCGGCCCCCGCCGGGCGATGATGCTCTCCGGCCGCACGCTGTGGCGCGCCGTGGCCGGCCTGGCCGGGGAGCCGCTGTGGCCGGAGGTCCTGCGCAAGGCCGGCTACGCCACCTTCGGCATCGGCAAGTGGCACAACGGCCCGCCCGCCTACGCCCGGTGCTTCTCCGGCGGCGCGGAGATATTTTTCGGCGGCATGTCGGACCACCTGAAGGTCCCCGTCCACGATTTCGATCCGGAAGGGAAGTACCCGAAGGCGGCGCAGCGCGTGGCCGAGAAGTTTTCGAGCGAACTTTTCGCCGACGCGGCCGTCCGCTTCCTGCGCGAGTACAAGGGCGGCGCGCCCTTCGCCCTCTACGTGGCCTTCACGGCGCCGCACGACCCGCGCATGCCGCCGGAGAAGTTCGCCGCCATGTATCCGCCCGAAAAGATGCCGCTGCCCAGGAACTTCATGCCCGAGCATCCGTTCGACAACGGCGACATGAAGGGCCGCGATGAGAACCTGGCGCCGCACCCGCGGCCGCCCGAGGTCGTACGGAAACATCTTGCCGAGTACTACGGCATGATATCGCACCTGGACGGCGAGGTCGGCCGCATCCTGGCCGCCCTCGACGAAACCGGCCGCGCGGCCGACACGCTCGTAATCTTCGCGGGCGACAACGGCCTGGCCGTGGGCCAGCACGGCCTCTTCGGAAAGCAGAACGTCTATGAGCACTCGGTGCACGTGCCGCTCATTCTTCGCGGGCCGGGCGTGCCCGCGGGCGAGCGGCGCGACGCGTTCGTCTATGTCTTCGACCTGTGTCCGACCATCCTGGAGGCTGCCGGCGTCGCCGTGCCCGACACGGTGGAAGGCAAGAGCCTGTCGCCAGTCCTCAAGGACAAGTCTGCGCGGCTGCGCGACTCGGTCTTTACCGCCTACCGCGACCTGCATCGTGCAGTGCGCGACGAGCGCTGTAAACTCATCCGCTACTCCGTCAAGGGCGAAAAGCACGTGCAACTCTTTGATTTGTCGGCCGACCCGTGGGAAATGAAAGACCTCTCCGCCGACGCGGCATACGCCAGGCAGTTGGCCGCCCTCGACGCCCGCCTTCGCGAGTGGCAGAAACAGACGGGCGACACGCTGGCGCTGTAGGCCGCGCCTTTTGGTTGTTGTCCAACTTGTCGCCCCGCCGATAACCGATATATACCTGGGCGCTGAAATCTGCGCTGCGCAACAGCCGGCGGGTGGGGTCGGCATAGAGGGGGTCAGGGACCGTCTTGTCGGCGGTTCCCGGCCCCTTCCTGGCAGGAAGAGCCGGTTACCGTGAAGGTGATCCCGGTCACGACCGTGGTGGGCGCGCGGCCGCAGTTCATCAAGGCTGCGGCCGTCAGCCGCGCCATGGCCCGTTTCAACGCCTCGGGCGGGCCGGTGCGGCTCCAGGAGCGCACCATTCACACCGGGCAGCACTACGACGAGAACATGTCGAAGGTGTTCTTCGACGAACTCAGGATACCCGAGCCGGCGGCCAACCTGGGGGTCGGGTCGGGCCCGCACGGCGAGCAGACCGGCCGCATGCTGGAGCGCATCGAGGCGGACCTGGCTGCGCATCGGCCCGCGTGGCTGCTCATCTACGGCGACACGAACTCGACGCTGGCGGGTGCGCTTGCGGCGGCGAAACTGCACGTTCCGGTGGCCCACGTTGAGGCCGGCCTGCGCAGTTACAACCGCCGCATGCCGGAAGAAATCAACCGCGTTGTGGCCGACGTCCTGTCGTCGCTGCTTTTCTGCCCGACGGCGGCGGCGGTCGAGAACCTTGCCCGCGAGGGCATCACCCGCGGCGTCTGCCGCGTGGGCGACGTCATGTACGACTCGGTCCTGTTCAACGCGGCCTTGGCCGAGCAGTCCAGCCGCATCCTGGGCCGGCTGGGCCTGGAGCCGAAATCGTACTACCTGGCCACGGTGCATCGTGCGGAGAACACGGACCACGCCGTGCGGCTGGCGGGCATCCTGGGGGCGTTCCGGGAGGCGCGGCGGCCGATTGTCCTGCCGCTGCATCCGCGGACGCGCAAGACGCTGGGGGCCGACGCCGCCGCCCTCGGCGGCCAGGTCCGGATTATCGACCCCGCGCCGTACCTGGACATGCTGATGCTGGAGCGCCACGCGCGGCTGATTCTTACGGATTCGGGCGGCGTTCAGAAGGAGGCGTACTGGTTCGGCGTGCCGTGCGTCACGCTGCGCGGCGAGACGGAGTGGGTTGAACTGGTGGCCGCAGGGTGCAACCGCTTGGCGGGGGCCGAGGCGGAGGCGATCCTGGCGGCCATCGACGCGTTCGAGTCTGACGGGGCTGCTCTGCCTGCCTCCCGCCCGGGGGACCTCTACGGCGACGGCCGCAGCGCCGACCGCATCGCGGCCATCCTCGCCGAAGGAGCGCCCGGCCATGCCGCGTAAGATGGTCATGGTCACCAACCTCGACGTCTGGCTCCTGACGGAGAAGATCAGGAAGGCCGGCACGGGGAACCAGTCGCTCTACAACACGCTCCTGGGGTACGCGGGGGCGGGGTGGGAAGTGCACCTCCTGACGACCAGCCGCACATGCGAGGGCATGCCGCCGGTGCACGAGCGGGTTTTCATCCATCGCCGGCCGGTCCGCTGGGTGGAGGCGTACTTGCGGGCCAAGTCGTGGGCTCGGGGCCTGGCGCGGTTGCTCCTCGGGCCGGCGACGGACATGACGCTGGAGATGCAGGCCGAGCCCGGTCCGCCCTCGAAGGGGTTCGGGCGCTACGCGCGCATTTTCCGGCGCGTCATGGGGCGGCGGGCGATTGCGCTGGCGCGGCGCATCGGCCCGGTGGACCTGTTGTACGGCTACGAGATCCTGGGCGCCCTGGCGGCGCGCAGGGCGGCGGAGGCGCTCGGCGTGTCCCTGGTGACGCGGTTCCAGGGGACGGAACTCAGCCGGTTCCTGGGCGACCGTGCGCGGATGCTTTCTTACCGGATGCGGGTGGAGGCCCTGCGGACCCCCGCCGACCTGGTAATCATGGCCAACGACGGCACGCAGGGCGACAAGGTGCTCGATGCGCTGGGCGTGCCGCGAGAGAGGGTCCGTTTCTGGATGAACGGCGTGGTGAAGGACGACGTGTATCGCCCCGGCGTTGACGCCGGGGGCGTGCGGCGCGGGCTGGGCATCGGCGAGGGCGAGGTCTTTATCCTTCATACCGGCCGCATGTTCCACTGGAAGCGCATCGACCGCCATCTGGAGGTGCTTGCGCGGGCGGCGCAGGAGTTCCCGCGATTCAAGGCGGTCTTCATCGGCGACGGGCCGGAACTGCCCGCATGCAAGGCCCTGGCCGGGCGGCTGGGGCTGGAGGGGCGGGTCCTGTTCCTGGGCGCACTCCCGCACGGCGAGGTCATGAATTACTTGAACGCGTGCGACATTTATGTTTCATTCTACGACCTGTCGAACCTGTCGAACTCGCTGATTGAGTCGTGCGTATGCGGCAAGTGCGTCGTGACGACGGCCGTGGGCGGGACGACGGACCTCCTGACGGACGGGGTGAACGGCGTCGTGGTCGCCGCGCATGACGACGTGGAGGCCATCGCCCGCGGGCTGCTGCGGGTGCTGAAGGACCCGGCCGAGCGGCTCCGCCTGGCCGAGGGCGCCCGTCGGCGCAGCGAGGAACTCAAGACGTGGCAGGAGCGGATGCGGATGGAAATCCAGGAAGTGGAGAAAGTGCTGGCCGCGGCGGCGCTCGAAGGCCGTTCGGCAGGCGGGTTCAACCGCAAAGAACGGCCGGAGTCTGATATCAGCGAATAAAGTAATAAGTAATCTTTCTTCGCGTTCTTTGCGCTCTCTGCGGTGAAAAGAACGTTCCCCATCGCTTAAAGGAGACGGCCCATGCCGCACTTGACGCGTCGGAAGTTCCTCAATCGCGGCGCCGGCGCGGCAAGGCCCCGGCCGGGCGGGGCGGGACGGGTTGCCGAAAGGGGGAGGGCATGAAGAGCGTGCTGATTACGGGCGTCGCCGGGATGATCGGGTCGCACCTGCTCGACGCCCTTCTGGCAGGGGGCTGCCGCGTAACGGGCATCGACAACCTCTCTTTCGGCAAGGTGGAGAACGTACGGCACAACCTCGATAACCCGGCTTTCTCGTTCTACAACGTGGACATCCTGGACCTGGACACGCTGCGGATACTGGCCAAGGACGCGGACGTCATCGTCCACCTGGCGGCCGTCAAGAAGATCGGCGAGGCGCAGCAGGGGCTGGCGACGCTCCAGGTGAACACCAAGGGCACAGATAACATCTTCGAGGTGGCGCGGATGTGGCGGTGCAAGGTCGTCTTCGCATCCACGTCGGACGTCTACGGGATGTCGCCCGACCTGCCGTTCCGCGAGGACGGCGACGTGCTCATCGGTCCGAGCCTGGTCAAGCGATGGAGTTACGCCGTCTCCAAACTGTACGGCGAGCACCTGGCGTTGGCGTACCACAAGGACTGCGGCGTGCCGATGGTCATCTTGCGATACTTCGGCGGGTTCAGCGCCCGTTCGAGTTTCACCTGGAGCGGCGGGCACATCCCGATCTTCATCCACGCCATCCTGCGGGACCAGGAGGTCATCATCCACGGCGACGGCACGCAGACGCGATCCATGGCCTACGTGGACGACCTTGTTCGCGGCACCATCCTGGCGATGGAGAGCGACCGCGCCGTCGGCGAGGTCATCAACCTGGGCAATCCCGAGGAGATGAGCGTCATCGAGGCTGCGCGGCTCATCCACCGCATGGCCGGCACGGGCAAGGAACTCCGGCTGAAGTTCGTGACTTTTGAGCAGGTTTTCGGACGGTACAAGGATATCGTCCGCCGGATTCCGGACCTGACGAAGGCCCGGGTGCTTCTGGGGTACGAGCCGAAGTACACGTTGGAGGACGGCATCCGGCTGGTGCTTGACGAGGCTCGTGCGCGGCTGCGGGCGTCGTCGTGAGTCGCGCACGGCGCGCGCCGGGCCGCACGACGCCGGAACAGCGCGGGCCTTGCGGGCGGCAGCCGCCGCTTCGGCCGGCCCCGCAACATCAAAGGACGGCCTCTCTGGGGGGTTGCACGTTGAGACGCATGATTATGATATCGAACCTGGACGTCTGGCTCCTGACGTCCAGCAACGTCCGGCCGGGCACCGGCAACCAGGACATGTACAACACCGTCCTGGGGTACGCGCGGAACGGCTGGGAGGTGCACCTGCTGACGGACAGCCGCGCCGTCCGGGGCCTCCCCAAGATTCACGATAGCGTTTTCTGCCACCGGAAGCCCATCAGGCTGCTGGACGCGCAGCAGGCGGTCAAGCGGTGGCTGCGGTCGTTGCTGGGCGAGGGCGGCGCTGCGAGGAGCGTGCGGCCGCACAGGCCGGCCCCGGGCATGGCCCGGTACATGAAAGTGTTCCGGTGGGCGATGTCGCGTCGGGGGGTGGCGCTGGCGCGGCGGCTGGGGCCGGTCGACCTGGTTTACGGGTACGAGTTTTTCGGGGCGGCGGCCGGCCGTGCAGTGGCCGATGCGCTGGGCGTTCCGCTCGTTACGCGGTTCCAGGGGACCGAACTGTGCCGCTGGCTGGGCGACCCGGCTGCGCTGCTGGCCGATTCCGTGAAGGCCGGGGCCACCCGCACGCCCGCCGACCTGGTAATCATGGCCAACGACGGCACGCAGGGCGACCGGGTGCTGGACGCCCTGGGCGTTCCGCGCGAGAAAGTCCGTTTCTGGATGAACGGCGTGGACAAGCAGGACGTTTTCCGCCCGCAGGTGGATGCCGGGGCCGTCCGCCGCAGCCTGGGCATCGACCCCGGCGAGGTTTTCATCCTGCACACCGGGCGGCTGTTTCACTGGAAGCGGATCGACCGGCACCTGGAGGTTCTGGCGCGGGTGCGGCGGCAGTTCGAGGGGTTCCGCGCGGTCTTCATCGGCGACGGGCCGGAGCGGGAGGCCGTCCTTGCCTTGTGCACGTCGCTGGGCCTGGACGACCGCGTCCGGTTCCTCGGCGCCATGCCGCACGGCCAGGTCATGGATTACCTTAATGCGTGCGATATCTACATTTCATTCTACGACCTGTCGAACCTCTCCAATTCGCTCATCGAGTCGTGCGTCTGCGGCAAGTGCATCGTGACGACCGCGGTGGGCGGAACGGGCGACCTGGTAACCGACGGCGCGAACGCGGTGGTGGTGCCCGAGCACGACGACCCGGACCGGATCGCCGCGGGCCTGCTGCGGGTGCTCCGGGACCCCGGCGAGCGCGCCCGCCTGGCCGAGGGCGCCCGGTGCCGCGGCTGCGAACTTCTTACGTGGCAGGAGCGCATGCAGATGGAAGTGGCCGAGGTAGAGAAAGTCCTGGTCGGCCGGACGCCAGCATGACCCCCGCCAGGAAGGCAAGCAATGCAAAGCGCTGCGATGATGGCCGGCGGGCGCCCCGCGGCTGACTTGTGGATCGGCTACCTGGGGGCGAGCACCGACCTGTTGTACGAGCGGCTCCGGTCGGAAGGGTTCCTCCTGCGGATTGTGGACGAGCAGACGCTTCGGCGGTCGGCCGCCAGGGTGGCCGTCCTGGCTGAGGGCGTGCCGCCGACGCCGGAACTCCTTCAGTGCGTTTGGGAAGGCCGCTCGCTGATCGCACCGCTGCGGGCGGCGGTTACGAGGGTGGAGCCGGGGTCGGGCATGCGGCTGAATGTGCTGGGGCACATAGACACGAGATGGCGGTTCCACGGGGGGCACAGACATCCTGCGCCGACGCTTCCGGTTTACCGGCACGGGGCGGGGCGCGTGCTGACTTATCCGGACGGCATCGGCGGGCTTCTGGCGGACGACCAGGCGGAGCCGGTGAGTTTCCGGATACCGCGTCCGACGCCCGACGGCCGGACGGTTGTCTGGGAGCGGCTTGCCCGCACGGGCAAGAACGTTCTGATGCGGTTTCTGCGCCGGCTTTTGTTCGAGGGTTCGGCGGCCGCCGGGGTGCCCGTGGTCAAGGCCGGCCACGCGCCCTTCGGGCGCAGGTCGGCGTTCAACTTCCGTTTCGATTGCGACGGTTCGGCCGGTCGCAAGGGGGACGTTCCGGGCCATTTTGACGCGCTGCTCGCGCATTGTCGTGACGCCTCCCACTGCGTCAACTGGTTCGTTAACGTGCGCGACTACCTGCTGCACGGCGAGTCTATCAAGGCGGCGTTCGACGCGGGGATGGAGGTTGGGAGCCACGGCACGTTGCACGCGGTGTTTTGCGTGCCGTTCGTGCAGCGGGAGAACCTGGCGATCGCGCACGACTTCCTGTCTCGTTTCGGCCAGTTGGCGGGCTACAGTTCGCCGGCGGGCATATACAGCCGCGTAACGTCGGCGTTCCTGTCGCAGCGCGGCCTGCGGTTCTCGGCCGACCTGCGGTTCGACTACGACGGCTTGCCGTATCGGATGTTCGACACGGTCGGGCCGCCGTGGGTCTGGCAGTTTCCGACGCACCCCATCTGCGTGGGGCGATTCACCGCGTCGGGGATGTCGCCGACGGACCCTGGGGTGCCGGCCTACTACGGGGCGCTCAAGACGCACCGCGCGCAGTTGCGGGAGCCTGCCTTCATATATTGTCACCCGGAGAACAGGCTGGGGGAGCATCCGAAGGTGTTCCGGGCGATCCTGGAGATGTTCCTGAACGACGGCCGATTCTGGCCGGTCACGTACGGCCGATACTTGCAGTGGTTGATTGAGGTTCGCGATCTGCGCGTCTCGGCGTGCTGGGATGCCCTCGTGCGCCGGGTGAGCGTATCGGTGGAAGGGAGCATTCCTGAACCGCGTCCGGCCTTCGAGATATGGTGGACGGATGGCACGTTCCAGACCTGCGAGGGCCGCGCGGCGTTGGAGTGTTCTCCGTCGCCCGGGCGGGAGGAACTCTTGTGGGGGCTGGACGCCCCCGGGACGGGTGATCCGTACATGGACCCGCGCGAGGCGGCGCCGGCGGCGTGGAGAGAGGCGAGGAGTTGGCGGAATCGCGCGGGCGGACTGTTCGGGCAGAGGGTTCGCGAGACGGTCGCGTATTTCCGGGTGCTGCGCCCCATCCGAAGGAGGCTCGGGCGTGTTTAGGTTCGCCGTGACGACGAACCTTTCGCCGATCAACGGTTACGTGCTCCGCGCACTGGTGCAGAGAGGGTGGCGTCCGCAGTATCTTCTTATCCAGCGGTCGGGGCGGCAGGGCCGCCGCGGCTGGCGCCAGCGCATCAGCGCGTTGCTGGCGCCGCGGGGGTACGGCAGCGTGGGCGAGTTTCTATACTTCCGGACCGTGCGGCGCGAACTCGCCGGGACCCCGTGGCGAGAAGCGTGCGATTTTTACACGGGCTTTCCGGCGCGGCTTCGGGCCCTGCGTCTGGCGGAGACCTCGCCGGACACGGTCGTCCGCGTGATTGAGAACGTCAACGGCGACGCCGAATCGCAGCGCCTGCTGGCGGAGGTTGATGTCCTGCTGGTCATGGGCGGGGCGATCCTGGAGCCCGCCGTGTTCGACCGCCCGCGCATCGGCACCTTTAACCTGCACAACACGCTTCTGCCGATGTTCCGCGGGGCCGGGCCGGTCGTCGAGATACTGCGTGCCTACAAGTTCGGCCACCTGAACGGCATCACGCTGCATCGGGTTGACGGCGGCATGGATACGGGGCCGATTTTCGAGCAGGCGGCGGTCTCGCTGCTGGAAGACGAGTCCGCGACGTGCGCTTATCTGCGAACGTTTGCTGCGGGCGTTGACCTGCTGCACAACCTGCTGGCGCGCGTCTCGCAGGGCGAGGCGCCGCCGCTGCTGGAGCAGGATGAATCGCGCGGCTGCTATATCAAGCAGGTAGTTCTTCCCGCGGGGAACGGGTCCGGTTGACGGCAGTGCCCGCGTTGTAGGCGGGTTGCGCGCGGAAATGCCGCGCGTGCGGGGAGTGCAGGGGCATGAGCCTGCTGAGGAAAGGCATCCTGGTTTCTGGGGGGCAGGTGCTTGCCGTCGCCCTTAACATGGTGGCGGGGATTCTTTTTGCGCGGACGCTCGGCCCGGACGGGATGGGGCAGATTGAACTGTTGCGTTACGTGGCGACCGTGACGGTTACTGTTGTAGCGATGGGGCTTGGGCCGGCGATCGTTTACTTTCTGAATAACCGGCGAGTTCCCGTGACGGCAATCGTGTCGAACAGCGCGTGGGTAATCAGCGTGCTGGGGCCGATTGTGGCGACGGGCATGACTGCGGCCATCCTGCTGATGCCCCACTACTTCGGCGCGGTGCCGGCGGCCGTGGCCGTGGTTTTCTCGTTGGGCACAGCGGCGGTGCTGGCCATGGGTCTGTGGCGCCAGACGCTGGTGGCCCAACTGGCCGCCAACAGGATGGTGGCGGTGGACTTGACGCCCCCGGCCACGACCTTGGCTGTCGGCAGCGCCCTGGCCGTAGCCGGGTTGTTGAGCCCCGGGGGCGCCTTGGTGGCCGGCGCGGTGGGCAGCATGGCCTCTGCCGGGCTGCTTCTGCGGTTCCTCTGGCCTCACGTGGACCTGGCGCGGCCGTTTGACTGGCGGTTGCTGTGGCAGTTGCTGAAGTACGGCGTGCAACTGGCGGCGGGGAACGTTCTGAACGTCCTTTCGATGAGCGTGACGGTGGTGCTTCTGCGGTATCTGGTGTTGGAACGGTTTGAGGAGGTCGGGCTTTACACGCGGGCCGTGGCAATCTGCGGCCTGGTGACGCTGGTTCCGGTGGCCATTGCGCCGCTGCTGTATGCCAGGTGGTCGGGCCTTGGCGGAGAGGCTCGGACGCGGCAGGTGGAGATGGCGCTGCGGCTGAACGTGGGGTACGGCGTGGTGACGGCTGCGGGCATCATCCTGTTCGGCCGGTACGTTATCTGGCTCCTGTACGGGGCCAAGTTCATTCCGGCGGAGGCGGCGCTGGTGTTTCTGGCGCCCGCGCTGTTCTTCACTCCGATAACGGGGGTGTGCACGAATCTTCTGAATTCCGACGGGCGCGCCAGGACGACCGCCTGCATCCTGGCGGGCACGGTGGTCATTGTGTCCGCCGTTACGTGTCTGGCCGTTCCGGCGATGGGCATCCGCGGCGCGGCGCTGGCGACACTCTGCGGGAACGGCTTTGCGGGCGCGGCGGGGATGGCTGTGTGCGTCCGGCTGTACGGCGTGAAGTTGCAGCGGTGCTTCCTGCTGCTGCCGCAGGACGTTTCGTACATCGTGCATTCGTTGCGGCCTCGGCAGCCGTGAGATTTGCTGCACCGCCGCCGTCCTTTACTCCGATAGCGGGAGCGTGCGATAATTCACCGGCTTGCGGCCTGCCTACCGCCGTCAGGCAGACAGGCCAGAGGGCCGGCCTGACGGCTGTGAAGGGCTGGGTATGCCTGTGACGTGGGTGCGAACGCCTGAGCAGGCCGCGGCGTGGGACCGCCTGATGGCCACGCATCCGGCGGGCAGCGCGTACCTTCTTAGTTGGTATCTGGCGCAGCAGCGCCTGCCGCGCGTTGAGGTCGAAATCGCCTACCAGGAGCGCGAGGGCCAGGCGGTGGCTGGGGCGGTGCTGTACACGTATCGGTTGCCAGCGGGGGGCGCCGTCTGCCAGGTGCCCTCTGGGCCCGTGGCGCTCGAAGGCGCCGAGGGACTCTTGGAGGAACTTATCCAAGCCATAGTTGCACGGGCTCGGGAGAAGCGCGCGATGCTTCTTCAGTTTGAGGCTTTTGAGGCCGAGATGCGGGATGTTCTTCGCGAGAGCCTCAAGGGGCTGGAGTTGCGCGACGAGGCGCTTTGGAAACTCTACCACCCCACCACGTGGCGCGAACTGCGGGTGGACCTGAGAGGGAAGGACCCGGAGTCGCTCCTGATGAGTTTCCGCCAGACGACCCGCCAATGCGTCCGCAAGGCCCAGAAAGAGGGGGCGGACGTCTCGACGGTGACCGATGACGAGGATCTGGCGGCCGTCCATGCTCTCTGGGTCCGAAGCGCCGAAGAACGCGGGTATGTTCCGCGGTCGTTGGAGAGTTTCCGCGCACTGGTTCGGGCCTCTGCCGAACGCGGGATGGGACATGTGCTCGGCTGCCGCGAGCGGGGGCGGTTGGCGGCGTTCGTTTATGCCATCTTCTATGGAAGCGGTTCGGTTTATATCGCGGGGGCCTTCGACCCGCAGATGAGCCGGGGCAACGCGCATCACCTGGTGCATTATCGTGCCATGTGCCTTGCCATGGAGCGGGGAATACCGTATTACAGCCTCGCTGGCCCGGGGACGGGTGGCCTACGCACTTTCAAGGCCGGATTCCGGCCTGTGCTAGTGGATAACTGGCGATTCGTAACCGTGGTGCTCAAGCCTCTTCGCGCATGGGCAGCGAAGGCGATCATCGGGCAGGGCAAGTGGGGCCAGCGGGCCAAGCGGTGGGCCTCGCGGAGGACGGGGTGAAAGGCGCTGGGCCGGGGGCCCTTGAGATTCGCCGCACAGGTGCCACGTATGGCAGCGTCATCGTTGTCTCAGGCCGCAGTGGGGCCGGCGCTGCGCGTCGGCCTCCTGTTCGACGGAGGCGGACTGGGGTACGGCGTTTTCGTTGTTACGCGGTCTCTGCTGCGCACTCTGGACCGCGCGCTTGTTCAGCCTGTCGGCTTGTTCCTCGGCACGGGACCGGAGCGGGATGTTCTCGGCCCGTTGTGCGATGAGTTGTGCGACCTTGGTTGCGGCTGCGTGCTTCCGCTGTCGCAGGCGGGGCACTCCAAGTGGTACCTGCCGAACTTGGTGCGCAAGGGGTGGATGCTCGTGCGGTCGATTGTGGCGGCAGGCCGCGCGATCCGCCGTCTGCGCCTGGAAGTGTTGCACGTCCACGCCTTCCCGCTGCACCTGATAGCGGGGCTGGCCTGCTGGCTGGCGCGCGTGCCGTGCATCTGGCACTGGCACGGTTCGTTCGGGAAGCGAGGTGCGTCGGGCCTGGCGGCCCGGTTGGGCTTCCGGTTCCTGGCGGACCGGGTGGTGTGCATCAGCCGGCACGTCTTCGAGACACTGCCGCGCGTTGCCCGCGGCAAGGCGGTCGTGGTATATAATGGCGTGGACGTGCAGGGCATCGGGAGCGGGCAGCGGCGCGGCAAACTGCGCAGCCTCGCCGGCGCGAGGCCGGGTGAGTTGCTTGTGGGCATCTTCGGTTCCTTGACGCCTTACAAGGGGCACGAGAACTTTCTTCATGCCGCCGCGGCCATGCTTGGGAAGGGTTACGACGTCAGGTTCGTTGTGGTGGGCGGCGAGAACGAAGTTCTCCGGCATCGTTTCGGTCGCGAGCGCAGTTTGCGCGCCTTGGCCGCCCAACTGGGCATCGCCGACCGCGTGGCGTTCCTGGGGGAGGTCGAAGACGCCGACCTGCTCGTGGGCGATTGCGACGTGGTCTGCGTAACGACCTACCCGCGGGATGGCTGTTTGGGCGAGGGGTTCGGCCTTGTGACGGCTGAGGCCGCTGCCGCGGGCGTGCCCGTGGTCGGCACAAACTGCGGCGCGACGCCCGAACTGATTGAAGACGGCGTGACCGGTCTGCTGGTTCCGCCGCAAGACACGCCGGCGCTTGCCCGGGCGGTCGAGTCTCTGCTGCGCGATTCCGACCGCCGCAAGGCCATGGGAGAGGCCGCACGCCGCAGGGTGCTCGACCGTTTTGACGTCTCCCGGATGGTGCGGCAGATGGAGCAGGTGTACGCGGCGGTGGGCGGGCGCTCTGCCGGCGCGCACGTGGCGGCCGGGCGGTGCGTCTCCGACTCAAGGGACGCCCGATGCTGTGCCGAAGAAGAACCATGAGGGCGGGTCTCTGACGGGAGTTCCGGAAGAGGCGAATGTTCATCACGCTGGCCATCGTTGCGTGGTTCGTCGCGGCCGTGGCGGCGATGCTGCGCCCGAAGTGGGGGGCCATGCTCATCTGGCCGGCCGTCTGGCTTTATCCGAACTCGGCCCTTTACGGCACGCTTCCGTTGAACATCCGGTTTGACGACCTCTGGCTGGTCTTCATGTTCGTGCTGGCGATCTTGTATGCGGGCGGCCGTGGCGGCACGAGCACCCTGTTCTGGTTGGCCGTCGCGTGGGCCTTTTCGATGATTCTTGGGAACTTCGCGGGTTTCTTCATCAGCGGGGGCTTTGCGTGGCAGCAGATCGTCAAGAGCGCCCTGAAGACGCTGTACGTGCCCATGACGGCGTACGTCATAAGCGTTTTCGTCCAGACGGAGAAGGACTTGGTGGATTACATGAAGGCGATGGGTCTGGCGGCGGCGGCGGCGGGCGTTCTGGGCATCGCAATGGTTTACTTTCCCACGGCCCTGAGCATGTTCCTGATTCCGGGCGCCCGGGTCATCGGCTTCCAGGTTGTGACCGCCTTGGAGATGGTCGAGGCTGGGGAAATAGTCGCGCGGCGGGCCCAGGGGGCCGTCGGCACGACGTCGCTGGCGGTCATCTCGCTGAGCGCCGCCCTGTTGGCCCTGTGCATGATGCTGAACCAGCCGCGAGGCAAGGGACGCACGTACTTTGGCCTCATCGCGGGCGTCTGCCTGGTGGCCCTGGGCTACACCGCCACGCGGGGGGCCATCGGCGGCCTGATCGGCGCCCTGCTGTGGGGCATGATCTTTACGCGCCGGCGGTGGACCCTCGTGGCGGTCTCGCTGATCGGCTTGGGGCTGCTTGTGTTCCAGAGCGAATTGTGGGAACGCGTTGTGCTTCGCGTCGCCGGTGGTCCAGGGGCGGGCCTGGCGCCGTTCTGGCAAGGGCTGCTCAACCGGCTCAAGATATGGGAGATGTTCGTTCAGAACTTCTCGCCCGTGTACCTGTTCACCGGCATGGGAATGACCACCGTATTTCGCCTCGCGAAGGGGACGGCCCACAATTCATATCTGGGGGCGTTCGTTTACGGCGGCATCTTCGGGGTGGCGCTCATGGCAGCCATGATCGCCCGCGCCTGGACGCTCTGGCGGCGATTGCGCCCCCATGTTGACCCCCTCAGCGGGGCCCTGAGCGCTTACCTCGGCATGTTCATAGTGGCGATGCTGGTCTTCGGCATGGTGGCCGAACTGTTTCAGCAGGCCACCGCGGTGCAGCTGATGTTTGCCGCCATGGTCTTTGTCGAGAGGCGGCTGGCCCAGGTTCAGGCCGCGCCTGAGGCAGCGCTGCCCGAGGGCCTTCTTCCGGCGGACGCCCTTGCCGGCGCTGCCGGGGCATGAGGAGTCGGCAAGACCGCCCGTGGTCGCCCAGTAGTACAACGTCACTTGGCCTTTTGCGCGGCGGCTCTCCGTACCCGCCGCGTGAAGGTGCGGGGCTGCATTGCGCGGCGGCTGCGGAGAGCCGCCGCGCGAAGGCGCAGGTGGCGGCGGAGGCCGCCTGGGCGGCCGGATGCGCAGCCTCGGCGCATGAGAGGGGCCGCTTGAAGAAACTTGGCATTATCGTGGAAATGTACGGGGCACGCCATCTCGGCTCCTTGTATTGTCATGCCTCGATCGGGCGGGTGATTGACCGGCTGGCGACGCGGGCCGAGCAGGCGGTGCTCTGCTTGCCCGTCCAAGACGCCGCGCCCGACGCAACACGCGACTACCGCCTCCAGGCGGCCAACGTCCGCCTCGTGCCGCAGCCCTTTTACCGCAGTTCCTTCCAGGCCCTGTGGCACCTGGCGGGCATCGCGGGCGCCTACGGCCGTACCTGCCGCGCTGCCGAGCACATCTTCGTCCGCGGGATGCTTCCTTTCGTTGGTGTCTTCTATCTCTTGGCGTGGATGTGCGGCTGCCGCGTTTGTCACTGGATCGTGGGCGACCCCGTCGGCTCCTTGCGGAGCCACCGCCGTGCCGGCTGGCTCAAGGATCATCTGTTCCTACTGTACGCCTGGCAGGAGCGGCTGCTGGCGCGGCTGGGGCGGCGTCTGACGGGCGGCGCCTTCGTCTGCAACGGCGAAGCGCTGGCGAGTATCTATCGGTCGCCGCGGACGGTCGCCGCTGTTTCCAGCACGCTGACCGAAGAGGAGTTCTTTGTGCGGGCCGACACCTGCCAAAGCCCCGCTGTCCGTATCCTGTTCGTCGGGTTCATCCGGCCGGAAAAGGGTCTGGAGTACCTGATAGAGGCCGTCGCCCTTCTGCCAGCGGGCCGGCCGTGGGAACTCGTTCTTGTCGGCCCCCGCGACCAGTATCCCGACTACGTCGCCGGCTTGGACGGCATTGCGAGGCGCCTGGGCGTGGGCCACCGCATCCGGTGGACGGGATACGTGCCCTACGGGCCCCAGATGTTCCGTTGGCTGCACGAGTCGGATGTGCTGGTGCTGCCGAGCGTCTCGGAGGGCACGCCGCGCATCCTGCTGGAGGCTCGGGCCAATAGCCTGCCGGTGGTGGCGACGCGCGTGGGCGGCGTTCCAACTTCTGTGACCGACGGCGCCGATGGCCTGCTTGTGCCGCCGAAGGACCCGGCCGCGCTGGCCCGGGCCGTCGGCCGCATCATCGAGGACGGCCGGCTGCGGCAGTCACTGATTGCCAGCGGCCTTCAGACGGCCCGACACATGACGCTGGACCGCTTCGTGGAAGCCGTCGTGCAACAATTGTAGCGGGGGCAGGGAAGCCATGCTGCGCATCCTGAAGTACTGCTGGTTCATCTTCGTCATGAAATGGTTGACGGGCCTGCTGCCCGACCTGACGCCCATCATGCGCCTGCGCGGGTTCCTGCTGCGGCCGTGCCTGAAGTCCTGCGGGCCGAACTTTCAGGTGTGTTCGGGGGCGATGATCGTGTACTCGGCGAACGTATCCATCGGGCACAACGTGTTTATCGCGTACGGCTGCTGGATTCAGGGGGTGGGGAGCGTGACCCTCGAGGACGAAGTCATGCTGGGCCCGTACACGGTGCTCGCCTCCTCCGACCACCGGGTGAAGGGCGGCAGTTACCGCTTCGGCGGCGGGCGCACCGCCCCCATCGTCCTGAAGAAGGGGGCTTGGACCGGCGCCCACGCGGTCATCACGGCGGGCGTTACGGTCGGCTCCGGCGCCGCCTGTGCCGCCGGGTCTGTGGTCACGCGGGACGTGCCCGACGGCGCGGTGGTGGGCGGCGTTCCGGCCCGCGACCTGTCCGGCGGCGGAGCCAAGGAGGCCGATGCCCCGTGCTCGTCTCCGTGATCATCCCCACGCGCAACGAGCAGGAGTTCGTCGGCCGATGCCTCGAGTCCATCCGGGCCCAGTTGGGTTCCCGCCAGGACGCCGAGGTCCTCTGCGTGGACGGCCTGAGCACCGACGGCACGCGCGAAATCGTTGTCGAGTACGCGGCCAGGGACCCGCGGGTGCGCCTCATAGACAACCCGGGACTGACGCCGCCGTGCGCCCTGAACCTGGGCATCCGCCATGCCCGCGGCAGGGTCGTCCTGCGCATGGACGCCCACGCCGAGTGCGCGCCGGGATATGTATGGAAAAATGTCGAACTTCTTGACCGCACCGGCGCGGAGTGCGTGGGCGGGTATCTGAAGACCGAGCCCGGTGCGCCCACCGCCGTGGGCCGGGCCATCGCGGCGGCGCTTTCGAGTTCCTTCGGCGTGGGCGGCACGCGCAGCCGCGTGGGCGGCGGGCGGGAGCAGGAGGCCGACGAGGCCACCTTCGGGTGCTGGCGGCGGGACCTCTTCGACCGCATCGGCTGGTTCGACGAGCGGCTGACGCGCAACCAGGACATGGAGTTCTTCTGCCGCATACGCAATCGCGGCGGGCGCATCATCATATCGCCGGAAATCCAGGCGACGTATTTCTGCCGCCACACGTTCACGGGCATGCGGGAGCAGGCGTTCGAGAACGGCCGCTGGGGGCCGTACACGCTGTGGCTCGCGGGCGGGGGCCTGCGTCCGCGGCACCTCGCGCCGCTGGCGCTGGTGCTCTCGATTCTCGGGCTGGGCGTCCTGGGCGTTTTCTGGCGGCCGGCGTGGGCGTTGCTCGCGGCCGAACTTCTCGGCTATCTTGCCGCCGGCCTTGCGATGGCGGTCGCGGCGGCGAGAAAGGCCGGGGCGTCGGCGTTGCTCATCTGGCTCAGTTTCATCCAGTTACATGTTTCGTACGGTGCGGGATCGCTGTGGGGTCTTCTGACCGCGCCGCTGAAGTTCGGCCTGCGTCCGCGCCCGCCGTCGGGGAGTTGTTGATGGGGCAAGGCATGGCGGCCCTGGGTCTTCTCTTGCGCCCCGCGCGGGCGGCGGGCACGGACCTGGTGCCGGCGTACGAGAAGGCGTTTGCCGCGGCGGTGCCGGGCGATGCGTCGCTCCCTGCGCTGGCGTTCTGGCGCGGCCGGGTGGCGCTGTGGGCGATCCTTCGCGCAGCGGGCCTGGGCGATGGCGACGAAGTGGTTCTGCCCGCCTTCACCTGCGAGAGCGTGCCGATGGCCGTCAAGTTCGCCGGTGCGCGGTGCGCCTACGCCGAGGCCGGGGCGGGCGACTTCAACGCGACGCCGGAGACGATCGCCGCCGCCGTCTCGCCGCGCACGCGGGTTATCCTGTGCCAGCATACGTACGGCGTGCCGCTGCCGATGGCCGAGGCCGCGGCCGCGGCGGAGAAGTCCGGCGCGATGCTCATCGAGGATTGCTGCCAACTCGTTGCGCCGGCCCCAGGCGCCGGCGGGCCGGGACGCACGGGCGCCGCCGCATTCTTCAGCACGCAGTGGAGCAAACCTTTCTCGACCGGCCTGGGCGGCGTGGCGGTTTTCCGCGACCGGGCGCTGTACGAGGCCGCGCGCAGCATACGCGACGCCTTTCCGCGCGAGGGCGACCGGCGCCGGGCGCGCAGCCTTGCGCTCCAGGTCTTTCTGCACGCGCTGATGGTCCGCCCCTGGACGCACGCCGTCGTGGCGGGTGCGTACCGCTGGGCGCAGCGCGTGAGGCTGGTGCGCGGCACGACGACGGCCGATGAATACGGCCGGAACATGCCGCAGGATTACCTTGCTCGCGGCCTGAACGTTCAGGCCGCGCTCGGCATGCCGGAACTTGCGCGATGGCAGGCCAACGTTGAGCACCGGCGGCAACTGACCGCCCTGTACCTGCGCGTGCTGGCCGAGGTCGGCGCCGCCGCGCCTGGGGGGATGCGGCCGGGGGACGCGATGTGGGCCGTGCCGGTACAGGTCGAGAACAAGGATGAGATTCTGCGGCAAGCCGCGAGCCAGGGGCTGCCTGTCGCCACCTGGTTCGATGTTCCCCAGGCGCACGTGGCGGCGGGCACGGCGGCGCGGTACGATTACCGGCCCGGCCAGTGTCCGCGGGCCGAGCGGCTCATGCAGCGCGAGGTCCATCTTATGACCGGGCCGAGCGTGTCGGCCAGGCGCGCCGGGGCGGCCGTGCGGTTCCTGGCTGCCTGCGCCCGTTTTGCCGAGATTTAGCGGAGGTCGAACAAACGCGCATGCAAGTCGAGATACTGGCCGCGCCTGACCCAGCGTGCGATGAGTTCGTGAGGGGTCGGCCCGATGGCCGGCTGTGCTTTCTGCCGGGCTGGAGCGCGATGGTCGAGCGCGAGTTCGGGCACGAGTCGTTCTACCTCGTGGCGAGGGATGGCGGGGCGGTGCGGGGCGTGCTGCCGCTGATTCACGTGCGGACGCTTCTCTTTGGCAGCCACATGGTGTCGCAGGCGTTCGTGGATTACGGCGGCCCGCTGGCCGAGACGGATGCCGCGCGCGACGCGCTGTTTGCCCGCGCCGTCGAACTGGCCGGCCGCGAGGGCTGCCAGGACATCGAGTTCCGCAACATCCAGCCCATGCCCTACGACCTGGTGTGCCGCACCGACAAGGCCAGCATGTGGTTTCCGCTGGCGGGCGACCCCGAGGCGCTGTGGAGAGGTTTCGACGCGAAGGTCCGCAACCAGGTGCGGAAGGCCGAGAAATCCGGCCTGGCGGCCGCCGGCGGCGGCGCGGAGTTGGTGGAGGAGTTCTACCGCGTTTATACGGCCCGCATGAGGCAGTTGGGCACGCCGTGCTATTCGCGGCGGCTGATGCAGGGCATCCTGGAGACGTTCCCGGAGAGCAGCCGCATCTTCGTCGTCCGCCGCGAAGGCATGACCATCGGCGGCGGCATCACGACCTTCCTCGGCCGCTTCGCGGAGATGCTCTACGCATCTACGCTGATTGAATATAACAGCCTGTGCCCGAACAACCTGCTCTACTGGGAGGCCATCCGGCACTACTGCGGGGCCGGCGCACGCTGGTTCGATTTCGGGCGCTCGACGGTCGGCGGCGGCACCCACCAGTTCAAGAAACAGTGGGGCGCCCAGCAGGTGCAACTGAATTACCAGTACTGGGTCCGGCCGGGGACGGAACTGTCGGTGGCCTCGCCCGACAGCCCGAAGTACCAGTGGAAGGTGCGGATGTGGAAGCGCCTGCCGCCCGCCGTGGCCGACTGGCTCGGCCCGCGCATCAGCCGCGGGCTGCCGTGATGTGCGATTGGAGTGCTCCTCTGGGTGCCGTGCTTTCGCAACGGCGCCGAATCGGAGCCGCGACCGTGAGGGAGCGGTGTAGTTGCGCCAGGCAGGCCGACGGCACGGCTCCCTTGCGGGCCTTCGCCCCGCCGTAGGGGCTACGGCCCGCAGGCGGGTCGCGGCTCTGACGCGCAACGGCGCGAAAGCATGGCGCCCCGCACGGATGATTTCTTACGGCGTTTGCTGATCCACCTGGCGCAGCAGGTCGGCCAGGACGTCGCGCAGCGGGCCGACCTGGAAGTCGGTCATCAGCCGGTTCACCTTGCGTGCGAACCCGCGCCGCCCGAGGCCCTGGTGCAGGCGCATGGCGAGCGGGACCTTGCCGCGGTAGACGGCCATCTCGGCCGCGTCGTACTCGTATGGGTGAAAGTAGATGACTCCCGGCCGCCCGTCGCGGTCCATCTGGCGGAAGGCCCTGCGTATGACGGCGTACGGCCACAGGCGGAAGTATCCGCCGCCGCCGACCGGCCGCCGGCCGCCCAGACAGTCGAAGCACGCGATGGGCGCCTCGACGATGCGCCGCCCGCGCGCCGTCGTAACGACGCGCGGCTCGGGCGGGTAGCCGCCGATGCCGTATCGCGCCATCTTGATGGGAAAGATTGAAGAATCGTAGCGGTGCCCCGTCTCGGCCAGCGCGTCGAGCGCCCAGGGCGTCCGCTCGTCGATAGAGAACGACGGGGCGCGGAAACCGCAGACGGGTGCGCCCAGCAAGTCCTCCAGCAGGCCCTTCGCGCGCAGGACGTCCTGGCGGAACTCCTCCTCGGAGAGGTTGAAGACCTCCAGGTGTCCGTACCCGTGGCTCTGCACCTCGTGTCCGGCGGCGGCGATGTCGCGGACGGCGTCGGGCGCCTTCTCGGCCGCCAGGCCCAGCACGAAGAACGTGCCCTTGACGTTTCTCGCCGCCATCGCCTCCAGCACCAGCCGCGTCGAGGTGCGGAACCGGTCCGACAGGCCGGCCCGCGCGTCAATCGTCGATTGGTACCAGTCTTCCACGTCCACGGTGATGGCATGAAGCATGCGGCGGCTCTCCCTGCGTCAGCGGCCCGCGCCCAGGCGCTCGATGATTTCCACGAAGCGGCGGTAGAGGATGCGGCGGTCGAACTGCGTCTCGGCCAGGCGCCTTGCGGCCCGGCCCATGGCCCGGCAGGCGCCGGGGTCGTCCATCAGGCGTGCGGCGGCGGCGGCGAGGGAGTCGGGCCGGCCCGCCTCGAAGTCGATGCCGCAGCCGGCCTCGCGGACGATGCGGCTCGCCTGGCCCGCGATGCCGTTCAGGACGGCGGCCCCGGCCGCCATGTAGTGGAATATCTTGTTAGGCAGATAAATAAGCGCTTCCGGCGCAGCGGAGTTTATCGCCGCGTCGCACTGCGACAGAAGGTATGCGTAAGACTCGCGCGGAAGGAACCCGGCCAACTCCGCGCCGGCTAGGCCGCGCTCGCGGATGAACCGCGCAGCGAGCGGCTCAAGTTCGCCGCGGCCCGTCACCAGCAGCCGCCACGGCCGGCCGGCGCGCTGCCGAAGCAGCGCCGCCGCTTCAAGCACGGTCAGGCAGTCGTAACTGCGCGTCAGGCTGCCGCTGTAGGCGAGCCAGAACTCGCCTGTCGGCTTGGCGAAGCGGTCGCAGCGGCCTGCGGCGGCGGCGCGGTCGAACGCTTCCACGTCGACGCCCAGCGGAATCGTCTCGGCCGCAGGCTTCGCGCCGCCGAGTTCGACTGCCCGCGCGACGTACGCATCGGCCACCCCGACCAGGGCGTCGGCCTCGGCGTACGCCTGGCGTGCGGCCCGCCGCCAGGGCCGAAGCGCAGCATCCGCAAGCGGCCCCGGCAGGGGCAGGACTCGCCGGAACGTCTCCGGCCACAGGTCCTGTACGTCGACGACGGCCTTCCCGCCGCGCGCGTGGGCCAGCCGCACCGCCTCGCGGGCAAGGGCCGGCGGCGGGGCGCTGGCCACCGCTACGTCGGGCGGCCGGGACTCCCGCGGTGTCCGCGCGGCAAACTCGCGCACCAGGCGACGGTGGTTCATCAGCCGCGCCAGGCTCACGTTCCGCTCATACGGCGGGCCGGCCAGGAAGCGGACCTCCACCCCGAGCGGCCGGCACGCCGCCACGATGGCCCCCTGGTCCACCGGACGCTTGAACCGATGGCTGAACGCGCTCGTCCACCACGTAACGCCGTGGCCGCGAGCCGCCAGTTGCCGCGCCAGGGCGGCGTAGCGGCCCTCCTGTTCCGGGTCGCCGGGCAGTGGGTCGAACGGGTTGACTATCCAGACGTTCATGGCTGGGCGGGGGTCCCCCGGCGTTCCGCGAGCAGCGCCTTGGCCTTTTCGGCCATGGCGGCGACCATCGCCTCCAGCGAGTGCTCGCGTGCGAAGCGGTAGCCTTCCCGGATGCATCGGCATCGCAGGGCGCGGTCGCCGATGACCCGCTCGACGGCGTCGGCCAGGGCGGCCGGGTCGCCCGGCGGCACGAGCGTGCCGCGCTCGCCGCCGCCAAGCATGCCGGGGATGTTCCCCACGGCCGTGGCCACCACCGGCAGGCTGTGGCCCATGGCCTCGACAATGACTCGCGGCGATCCCTCGCTGACGCTGGGCAGGACGAACACGTCGGCCGCGTTGTAGTAAGCGTTCAGGTCGGGGCCCATGACGGCGGGACCGCGGAAGCGGACAACGTCGCCGATGCCGAGGCCGGCCGCCTCCTCCTGGAGCCGGGCGCGCAGCGCCCCGTCGCCCACGAGGTCCAGGACCACGGTCAGGCCGCGCCGGCGCAGCAGCGCCGTGGCGGCCAGGAGTTCCGGCAGGCCCTTGCCGTCGTGGAGGCGGCCGACGTAGAGGAGCCTGACCTCGGCGCCCGCGCAGGAGTCCTGGCGCTGGTAGTAGTCCTCGTCGGCGAGCGTCGATTCCAGGAAGGCCTGCATCCGCGGCGTAATGCTCCTGAGGCGCTCAAAAAGCGCCTGGCCGCTGACGAACGAGAACCCCTTCCGCATGATCCGCTTCTGTATGGCGAACTCCAAGCCGTAGGCCGTCCGCGCGAACCAGCGGTACGGGCCCCAGTATTTCGGGCTGCGCGCGATGGCCTCCAGCGGGTCGGCCGCGAAGTGGTAGATGAAGGCTGCGCCCCGGCGGCGCGTCAGCCGCCATAGAATGTGCGCCAGCGGGGCCGTGCTCCGCGCGATGATTACGTCCAGCCCCGGCGCCTCGCGGCGGAACGTGCAGATGATCCGCCGCGCGCGACGCATCGCACCGACGTGCGTTGTGAAGAAGGGCAGGGGCGCGACGCGCACGTTCGGAGCATCGAGCGGCACGCCGCTGAAGTACGTCGCCTCGCGGGTCGCCGGGGCGAAGACGGTCACCCGGTCGAAGTGCCGGGCCAGCGCCAGCACCAGCCGCGCGTACGGACCGTACGTGTCGAAAGTGCGGCCGTCGGTGTGAACCGGCTCCTCGTAGAGGCCCAGGTGCATGCGTGCGGTGCCCTTGGCCGGTCCGCGCCATGGCGTAGGTGACGTTGGGGTGACCGCGCGCGGATCTGCGTTCAGCCGCGGCCGGTACGGCCGCGGTCGTGTCCGGCTCGCCCGCGTCCGCTCG
>Ga0194112_10002497_pt1 | contig 26325 bp, 18 predicted proteins | sample TA2MahC400mmetaG_FD_146191 | JGI IMG/M metagenome (GOLD analysis project Ga0194112, IMG submission 146191) | Freshwater microbial communities from Lake Tanganyika, Tanzania - TA2015016 Mahale Deep Cast 400m | ecosystem: Environmental > Aquatic > Freshwater > Lake | place: Tanzania: Lake... | reverse complement strand
TAAAGTCGGCACCATCGGCCTCCGCGCGGGACACCCGCGCCAGTGGGAGGGCAGCCAGCTCGTCGAGACCCACGCCGTGTGCGACACGGACCAGGCCCTCCTCCGCTCCGTGGCCGCCGAGTGCGGGGCCAAGCTCGCGTCGCCCGACTACCGCGACCTGGTGGCCTGCCCCGACCTCGACATCCTGTTCATCGCCTCGCCCGACCAGTGGCACTGCGAGATGGCTTGCGCCGCGATGAAGGCCGGCAAGCACGTGCTCTGCGAGAAGCCGATGGTGATGACCCTCGACGAGTGCGAGCGAGTGGTCCGCACCGCCGACGCCACGGGGGCCAAGTTCCTTGTCGGCCAGGTCTGCCGCTTCGCCCCAGGCTTCGCGGCGGCCAAGCGCCTCGTCGCCCAGGGCCTCATCGGCGAGCTCTTCTTCCTCGAATCCGAATACGCCCACGACTACACCCACATCCGCGGCGTCGGCGGCTGGCGCACCGACCCCGTCCGCCTGCGCCACCCCTTCCTCGGCGGGGCCTGCCACGCCGTGGACCTGCTCCGTTGGGTCGGCGGAAACGTCGCCGAGGTCTTCGCCCACGCCAACCGCAAGGTGCTCACCGACTGGCCCGTGGACGACTGCACCATCGCGGTGATGAAGTTCGTCGAGGGCAACGTGTTGGGGAAGGTCTTCTGCGGCGTCGGCGTCAAGCGCCCCTACACCATGCGCAGCGTCCTCTACGGCACCGAGGGCACGATCGTCTGCGACAACACCTCGCCCGAAATCCAGCTCGCCAGCGTCAAGGCATTCGGCCACCAGCGCTTCGCCGCGATTCCCGTGGAGATAGCGAGCCACAACAAGCGCGCCGAGATGGACGTCCTCGCCCGCGCCATCCTGGACGGCACCGAGGTCGCCCTCGACGCCCGGGAGGGTGCCCGCACGGTCGCCACCTGCCTCGCTGCCGTCCAGTCCGCCGCCGATGGCCGCCCGGTCCCTGTTCGCAACGATTGGTAGCCGCCCTTGACAGCCGCCCCCGCACCCGCCATAATGGCCGACAGGCGGCTCCCCCACGGCAGGAGGGTAAGCCATGCCGGACAGCGACACCAGGGTGCCGAAGCTCGCCGGATACGAGCTTCTCGCCACCCTCGGCAAGGGCGGGATGGGCGTCGTCTTCAAGGCCCGTCAGGTCTCGATGGACCGCATCGTCGCCCTGAAGGTGCTCGCGCCCCGCCTCGCCAAGAACGCGGTCTACGTCCAGCGCTTCCTCCGCGAGGCGCGCTCCGCCGCAAAGCTCAACCACCCAAACATCGTCCAGGGCATCGACGTCGGCGAGGCCGGCGGCCACTACTACTTCGCCATGGAGTTCGTGGACGGCACGACAGTGAAGGAGATGATCAAGGGCCAGGGCCGCCTGGACGAGAAGACGGCGCTGAGCATCGTGGGCGCGGTGGCCCGCGCCCTCGAGCACGCCGCGAAGCACGGCATCATCCACCGCGACATCAAGCCCGACAATATCATGGTCGCGCGCGACGGCGTGGTGAAACTGGCCGACCTCGGCATCGCCCGCGCCAGCGAGAAGCCCGACACCCTGACCACCGAGGGCGTCGCCGTCGGCACACCCCACTACATGGCCCCGGAACAGGTTCGCGGCGACGCCGAGCTCGACTCCCGCACCGACATCTACGCCCTCGGCGCCACCCTTTACCACATGGTCACGGGCGACTTCCCCTTCACCGGCCCAAACGCCAGCGCCATCATGGCCAAGCACATGGCCGAGCCCGCGCCAGTCGCGAAGGAGAAGCATCCCGACGTCTCGCGCGCCACAAGCGACCTCATCGAACGCATGATGGCCAAAGACCCCGCCGACAGGCCCCAGACGCCAACGGAGCTGCTCCAGGAGATCAAGGATGCCCTGGCCGGGAAGGTCCATCTCAGGGCGAAGCCAGCCGGCAGCCGGCAGTCAGCAGCCAGCAGCCGCCAGCAGGCCGGGAGCAGTCGGCGGCCTGTGGGCGGCGTGGGCCCGCTCCGTGAAGCTCGCCCATCTTCCAAGGTGATCTGGGTCGCCCTTGCCGCGGTGGCCGCGATTGCCATCATCTTCGCACTCGTCGCCCTTCTCCGCGGCTCGAAGCCGCCCGACCAGGCTAAGAACGCCAAGGCCTCCACGTCTTCCCCCGTCCAGCCATCCACCCCTTCCGCCAAAGTGCCCGAACACCGAACACCGGGCACCGAACAGCCCTCTTTGGCTTCCGACCTCGCGGCCCTCCGCTCGGCCGCCGCCGACCTCGCGGGCAAGGAGCAGTTCGCCGAGGCATTGCGGCAGGCCGACGTCCTGGCCCTCAAGCACCCCGGCGCCGCGGCCGAGATTGACAAGGTGCGCCAGGGCATCGCCGTGCTGGCCGAGCGGCGCTACCATGCGCTCTCGCGCGCCGCCGATGCGGCCATCGAGGCCAAGGACTTCGCCAAGGCCCGCGAGGCCCTCAAGCCGGCCGAGGCGTTCGGCATCGCGGAATTTGCCGAGCGGGCGAAGAAGCGCCTCGCCGAAATCGCCTCCCGCGAGAAGGGCGCCGCCGCCTGGGCAAAGTGGGACGAGGCGAAGGCCTCCGCCGCCAAGCTCACCGCCGACGGCAAGTTCGACGACGCGGCCAAGCTCCTCGACGCCGCGAGGACGCTGCCCCTCGACGACATCGCCGGCCTCGTCGCCGAGCAGATGAAGAGCGTCGAGTCTGGCAGGCGCAAGGCCGCCGAAGCCGCCCTCGCCGCCTACCAGGCCGAATCCGAAAAGCTCTGGGCGCTCTTCAAGGAACGCAACTACGCCGAGGCCGAGAAGACCCTCACGAACCTCCCGCAGGCCCCAAACCTGCGGGAGGCCGTGGCTACCGACGCCGAGGCCGGCAGGCTCCTCAAGGAGTTCTGGGCCGCCGTCGAGCGCGGCGTCCTGGGGCGCAAGGGCAAGTTCGTCTCTATCGCCGGCAAGGGCGGAAACGTCGAGTCTGTCGAGAACGGCCAGGTCACGCTCAAGGTGGGCGCCAAGCAGTTCACCCAGCCCCTCCTGGGCATGGACGCCGCCCAGGCCGCGGCCATCGCCGACCTGAAGGACGACGAGCGCGGCAACCTCGCCAAGGCCGTCTTCCTCCTCGCCGAGAGCCAGGAGCTTGAGGCCGCCGAGAAGGCCCTGGCCGCTGCCGGCAACCCGCCCGGCCTGTCCGCCTACAAGGCGAGGCTCGCGAGCCTCCTGGCCAAAGTCGGGAAGACGCCGGCCGGCACGCACACCGGGGAACCAGGGCTCGACCCGAAGAAAGCCCTCGCGGCCGCGGAGAAGAGCATCGAGGCCGGCGACTACGCCGCCGCACGGCGCGCCCTGGACGCCGTCCTGAAGGCCAAGCCCGACGACGCGCAGGCGCGCCAACTCCTCGCCCAGGCGTTCGCGCGCGTGGTGCAGCAGGCGTACGACGTCTGCAAAGACGTGGATCTCGAGGCCGCAAGGAAGGCCATCGCCGCCGCCGCCGCCCTCCAGCCCGAGCATCCCGACGTGGCGGCCCTCGCCAACTGGTTCAAGGCCGCCAGCCACCCGCTCTTCGCCGACACCTTCGACCGCGCCGCCTCGCTCGCCTCCTGGAACACGCGCAGCGGCACCTGGAAGGTGGACCACGGGGAACTCACGTGCGAATACGACCAGGAGGCCATGGCCTTCCTCAAGCGGGCCCCATTCCAGGACTTCGTCTTCGAGTGCGACGTGAAGTGCGTCGGGGAGAAGCCTGGACTGGTCGTCGGGATCGTGTTCCGCTACACGGCTCGGCGCTGGCTCTTCGCGCTGCTCTACGACGCCTTCGACCAGGCCGAAGGCGGCGGAGCCACGGGCAGGGGCTGGTACCTCCGTAGCGGGCCGGGAGCCACCGACACGCCGAGGGCCAAGGACGTCACGTACCGCCATGCGCGGCTCAACATCCAGGCAGGGGACACCTACCACCTGAAGCTCAAGTGCAACGGCAGAGACGTCGAGTGCTTCATTAACGGCAAGCTCGAGCTCCAGCTCACCGATGAGAAGCCAACCGCGGGCGAACTGGCCTTTCTGAGCGCCGGGCAGGCCGCGCGCTTCGACAACGTGCGCCTCTACCGCGTCGTCCCCTTGCCGGAACTCAAGACCATCAAGCCGCCCGGCCCCGCACCTCAGGAGGCCGAGCCGAGCAATCGGTAGGGCATCTTCGACGGCCCGCAGGCTCTCCCCTCCACGCCCTCTGGCGGCAACACCACGGTAGCAGGGGGCGGCCCTGTTGGGAAGGAGAACAGTCATGAGTCCCGGGGTCCGACGGCGGGAATTCCTGGCGGCAGGGGCGGCAGCAGGCGCGGTGGCGGGGCTGGCCCGCGACGCGCTCGGGCAGGTCCAACCGAAGCCCGTGCGGCTCGGAGTCATCGGTGTCGGCGGCAGGGGTTCCTATCTGCTCGGCGTGGCGCTCAAGGCGGGAGTCGAGGTGCCAGCCCTCTGCGACATCGCTCCCGCCGCCATCGCACGCGGCACCGCCATCGTCGAGAAGGCGGGCGGCAAGAAGCCCGAAGGCTATCAGAAGGGGCCGACGGACTATCAGCGAATGCTTCAGCGGGACGACTTGGACGCCGTGCTGGTGACGACTCCGATGCAGCTTCACGCCCCAATGTCCATTGACGCCCTTCGCGCGGGCAAGCACGCGCTTAGCGAGGTCGCCGCCGCGATGACCGTGGACGAGTGCTGGGGCATCGTCCGCGCCGCCGACGAGACGGGCAAGGTCTACATGCTCGCCGAGAATTGCTGCTACTGGTTTCACTGCCTGATGATCCTGAACATGGTCCAGAAGGGCCTCTTCGGCGAGCTGACCTATGCCGAATGCGGCTACGTGCACGACTGCCGCTCGCTCCTCTTCCAGGGCGACGGGTCGCTCACCTGGCGCGGCGAGATGGCGCGCGACTGCTGCGGAAACGTGTATCCCACTCACTCCCTCGGCCCCGTCGCCCAGTGGCTCGGCATCAACCGCGGTGACCGCATGGTCTCGCTCGTCGCGGGCAGGACGGGTTCCGCCGCGCTCAACGACTACGTGGCGAAGCGCTTCCCCGAGGGCCACGCGGCCCGCCAGATTCGCTTCAAGCTCCCCGACTCGAGCACCACGCTGATTCGCACGGCGAAAGGCGCGCTCATTGACCTGCGCTTCGACATGTGCTCCGCCCGCCCGCACCCGACGACCACCTACTACACGCTCCAGGGCGTGAAGGCCAGCTACGACTCGCGGCAGCAGTTCATCTGGCTCGACGGCCGCACCCCCGGCTATCGCTGGGAGGAGCTGAGCAAGTATATGAAGGAGTTCGAGCACCCGCTCTGGACCAAGCACGGCGCCGAGGCGAAGGCGACTGGCCACGAGGGCGCCGACTACTTCCCCATCCGCGAGTTCCTTCAGGCCGTGCGCAAGGGCGCCCCGCCGCCGATTGATGCCGCGGACGCCGCGGCCTGGAGCGTCATCATCCCCCTCTCCGCCAAGAGCATCGCCGAAGACGGCGCCCCCCAGGAAATCCCCGACTTCACGAAGGGGAAGTGGGAGACGAGGAAAGGGTGAAGGAGAGCGGGGGCGGGAACCCCTCTTGAAAAGGGGTTCCCGCCCCCGCCCCCCCACCTTCCCGAGAACTCCTACGCTCAATGCTCGCTGACGAGGGGCTTTTCGCGGGCGCCTTCGGCCTCGACGATGGGCCAGGAGGCACGGAGGGGGCTCCTGTAGGGGCCGATCTTGTCGAAGGGGATGGGCTGGAAGCCGAGCTTGAAGGCCGGTGATTCGGGGTGGAGGCGATAGTCGTCCTTCGCAGCGTCCACGAACAGCGGATCAGCAACGAGCGAGTGCTGGTCGAAGCCAAGGGCCTGCCACGCCGCCCACTCGTCGGCCGGCTCCACCTTCTTCTCCTTGGGCAATTGCCCCACGCGGATGGGCTGGCCGAAGTGCCAGACGAGGTTGTAGTCCGACTGGTGTTTCTCGTAGGGCACGGTGCGAAGGGCGAAGAGGGCGGCCTTGGGGTCGCGGTAGCAGAGGATGTTCCGGCGGAAGACGTTGTTGGCCATGATCATCCCGTTCGGCAGCACGGCGTCCTTGGGATGGATGTCCATGTGCCGCATGGCCTTCCAGGCGGGCTGGTTGGCGACCGATTCGTAGCCCTTGACCATCGAGGGGAGGTGGCTGGTCCAGTAGCTGTGCTTCTCGTTCCAGCCGTTGCACTCGAATTGCTGGAGCGTGCCGTCAATGAGGACATTGTTCTCGATCAGGTTGTCGCGTCCGTTGTGGAGGTGGACGAGGCCGCGGACGCATCGGGCGACGACGTTGCCTACCACATCCACCCCGCCCGTGTTGTCGTCGAGGTAGACGCCCCAGGCGTAGTGGGGTGAGACCCACTTGCCCTTCTCCTGGCCGTAGCCCAGGATGTCGTGGAAGAAGTTGTGGCGGATGACGGTGCCGCGGGAGGAAATCCAGTCGCGTCCGCCCGTGTAGACGGCGCCGGTGTCGGCGGTCTCGAGGTTGACGTGGCGGATGTGGTTGTACTCGATGACCAGGTTGTTTCCGCTGAAGAGGATGCCGAAGCGAGGGCCATCGTGAATGAGGTTGTGGGAGGCGCGGTTGCCACAGCCGCCCACGGCGACGCCGACTCCTTGCTTGTAGTAGACGCCGAAGTGGTGGAGGTAGTTGTTGTCGGCGTAGTTCCCGGCGGGGGTGAGGGTGATGCGGTCGCCGCCGGAGAGGGCGATGGCGTCGCGGCCGATCTCGTAGATGTCGTTGCCCACGACGCCGTTGCGGAGGCCGCCATCCACGACGACGCCTGAGCCGTTGTAGTCGCCCACGTTGCGGATGGTGTTGGCGGCGACCAGGCAATCCGAGCAGCCCTTGAGGACGACGGCGTTGCCCTCGCAGCACTCGATGGTGAAGCCCTGAAGCGTCACATGCTCGACGCCGTTCATCTCGACGACCGTGCGCATCGTGGGGGCGTAGACGGCCTTGCCCTCGAGCGGCGCGGGGGGCCAGAAGTAGAGCGTACCCGCCTGGGCGTCGAGATACCACTCCCCGGGAGCGTCCAGCTCCTCGAACAGGCCGCGGACGTAGTAGCGGTCAGTGGGGCGGATGGGGTAAGAGCAGTCGCCCGCGAGCTTGATCAGCCGCTTCTCTGGGTCAATGGAGGCGATGCGGACGATGTTGTTCCACCAGTTGTAGCGTGGGAAGACGAATACCTCGCCCTCCTCGGAGCGGGACCAGGAGCGGGCGTCGGCGGCCTTGTAGTGGAGCGTGCGGCGGTCCTCGCCGGGCACCTCGGCGTACATGGGCACGGGCTTGCCGTCGGCATAGGCCCAGCCGCCGCCGTAGGGGTTCTTGGGGTCGAAGTTGGGGTGGCGGGCGAGGTGCTGCCGCTCGCCATCGAAGATGAGCTGGCGGAAGCTGATGCCCCTGAAGCCCTGGGCGGCCACGTCGGCCTTGAGTATCTCGCCCTTGTGTAGCGTGAAGCCCTTGATCTCCCTGCCGCCGGCGAGGATGGGCCGCTCCTTGCGATAGGCGCGGTACACGATGGGCGCGTCGGCCGTGCCCGAATCCTCCTTCCCCAGCTTCAGCGTTTGGGGCAGGCAGTGGAGGCCGCCGCGCACGAGCACGGTGGCGCCGTCCTTCAGCGCCCCATTGGCCTTGAGCTTGCGGAGCGCGTCGCGTGCCCGCTCGAGCGTGGCGAACGGCCCGTCGCTCTTCGCCCGGTTCGGCTCTGGGAGCGCGCCCGACCAGGCGTCACTCCCATCGGTCGCCACGTAGAGCACAGTTCCCTTCACCGGCGTGGTCTCATCCCTGAGCCTTGGGGCGCAGGCCCCGGCACAGAGGGCCAGCCCGATGGCGAGGAGTCTCAAAGGCCAGTTCACTGGACTGTCCACATCCCTGGGGAGAGGTCAGAACTCGACGAACTCTCTGGGGTAGTGGGTGAGGTCGAGGCGCTCCTCGTCTGGCACGGGTCTGATGCCCCACTGCTGCATGGCGAGTGCGCCGAAGAGGATTTCGATGGGCTTGCCTGCCTCATCCTTGCCGATCTCGTCCACCACAAGGGCGTGAGTGGATATCCGCCGGCCCTCTACCTTGGCCTCCAACACCGCAGTGGTACTGGTTCGCTTGATCCCGCCGCCGATTGCCGTCTTGATCGGGCTTAGCGCCTTTGAGGTCACAAGGAGCTTGGCGACCTCACGCACCACATAGGTGTTGCGAGAGCCTGTATCGAAGAGAGTCCAACACTCGCGGCCATCCACCTTGATCGCTTCGCGCACCCTGCTCATTGCTTTCCCCTTCGCGTGGTCCCACGGCCCTCCAGCCTGTAACTCAACCGGACAGAGCGCGCCAGACCGTCATTGGCCTGCCTACTTCGCCTCGGCGTCGCAGGCGACTCGGAAGCCGATGAAGCCCATCTTGGGGAGCCACCACTTGCTTTTGGGCTCCTGGGGGTCCTCGTAGCGCCAGAAGGGCTCCTCGAACACGCGTGCGGCGCTCCGCAGCGTGGCCGGCGCGCCGTTGTAGGCGCCGCCGCGGGCCACGTGGGCGAAGCCGGCCGCCGTCTTCACCACGCCCTCCTTCGGCCCCGTGGGACAGGTCGCGGGGTTGGTCTTCGCCGCTTCCTCATATGCCTTCGGCGAGTAGAAGTCTGACACCCACTCCATCACGTTGCCGTGCATGTCGAAGAGGCCGAACGCGTTGGGCTTCTTCTGGGCGACCTCCTGGGTCTTCTCGTCCGAGTTGTCCTCGAACCAGGCGTTGTCCTCGAGCGCGTCCTCGGCGCAGGCGTACGCGCCCGTCGAGACGGCGCGGCAGGCATACTCCCACTCGGCCTCGGTGGGCAGGCGGTACTTCTTGCCGGTCTTCTTCGAGAGCCACTGGCAGAAGACCTCGGCGTTGAGGTGGCTCACGCCGATGCAGGGCCGCTTGCCGGCGCCCCAGCCCAGCGTGGGGTCGCCGTAGAGCGGCGTGGGGCCGCTGATGGCGTCCACGCCCTTCTTCTGGGCCTCCTCGGCCTTCTTCTTCGCGGCCTCGTTGGCCGCCTCGCCGCGCTTCTCCTGCACCGTCTCGTCGTAGTAGGCCATGAACATCAGCCACGTCGTCTCGTGGGCGCACAGGTAGAAGGGCTTGAGCACGGCCTCGAACTGCGGCCCTTCGTGCGGCTTGCGGCCCTTCTCGCCCTCGGGGCTGCCCATCTTGAGCTTGCCGCCTGGGACGAGCACCATGTCGAAGGCAATCTCCTTGCCTTCCTTATTCTTGATCTTCTCGGTGAACTTCTTCGCAGGCTCCTCGGCCCAGGACCAGGAGAGCACCAGCCCGAGTGCAAGAATGCCCGCTGACAACGAGACGACCCGACCTCCGATTCCGCGCACGCCCAGTCCTACCTTTCCACGATGAAGGGAGAGAGGGATAAGCGACAGGCCGCCGACGACTCGACAACGCCGCCTGTCGCCAGTATGATCTTCGCAGGTTCTGGCCGGGATGTCAAGCGGAAACCGAGGCGCCGGCACGACGGCCCGCTTACCCATGCGACAGGAGCCAATGCGATGGCAACCGAACTTGCGCTCCGGGGCGGCCCACGAACCGTCCCCGACGGCATGGTGAAGCCCTGGCCCGTCATCACCCAGGAGGACAAGGACGCGGTGCTGGCCGTGTTCGACAGCGGCCACCTGCACGGCACCTCGGCCCCGCAGGCCCTCGCCCTCCAGAAGGAATGGGCGGCCTACTGCGGCGTCAAGCACGCCCTGGTGACCAACAGCGGCACCTCGGCCATCCACATGGCCCTCGCCGCTGCCGGCATCGAGCCGGGCGACGAGGTGATCGTCCCCGCCTTCACCTACTGGTCCACCGCCGCCGCCGTCCTTCACCAGAACGCCATCCCGATCTTCGTGGACATTGATCCGCGCGACTACACGGTGGACCCCGCCCTCATCGAGGCCGCCGTCACGCCGCACACCAAGGCCATCCTGCCCGTGGACATCCACGGGATGCCGTGCGACTACGACCGCATCTTCGAGATCGCCCGCCGCCACAACCTCCTCGTCCTTGCCGACGCCTGCCAGGCACACGGCGCGAAGTACAGGGGGAAGAAGACCGGCGCCATCGCCCACGCCACCGCCTTCTCCACCAACCGCTCGAAGAACCTCTCCAGCGGCGAAGGTGGCCTCTACGCCACCGATAGCGACGACTGGTTCGCCGTCGCCTCCCGCATGCGCGAGTTCGGCGAGGTCGTCCTGCCCAACCAGGCCCGCGAGTACAACGCCTTCTCCCTCGGCTGGATGTACCGCTCGCTGGAATGGACCAACGCCTTCTGCCGCACGCAGCTACGGCACCTCGACGAGCGGAACCGCATCCGCCAGGAGATGGCGGCCTACCTGAACGAACAGCTCCGCGACATCCCGGGCGTCGAACCCCCCTGGTGCCCGCCCGAGCGCGAACCGGTCTACTTCAGCTACGTCGTGGAGTTCTGTCCCGACCAGCTTGGCCTCGACGTGCCCGTCGAGACCTTCAAGAACGCCATCATCAAAGCCCTGCGGGCCGAGGGCATCGGCCTGGGCCAATGGCAGACGCGCCCCGTGCCGGGCCAGGACGTGTTCGCAAAGCAGGTCGGCTACGGCAAGGGCTGCCCCTGGACCTGTCGCTGGGCCCGCAAAGTCACTTACCGCGGCGAGGACCACCCGAGGACCCTCGACTTCATCGCCCGCCACTCCTACCTGGCAGGCGTCCACCCTCCTAACACGATGGAGCTGATGAAGCTCTACGTCGAGGGCTTCCGGAAGGTCCTCGGCCGGGTGGACGAGGTGGTGGATTTGGCCAGGAGGGAGTAGCGGCTACTGCTCGTGGAAGTACCGGCGGGTGCGCTCGTCGTGGCGAAGGGCCTCCAGGGCGTTGTGGAGCCTGGACTTGACGGTGCCGAGGGGGATGTCGAGGGCTTGGGCGATCTCGGCGAGGCTCAGGTCGTCCACGAAACGCATCAGGACCACCTCACGGTGGGCTTCGGGCAGTGCGGCCATGACGGCCGCAAGCTCGGAGCGGGAGGCCGAGGCGTCTTCGGCGGGGGGAGCGACGGCCTGCTCAACGGCCTGCGCTTCGCCCCCAAGGGGCCTGTTGTGGCGGCGAAGGCCAAGCGAGAGGTTCTTGACCGCGGGATAGAGGAAGGTGGTCATCCGGGCGGTGAGGCGGAAGCCGGGGAACTTGCCGAGGAGGTAGGCGAAGGTCTCCTGGAGCACGTCGAGGGCGTCGGCATCGTTGCCCGTGAAGCGGCGGGCGAGGCGGACCACCCAGTCGCGGTAACGATAGTAGAGGGCCTCGAAGGCCGCAGCGTCCCCGCGGTTGATCGCGTCCACAAGGCTTGCGTCGTCACGAGGGTCATCCCTTGACAAGGCGAAGCCCCCCTGAGAGCCACAAGCCACAAGCTACAAGCTTCGGAAAGGAGAGGATGGCCCGAAGCTTGTGGCTTGCGGCTTGCAGCTTGCAGCTACGGCTTCTTCACGATCAGCTCTGCGATGGCGCGGCGCAGGCCGGCGAGCTGCCAGGCCTTGAGGCTGCCGAAGACCAGGGCGTCGGCATTGTCGGCCCCCGCTCCGGCCACGCGGCCGGTTTCGATGGCGACGGCGCCGTGGACCATGGCCTTGAGCTGCTCGCGGTTGAGGTTGTAGCGGCGGCCCAGCTCGACGAGGTATTCGATGAGCTGCTGGCCGTCGCGGAATGCCTTGAGGCGCATGTCGGCGAGGACGGTCTGATTGACGCGCTTGCCTGGGATGAGGAGCGCGGAGCCGCCGCCGGCCGCCTTGTCGCCATCGTCGAGTGCCCGCTCGTCACCGAGGGTCTGCCAGGGGAGGTGGGCGTTGGCGCCGTTGGCCCACATGCTCAGGAGCATCACGACCGAGGCGGTGTTGCTCTCGGTGTCGCGGCTCACGCCGCCGTAGGCGCGGATGTCCACGCCCGTATCGTCGGCCAGGATGCGGCAGCGGCGATAGGCGTTGGCGTCGTTGAAGCCGCCGATGTACTCGCAGTCGAGGATGCGGTGCATCACGCGCCCCTGCCACATCGGGCGCGAGATGTCGCCGCGTGAGGCCCAGAGCTTGCGGTCGGCCTCGCCACGGCCCTTCGTCCAAAGCTGGCAGAAGAACTGGAGGGCCAGCCAGTCGTCCCAGTGGTAAGGCTCGTCGGTCGTCCACCACATGTTGGAGCCCCAGTCAATGCGGTGGGTGTTCTTGCCGCCGTAGAAGCACTGCATCTCCGTCTTGTCCCAGCCGCGCTCGCGGAAGTGCTCGATGAACTGGCGTTGGACGGCGAGGAAGGCGTCCTTGTAGTCCTGGCTGAGGGCATCGCCGATGTACGGGGCCTTCATGTAGTGCTCGATGATGAACTTCTTGTCTTCGCCGCGGCCGGGCCAGTGGCCCTGGTAGTTATAGGTCTGCTTCGTGAGAGGGGTGGGCCAGCTATCGTCAAAGGGGAGGTAGAGGGCTTCGACGGGTGCGGCGGCGCGGCGGCAGTTCTCGAATGCCTCGCCGCTGAGGAGGGGGCCGACCTGGCGGTCGTAGTCCGCCCAGTCAACCTGGATGTCCTTGCCCGTGCCCGTGAGCCTGGGGCGATGGGTCCAGCAGTTGAGGACGCAGCGGTGGTTGTGGGCCAGGCGGTAGAAGTCGTGGGCGTTCGGCGGGATGCGATAGGCGTTCAGCTCGGGCACGAAGCTCAAGCGGTCGGGCAGCACGAAGTCGTAGACCGTCAGCTCGACGGGCAGCTTGAGCGGCGGCTCGACGCCGTCCGCCTCGACTAGGAAGCCGCCCGTGTAAGCACCGGGCGAGGCGTCCTTGGGCACGTAGATGTCCACGTAGACGGTCTGGTTCTGTTGATTGGACACGCGGGGCAGGGACGCCCCGCCTACATTCTTCTCGCGGGGCGCGGAGGCCCCGCCCACAATGTCCGGAATGTTGAAGGGCGCGCCGGTGGGCAGGGGCACGCAGTAGGCCGGCTGCCATTGGCCCTTGCCATTCTTCGCATACCAGTTTCTGAACAGCTCTATCATTTTGCCCGCAATCATTTTGCCTTCTCTATTCTTCAGCTCTTGCGGGATGATCTGCACGTTCCGCAACGGCTCGGCGACGCCGTTCACGACGCAGACCTGAAACGACACCGTCTCGCCCCGCGCGCCGAAGAGGCGAACAGTCAGCCCATCCCATACGGCGTTTGCCTCTCCTGTCTCCATGTCGTCGAACATCGCGCGCGGCTTCTCGGGGCTGACCATAGTGAGTTCGGGGCTGATCTTGACGAGTGGGGGTGCGGCCCAGGCGTACATGCGGGCCTTCGCCAGCGGGCCGAGGTCGGCGACCGCACGAGGCGGCTGCAGCTTGGCGAGCGCGGGCGCGGCGGGCAAAGCGGGCGAGGCACTTGCCGACAGCTTCTCGGCAGGCGAGGCCACGCCGCCGGGCGAGACCGCGACGACCTCGATGTCGCACTTTTCCGACGGCGTCAGGTCTTCAAGGACGATGGCGGTCGGCCCGCTCGGCTCGGGGTGCTTCACCCGCCAGCGCTCGACGGGTTTGCCGTTGAGGGTGATGCGCCAGCAGAAGACGCCCTTCCCCTCGGCAATGGTGAGCCGCAGCGCGCCGGCGGCCAGGTGGGCCTTGTCGGGCGCAGGCTCAGCCTTAACAGCGGGCTTCGGCGGGGCGTCCGCCAGCGGCTTGCCCAGCTCGACCTCGATGTAGGGCTCGTTGCCCCGCGACTGGACGCTGTGGATGAAGTTGTTGTGGTAGGCCAGGTTCCCGCCGTCCATCACTGCGAGACCGTCCGTGTCGCCGCAGGCGAGGGCGTAGATGAGCTCGGGCGTGAGGGCGACGCTGACCCAGCCGTCGGCCAGCTCCTTGCGCTCGGCCCAGGTGTCGAGGGTGTAGCCTGACGACATGATCACGTCGCAGAACATCGAGCCGGGCCAGGCCCACGGGCGCTTAGTCGCGGCGTCGGCCAGGCAATAGGTCGCGCCGCTCGCGGGGCCGTAGGGCCGCGCGCTCGTGCCCTCTTCCCAGTCCTGGTTCACGGTGGAGACGCGGATGTAGCGGAGCATGTCGGCGCCGGCGCGTCGGAGGAAGAGGGCGGCCTTGAGCACCTCGCGGCCTTTGGCGGGCGTGGCGTCGAAGCGGATGGCGGCCATTTCCTGAATGCTCTTGATCTTGAACTGGCCGCACTTGCCGGCGGAGGTGTTCCGCTCGTCGCCGCAGTCGGACAGCCAGATATCGGCCGTGGCCTTGAGCCGCACGGTCTCACCGGCATGCAGCCATGCGGTCATCGCCACACACGCCGCCGCCCACAATCGTTGGCGCTTCATCAAAGGCTCCTGAACAGGGTTCCATAAGGAATGCAGGAAGGCAGGAAAGGAGCCGATCCGTTCCTGGGTTCCTGGGTTCCTTATAGCCGATCTTCTGGGTGGAAAGCAAGGCGGCCTGGGGCCGGGGCTGGCTATGGCACGAGTCGAACGGCGGCGAAGCCGAAGGAGCGAATGGGCAGCGAGAGCTTGCCATTGGCAATCGCCAGCGGCTCCTGGTCGCGTTCCATGAGATCGGTGCGAATGGCCTTGGAGAAGCCCTTCGCCGTGATGGCCAGCGGCTCGGCGCGGCCGGCGGTTTCCCACACTCGCAGGATGAGGCCGCCGGCCGTGGGGTCGTCAGCCGGCTTCAGGCACGTGGCAATGGCGCGGGCGGGGTCAACGACAATCTCGCGGGGCAGAGACGCCCCGCCCACATCGGAGGCCCCGGCCACAGTGCCGCGGGCGACGAGGAACGGGGTGGCGACGCTGCGGCTCCATGCCATCGCCTCGGCCTGGTCGTAGGGGCCTTTGTGGGCACGGAGGGAGTAGCGGAAGCGGAACTCGGTGACGCCGCCCTGGTCCTGCACCACCTCGCGGTAGTTCTGGTCGTTGCCCAGGCACTCGAACGCGAGCGGCCCGAGGTCGGTGCGGAGCACGAAGGCGTCGAGCGGGGCAATCGTCACGCCCGGGCCGTCGGGAAGCGACACGTCGAGGAAGCCCTGGACGGCGAACCGCCGCGTGTCGGCGCCGGGCAGCAGATCGCCCTCCGGCTGGGGCTTGGGGCGAATCACGGCCCCCGTCGTCTCGATTCGCACCACCGCCCCATCGCCGAGGAGGGGGAAGAACTGCACGAGCCGCTCCTGCTTCGTCGTCGCCGGCTTCTTCACGCGAATATCGAAGTCCACGCGGTCCAAGTTGACATAGACCGTCACATGGTTCGCCACCTCGACCCCCGCCGCCTTGCCCGTGATGCGCAGCCGGGCGAGCACCGGCCCGTACCACCCCTCAGGTTCGATCGTCACGTCCTTCAGCACGTGTTCCTGGCCGTCGTGGTACACGGTCTGGCAAAGCGAGCGGGCGGCCTTCGCCACCAGCTCTTTGCCGGTCGGCCTGTGAATGAGGGTGGCGATGCCGCCTACCTCTCGGTCCATGACAAATCGGTAGAACGGGCCTTCGAGTTCGGTCTCAGTGACACGCCACGGACAAGGCTGGTCGTGATCCAGCCAAGCGCGCTCCACTGCGGTCAGCGCAAACGGGGGCACGTTGTCAACCGCTGAGTAAAGGAAGCACTCGCCATCCTCGTTTTCCTTCTGCGCCGGGAAGACACGGCCTCCGACCCGCAGGGCGTGGTGGTGAATCGGCAACTTCCGCCTGCCGTAGGCGATCGTGTAGGTCGGATCTTCGCCTGGCACACGGACCAGTCTTCCCGCAGGCAAGCTGAGCTGGTTGAAGAGCGTGAGCCGCTGAGCATCGGGGCTGACGCGGAGCGCTTTCCATGCCGTGTGCGTGAGAGCAGCCGCTTTCTCGTTCAGCTCGCGGGCCCAGGCGCGGCGGAGGTCGGCGTTGTGGCGCTTGTTACGCTCATCCGTGCCGTTCCAAGCGTGGTCGCTGAGCATGGCCAGGCACCACTCGGCGCGCTCGCGATCGGCACGGGTGGACTCGGTGAGCTTGGGGTCGCGCAGCGAGGCAACGGCGAGAAGGGCCTCGGCGGCGAGGAACTGGCGTTCGCCCTCCCGCATGTCTGCGGCGGTCTTGGCGAGGCAGACGGGCCAGACGTCCCACGAATGGCCGAAGCAGCCGCGAAGGGTGGGGAGGAACGGCGTCTTCGCTTGATCGGCGTCCACGGCCTGGCAGAACTGGGGGAGCGTGGCGTTGACGAGCTTGGGGCGGGCGCCGCCCTGCCTGTTGTAGGCGATGATCTTGTCGGCGAACTCGCGGGCCTGGCCGCCGCTGCCGGGATTGATGTCGCCGTGGGTGCCGCTGGCCAGAATCGCCCGTGTCCTATAGCCATCGCCCAGCTTGGCGTAGTGAGCGACCCAGCCGGGGACGGACTTCGGCTCGCGGAGCAGCTTCGCCCCCTGGGTGTAGCTCGCGCTGTTGCAGGCGAAGGGGTCCATCACGACCCGCACCTGGGAGCCATCGGGGCCTTCCCAGGTGAAGAGCGGCGGACACTTGAGGCTGGCGAACGAGGAGTCGTAGTTGTAGAAGGGGTTGGAGAGCCATCGGACGCCGCAGCCGGCGAGGATGGGCGCGACGCCCCAGGGGAGCGAAGGCTGCTCGATGTGCTCGGCCACATCGAAGCAGCGGATGCCCCAGTCGCGCTCCAGCCGCCGGGCGGGATAGAAGGTGCGGATGGCACCCTCGACGCCCTGGAAGGCCCAGAGCGAGTTGCACAGGTAGGGGCTGACGTAGAGGCGGCCCTCCTTGATGCGGCGGATCAACTCGTCCTTGCGTTGGGGGTAGTGCTCGACGAAGCAGAGCACCTCCTGGGTGACGGCCGCGTTATAGCGGTTCTGGCTCTCGGGCGGCTCCTTGTCCGTGCGGTTCATCTCATCGAGGTGGCCCTTCACAATGTCTGCGAATGCCTTGCGGGTCGCCTCCTCGCTGAGGCCCCAGGTGTAGTCGGGGCAGGTGTCGTTGGCAATGTAGAGGGTCCACACCGAGGGGTCCTCCGCCGCAAGGCCGCCGGCAGACGGCAGGGCCAACGCCAAGCCGCACACCAGAGCTACGGAGGCATCCACGCGCATCGCTGTTGTCCTCTCATCGTCCTCGTCCTCGTCGTCGTCGTCGTCCTCGAACCTTCTGCTCCCCTGGCTTCCCGGGCCCGAAGAAGCAAAGAGAAGAACGATTACGAGGACGAGGACGACGACGAGGACGATTGCGAACCGGCGTCAGATGGCCGGGGGTCACTTTGGGCTTTGATTCTGTACCCAACGTGCCGCGACTGCATCCATCGGACGGCGAAGATGTCGCGCAGGCCGGCCCAGAGGCGGTTCCAGACGCCGTATTTGGCCTTGCCGCGGGTGCGGGGGTGGTGTCGGACGGGGATTTCCTTGATGCGTGCGCCTTCGAGGCGCAGGAGGGTGGGCAGGAAGCGGTGCATGCCGCGGAACATCTTGACGCGGACAAGTTGCTCGCGGCGCATGACGCGGATGGAGCAGCCAACGTCCTTGATGCTCTCGTGGGTGAGCCAGTTGCGGGTCCCGTTGCCAATCTTCGAGGAGATGCGGCGGAGCCAGTTGTCGCGGCGCTTCTGGCGGATGCCGCACACGCAGTCGCACTCGCCGCTCTCGGCCATCGCCAGCATCTTCGGCAGGTCGGCGGGGTCGTTCTGGAGGTCGCCGTCAATCATCGCCACCAGGTCGGCGCGGGCGGCCTTGAAGCCGGCGTCGAGGGCCGCGCTCTGCCCGCAGTTCCGCTCGAACGAAATCCACCGCACCACGGGGTCCTGCTTCGCCGCCCCCTGCATGCGGGCGAGCGAGGCGTCGGTCGAGCCGTCGTCCACCAGGATCAGCTCGCACTGGGGGTAAAGCTCGCCCAGGCCGGCCCGGACGGCCTCGACCAGGGGGGCGATGTTGTCCTCCTCGTCCTTGATGGGCACAACTATCGAGAGGCGTGGGTTGCTCATGATTGGCGTCTCTCCGGGATGCGTGACCCGTGACGCGTGAGAAGAACCCGGGAACGGCAGATTCACGCGTCACGGGTCACGCGTCACGCATCTGGCCTATGTGCCAGTTGCCTCAAGCTCCCTTCTAGCCAGCATCGGCCCCCTTCAACCGGTTCTTCCGGAAGATGAGCATGAGGTTGCGGACGTAGACGAACGAGTTGAAGCCGTAGGCGAGCATGAACACGGGGTCGAGGCGGTAGATGGCATAAGACAGCACGGTGAGGGAGCCGGCGATGCTGAGATACCAGAAGGAGACTGGGACGACGCTCTCGCCGCGCCTCTCGGAGGCGAGCCATTGGACGACGAAGCGGGCGGAGAAGAGTCCCTGGCCGATGAAGCCGATGGCGAGCCAGAGCCAGGGCTCGGCGGCCACGCGGCGGCGAGCGCGATCGAGGAACGCTCGGGCCGCCGCGGGCTCGCCGCGGTCGAAGGCCTGGCCTGCCTGGCCAAGCAGCGCGTGGAACTCGGCGCGCTCGTCCGCCGGAGCGGCCGCCTCGGCGGCCACGGCGCACGCCACCACGCCAATCAGCAACAGCGCCAGCGCCGCCCCCGCGGCGCACGCGAGCATCCTCATCCTGGCCTCCTTCTGCCGCACATTATACGGGGCGCGGCGGAAGGCGGTCAAGGCGGCGTCGCCGGCGGTTGTGTTCCGTCAATCAGTGTTCCGTCAATCAGCAATCGGCAATCGGCAACTGGGAATCCCCCCTCACCTCCCCTTCGGCCACTCGATGTCGAGGCCGCCAATCTTGGCCGTCAGGACGATAGCCATCGTGCCGCTCGCCTCGCGGCTGCTGGCGCCGAAGAGGACCGAGCTGATCTCGCTGTCCGCCGTGTTCAGCCCGCCGATGAGGAGCGGCTGCCCGTCGCGCACGGTGACTGTGGTGGAGAGCTGGGTCACGTCAATCACCTGCCCCTTGCGCGTGCTGAAGCGGGGCCACAGTTGGATGGCGATGCGGCCGTCCGAGAGAATCGTGGGCCGCACGGCGAGCTGGCGGCCGACGAAGGCGCGCTCGATGAGGAGCTGATAGCCATACGGCCCCCAGTAGCCGAGGCGGGGGATATAGACGTCGCCGCCCATGACCAGGGCGCCCTCGGTGCCGCTCTTGACGGCGATGAACATCTGCTCGCGGGTGGAGGAGCGGGAGCGGCTGACGGAGCCGCCGATGCGGGCGGCGAAGGAGCCGGTGGCGATGCGGATCTGGAGGCCATTGCGGGCGGCAAGGGGGTTGCCGCCGGCGGCCGTCACGTTGCCGCTCTGGGCGCGGAAGGCGGCTCCGACGTCCATCGCCGCCATCGCCTTCGCGTCGAGCTTCTCCACCACGATGCCCACGTTGTCGGGCGAGCGGGCCAGCAGGTCGCCCTCCTTCGGCACGCCCCAGAAGGGGTCGCCGCCGGGCGGCGTGGCGCCGAAGGGCAGCTTCTTCGCCGGCTCGACCGTCGCGGCCGGCGGCGCCGTCGCCACGCGGCGCGGGGCCTGCGGGGCCGCGCTTTGGCCGTAGCCCTGGTAGACGCTGGGGTCCATCATGGCGCATCCGGCGAGCGCGGCGAGGATGAGGACAACCGGGAAGGCTCTCGTGGCATACATGGGTTCTGCTCCTTCCTCATGCATGATACCACGGCTGCCGCGCGAAGGCCTCACTTCTTTGCCAGCTCGGTCGCGACCGTGGCATCGGTCAGCTCGTCGCCGGGGCCTTTCCAGGCGAGCGAGCCGTCGCGCGCGATGACCCAGACGTAAGGGATGCCGCCGATCCCGTAGGCGTCGAAGGTCTGCTCCTTGCCGCCCTTGACGGTGTCCATCGCGATCGGGTAGCCGGCGGGGTTCTCCTTCAGGAAGGCCTCGAGGTCGCCCTTCTCGTCGTTGGTGATGCCGATGACGACGAGGCCCTCGGCCTTGTGCTTGGCGTAGAGCGCGGCCAGGTGGGGCATCAGCTTGCGGCAGGGGGGGCACCCAATGTTCCAGAAGTCCAAGATGACCACCTTGCCCTTGAGGTCGTCGAGGGTCATCGGCTCGGAGCCGAACCAGGCGGCGATGGCGAGGGGCGGCGGGGCCGTCGGCCCCTTCCCGCTCTCGCACGCGGGCAGAAGGGCGACAGCGGCCACCAGCAGAGCGCTCCACCTCATCTCTCGGTCCTCCGTCAGGGGGCTTCCTCCCCTCTCTCCCGCAGTCTAACCCCGCGCCCGAGCAAAGTCAACTCCCGCGATTGGACTTCGCCCCCGCCTTGTGTATAACGAAGGGGCGGGAGGCCATTCACAGGAGGATGGGACGATGGCGACAGCGGGTCCCTGGTGGCTTTGGTTGTCCCTCGCCTTCGTGGCGGCGTGCGCGGGCTCGCGGGCCGGCGAGCACGTCCTGTTCGACTTCGACAAGGACTTCGACGCCGCCAAGGTGCCAACGAGCGACGTGAAGGTCGAGCTGGCCCCCCGCGCGCAGGGGGCCGCGCTTCGCATCGCCAGCGGACACCGCGTCGAGTGGCCAGGCGTCACGCTCAAGGCCCCGAAGGGGAAGTGGGACCTCTCGCCCTTCGAGTGGCTGGCCCTCGACGTGAAGAACGTGGGGACGAATGAGGCCACGCTCTGCTGCCGGGTGGACAACCCTGGCGCCGACGGCATCCGCAACTGCCTGACCGGCCACATCGCCCTCAAGCCGGGTGAGAGCGGCACACTTCAGGTTCCATTCGTCCGAAAGCCCGCCAGCGCGGTGCGGGGCAAGCTGTTCGGCATGCGCGGCTACCCCGACGGCTCGAGCGAGGCCGAGCGCGCGATTGACCCGGCCAACGTTACCCAGCTCCTCATCTTCGTGCCACGCCCGAAGGAGGACCACGCCTTCGAGATAGACAACATCCGCGTCGGCGGCAGCTACACACCGCCTCCCGTGGACCCCGACAAGGTGAAGAGCTTCTTCCCCTTCATCGACACCTTCGGCCAATACGTCCACAAGGACTGGCCGGGCAAGACCCGCTCGCTCGACGGCCTGAAGAAGCATCTGGATGCCGAGCTGAAGGACCTCGCGGAGAGGCCTGGCCCCGCCGACTGGGACCAGTACGGCGGCTGGAAGGATGGCCCCACCCTCAAGGCCACCGGCTTCTTCCGGGTCGAGAAGCACGAAGGCAGGTGGTGGCTCGTGGACCCCGACGGCAAGCTCTTCTGGTCGCACGGCACCGACTGCGTGCGCGAGAACGACTCGACGCCGATCAACGAGCGAGCGGGCTGGTTCCAGGACTTCCCCGGCGAGCGGGCGGAGTTCAAGGAGTTCTTCTCCACCGGCCGAGCCCTGCACGGCCACTACGCGGGGCGGACGGTGGACTGCTTCAGCTTCCTGCTGGCCAACTGCAAGCGGAAGTATGGCGAGGCCTGGCGGGAGAGGATCGCCGACATGGCCCACCGCCGGCTGCGAAGTTGGGGCATGAACACCATCGCCAACTGGTCCGACCCCGCCGTGTACTTGATGAGGCGGACGCCGTACACGGCGACGGTGCACTTCGGCGGCAAGCTGCTCGAGGGGAGCCAGGGCTACTGGGGCAAGTTCCGCGACGTCTTCGACCCCAGCTTCCGCGACGAGGTTCGCAAGGCCATGGCTGCACAGGTGGGCAAGGCAGCGGGCGACCCCTGGTGCATCGGCTTCTTCGTGGACAACGAGATCGCCTGGGGCGACGAACTCTCCCTCGCCGTGGCCGCCCTTCAGTCGCCCCCTGACGCGGCGGCGAAGAAGGCCTTCCTCGACGACCTGAGGGCGAAGCACGGCGACATCGGCAAGCTCAATGCGGCGTGGGGCACCGGCCACGCCTCGTGGGAGGCGCTGCTCGCCCATCGCGGCGCGCCCGACAAGGCGAAGGCCCGCGACGACCTGGCCGCCTTCTACACCAAGACCGCCGAAACCTACTTCCGGGTCATCCGCGACGCCGTGAAGGAGGTGGCCCCCAACCAGCTCTACCTCGGCTGCCGCTTCGCCTGGGTGAACGACCGGGCCGTGGCCGCAGCCGTGAAGTTCTGCGACGTGGTGAGCTACAACTTCTACCGCCGCTCCATTGCCGACTTCCGCATCCCTGGCGGGGCCGACGTGCCGCTCATCGTCGGCGAGTTCCACTTCGGCGCGCTCGACCGCGGGATGTTCCACACCGGCCTCGTCCCCGTGAAGGACCAGGCCGAGCGGGCGAAGGCATACAGGAAATATGTCGAGGGGGCCTTGCGGCATCCTCAATTCGTCGGCACCCACTGGTTCAAGTACACCGACGAGCCGACCACCGGCCGTGCCCTGGACGAGGAGAACTACCAGATCGGCCTCCTCGACGGCTGCGATACGCCGTATCCCGAGACCAGAGATGCGCTGCGGGAGGTCGGATACAACCTCTACAAACCCCGCGGCGCGGCCAAGTGACGCGTTCCGCGTGCCCCGTGCCGCGTGCCGGAAGACAGGAAGCGCCGCGCCGGCCCAGTCCCGAAGGGACGATAGGGTTTAGCCGGCGGCGTAAGCCGCCGGGAAGGGGCGCAGAAGGCCCAGTCCCGCAGGGACGGCAGGATTCTGCCGGCGGCGTAAGCCGCCGGACAGCGGGCGCGGCAGGGCCAGTCCCGCAGGGACGGAAGGGTTTTGCCGGCGGCGTAAGCCGCCGGGAAGGGGCGCAGAAGGCCCAGTCCCGCAGGGACGGCAGGATTCTGCCGGCGGCGTAAGCCGCCGGACAGTGGGCGCGGCAGGGCCAGTCCCGCAGGGACGGAAGGGTTTTGCCGGCGGCGTAAGCCGCCGGACAGCGGGCGCGGCAGGGCCAGTCCCGCAGGGACGGAAGGGTTTTGCCGGCGGCGTAAGCCGCCGGACACAAGGCAGGAGGGAATAGAGCCCCGACGGGGCGAAAGGAGCACCAGGATGTCCTACACCAATCTTCTCTACCATCTCGACTTCGCAACCAAGGAACGCGTGCCCTACCTGAAGCCCGACCACCTTGCCCGAGTCGGTCCCTACATCGGCGGCATCGTCCGCGAGCTCGGCGGCCAGATGCTGGCCGCGAATGGCGCGCCCGACCACATTCACATCGCAGTTCAAGGCACCCCCACCGTGCCGGTGGCCGATCTCGTGCGGGTCATCAAGGCCAACTCCTCGAAGTGGATTCACGAGACATTTCCCGGTCTGGCCCCCTTCGCGTGGCAGGAGGGGTATGCGGCCTTCAGCGTGTCGGCCTCGGTGATGCCCAAGGTGCTCGATTACATACGCGGGCAGCAGCAACACCACCAGAAGGCCGATTTCAAGCAGGAGTTCATCGTCCTGCTGAAGAAGCATGGCATTCCGTACGATGAGCGATTCGTGTGGGGGTGAGATCCCTGCCGTCCCTTCGGGACTGAGCCTGCGCCGGGTCTCGATCCGGCGGCTCACGCCGCCGGCAAAACCCTGCCGCCCCGTCGGGGCTGGACCTGCGCCACTCCCCGATCCGGCGGCTCACGCCGCCGGCAATGCCCTTTCGTCCCTTCGGGACTGGGCCTACTCCGCTCCTGCGTCCGGCGGCTTACGCCGCCGGCAAGACCCTACCGTCCCTTTGGGACTGGGTGTGCGGCGTCGCCGGCTCAGTTGCGCTTGCGCTTGGGTATCTGGTCTTCGTACTTCGACCAGTTCGGCAGCGGGGCGTCGGGGGGGCGGGCCTCGCGGAGCTTGTCCTCGACCAGGCGGCGGAGCGCGGTCAGCTCTTTGTGCTGGGCCTCGGTCCAGGGGATGGGCGTCTCACGGTCGGTGCGGAGGAAGAGCCAAAGGTAGTAGTGAGCCTTGTAGTAGTCCCGCCGCTTGACGAGGGCCTGGACGGATTCGACGCCGATCTCGCGGAAGAACTTGAGGATTTCGGGGTCAATCTTGCTGATGTCGCCGTCGGTCTTGGCGGTCAGCTCGGTGACGAGGCCGGTGGCGACGGAGCGGAGGCCGTTCTGGGCCATGTAGCGCGCGGTGTCGAGTTCGTCAATGTCGCTCTGAAGGGCGCGGCGGGCGGGGTCGTCGGCGGGGAGCTTGGCCATGGCGTCCTCGGCGGCGAGGATTTTCTCGTCGAAGTTCCGGAGGGCGGTGACACCGGCGCGCATGGAGAGCTGGGCCTTCTGCGACTTGTCCTTCAGGCGCTGTTCAGCGAGCTCGTGGATGAGGCGACTAGTCTCGGCCCGGTGGATGAGAAAGGCGCCCAGGGCCAGAGCGATGAGGATGGCGGTGGCCGCGGCGGCGGAGATGGCGTGGTGGCGGCCGATCCACTTGGCCAAGCGCTCGATGAGGCCAGGGCGGTAGGCCGAGGTGGGCAACAGGTCGCGGTAGAGCCGGATGTCCTCGGCCAGCTCCCGGGCGCTGGGGTAGCGCCGGGCGGGGTCCTTGCTGAGGGCCTTCATGCAGATGGCGGCCAGCGTGCGGCTGGCCTGGCGGTTGAGCTGGCGCGGGGGGGCGGGGTCGTGGTACAGAACCTTCTCCATCACCTCGGTGCGCGAGTGGCCAGAGAAGGGGAGCGAGCCGGTGAGGATTTCGTAGAGGACGATGCCCAGGGCGAAGACGTCGGTGCGGAAATCCACGTCGGCCCCGCTGCCGCTGGCCTGCTCGGGGGACATGTATGCGGGGGTGCCCTTGACGATGCCGATCTGGGTGGCGACGATGCCCTGCTCCTCGGCGCTCACGTTGAGCTTCTTCGACAGCCCCCAGTCGAGCACCACGACCACGCCGAACTCGTCCACCATGATGTTCTCGGGCTTCAGGTCGCGGTGGAGGACGCCGGCGGCATGGGCGTAGGCGACCGTCTGGCACACCTTCTCAAAGATGTCCACCAGGCGGCCCGTGTGCTGGCGGCTGCGGAAGTCGCGCGGGCCGAGGGTCCGGAACAGCTCGCGGAGGGTGCGGCCACGGACCTTCTTCATTGCGTAGAACGGCCCGTGGCCCGGCAGGGAGCCGGCGGCGAAGACGGGCACGACGCCCGGGTGCTCGAGCTGGCCCAGGATGCGGGCCTCGTGGAAGAAGCGCGACTGGAGGTCGGGGTCGCCCGAGAGGTGGGGCTTGAGGACCTTGAGGGCCACGGTGCGGCCCAGGGAGGGGTCGTGAGCCTCGTAGATGATGGCCATCCCCCCCTCGCCGATGGCGGGGCCGAGGCGGTACGCCTCCCCGGCCGGGCGCGCTGGTGGCAGCGCCACGGCGCCCTCGGGCGGCCGGTCGGGCAAAGGCTGCGTCTTCTGCTCCGACAGGCGGGCGGCGACCCAGGGGTCAGGCTTCTCCGGGCCTTCCCCGCTCGGATGCTCCTCGCTGCTCATTCGGGCGCCCCTTTGTCCTGCCTCGCCGGCCACGCGGAGGGACACACCCTCCCATTATACTCGCCGGCAGGGGCGCGGCTCAAGAGGCAATCCAGCACAGTTCAACCCCGACGTGCTCCGGAGGAAGTTCTGTGTATAATAGTCAGGGCCTATGCCGCCGGCAGACCCGTGCCGAGGATCGAGGATGACGTTCGTGGAAGTCAACAACCGCAATAGCAGTGATCCTCTCGTCACCAAGGATGGTTCGACCATCCGCTCGCTCCTCGACCGCACGAACTCCTCAGCGGCCAACCAGAGTGTGGCCGAGGCCACCGTGCCTCCTGGCGTCGGCCTTCGGGTGGCGCGCCACCCGAAGGCCGAGGAAATCTACTACATCCTCGGGGGCCACGGCCACATGCGGCTTGGCGAGGAGGGGCGGGACGTCGGTCCCCTGGATGCCATTCTCATCCCGCCGGGCACGCTGCATGCCATCGCCAACACGGGGGCCGAGCCCCTCGTCTTCCTGTGCTGCTGCGCCCCGCCCTACTCCCACGACGACACGCGGCTGGAGTGAAAGGAGAACCCCGATGCCTGCCCGCCATCTGATTGCGCTCGCCGTGCTCTCATTCGCCGCCTGCGTGCATGGGTCCCGCGCCCTGGCCGCGGAGGAAATAGGCGGCGACCCATGGGTCGAGGGAGAAGATGCCCGCTTCGATCCCGAGGGCATCCCCTATCCCGACGAGGCGGCCAAGGCCACCGATGAGTTTATCGCGCAGGCGAAGGAGAAGGGGGAGAAACTCGCCCTCCTCCACCGCCTCGCCCTCACCCAGGCCCCCGCGCCCGCCACTGTCGAGCCGTAGTGGCGTCCAGTGTTGCTCAGTGTTGCTCAGAGTCGCTCAATCGCCGTTTGGCGATTCTCGCCATTCCGGCTCAGTGTCGCTCAGTGTTTGCCAGAGTCGCTCACGTGCGCGCACGCGCCTCCACCCTGGGGGGGAGGGGGCGCCCGGCTCGCCCCGCCGGGCGGCTGACCACACTCTCTCCCCCCAGTACAACGAGTCTGGACCCACATCATGAGCGGGTGGGAATCCGAAAAATCCGCAGAATCCGCAAGCCCTTGCCCGTTCGACGC
>Ga0194112_10002495_pt1 | contig 26337 bp, 28 predicted proteins | sample TA2MahC400mmetaG_FD_146191 | JGI IMG/M metagenome (GOLD analysis project Ga0194112, IMG submission 146191) | Freshwater microbial communities from Lake Tanganyika, Tanzania - TA2015016 Mahale Deep Cast 400m | ecosystem: Environmental > Aquatic > Freshwater > Lake | place: Tanzania: Lake... | reverse complement strand
GGTCACGCCCGTGACAAGGGTTTCGCGCAGCCGATCCGAGGTCGCGTTGATGGTCTTGGGGGCGACAAGTGTCCAATCGGGGCAGGACTGCGCCAGGGCCGGTGCGCCGGCAAGTGCCAGAAGCAGGGCCGTGGTGGCAAGGCAGAGGCGGCAAAGCAGGCGGGTCATGGGTGGCCCTGAATCGACGGGGGTTCAGCCTGCCATCTTTCACGCCCGCCCGATCCTGTCAAACCGCTGCACCACCCAAGCGGGCAGTGCAGCGGCAAAATTCATGCGACGCGGGCGTCCATCGTGATCTCGGCGTTCAGGAGTTTCGAGATTGGGCAACCGGCCTTGGCCTTTTCGGCCACTTCCAGCACCTTCGCCTCGTCGGCATCGGCAGTGATGGTGGTGGTCAGATGGGCCTTCTTGACGGCAAAGCCTTCTCCGTCCTTGTCCATCGAGATGTCGGACCGGGTCTCGATCGATACTCCCGAAATGCCTTCCTTTTCCAGCATCATGGCCAGGGCCATCGAAAAGCACGATGCATGCGCCGCGCCCACCAGCTCTTCCGGATTGGTGCCGGGCTGGTCCTCGAAGCGCGTGTTGAAGCCATAGGGCAGCGCGTTCAGGGCGCCGGACTTGCTGGACACCTGGCCCTTGCCGTCCTTCAGGCCGCCACTCCATGTCGCGGAACCGGTGCGGGTAATCATGATGAACTCCTTGCTGTGTATGGGATGTCGCGCCACCAACGCGCCCATCCGCTGCAAGGTTCAACGCGCAAACAGACGCTGATGCTCGGCGATGGCATAGCGGTCGGTCATGCCCGCCACATAGTCGAGGACAAGGCGCGCCCGTTCGGTCTGGTCCGGCAGTTCGCGCGCCGCCTGATGCCATTGCGCGGGCATCCGCGAGGGATCATCAAGGTAATAGGGGAAAAGGTCGTTCAGCATCTGCGTGACGCGGGTGCGTTCCACCACCACCGAAGGCGCACGATACATGCGCTGGAACAGGAAGGACTTGATCGCCTTGATGTTCTGGTAGAGCGGCTTGGAAAAGCGGATGATAGGGCCTTCCATGTTGCGGATGTCGTCGGCCGATTGCGGTTGCAGCCCGACCAGACGGTTCTGCGCGACGGCGATCACATCCTCCACCATGACGCCAAACACGCGGCGCAGCGCCTCGTAGCGGCGGCGGGTCGGATCAAGGCCGGGATAAAGCCGGTCCACCTCGCCAAAGGCAGGGCCGATCACGGGCAGTTCGGACAACTCGGCCTCGGTGAAGAGTTCGGCGCGCAGCCCGTCATGCAGGTCATGGTGGTTATAGGCCACATCGTCGGCCACGGCGGCCACCTGCGCCTCGGCGCTGGCATTGGTGTGCAGTTCCAGGTCCCACTGGATGTTCACCTGCGCCAGGGCATAGGGCAGCTCGCCCGTGATGGGACCGTTGTGCTTGGCGATGCCTTCCAACGATTCCCAGGTCAGGTTCAGGCCGTCAAAGCCTGCATAGTGCCGCTCCAGCCGTGTCACGATCCGCAGGGCCTGGGCATTGTGGTCGAACCCGCCATAGGGCGTCATCAACGCCGCCAGGGCATCCTCGCCCGTGTGGCCGAAAGGCGGGTGGCCCAGGTCATGGGCCAGAGCCACGGTTTCGGCCAGGTCGGTGTTCAGGCCCAGGGCGCCGGCGATCGTCCGGGCGACCTGCGCGACCTCGATCGTGTGGGTCAGGCGGGTGCGGAAATAATCGCCGCGATAAGCCTCGCCGTCATGCTCGACAAAAACCTGCGTCTTGTGCTTGAGCCGCCGGAACGCGCTGGAATGGATGATCCGGTCCCGGTCCCGCTGCCAGGGCGAGCGGAAGGTGGACAGGCTTTCGTCATGCAGGCGCCCGCGGCTGTCGTGGGGCTGGCAGGCATAGGGCGCGAGTGCGGTCATGGCGCGGGGCCTTCCTTGCGGGTTCCGGACCTGAACCCTATATTTGAAGCCTACGGACGAAAACGGGAACGCCCCATGAACCTGCCGCCGAAAGTCACCGATCGCGCCTTTGAACGCCTGTCCCAGATCAACGCGGGCAAGGAGCCCGTCCCCCTGCGCGTGGCCGTGCTGGGCGGCGGCTGTTCGGGATTCCAGTACGACATCCGGCTGGACCGTCCCGAGGCGGACGACCTGGTGCTGGAAAGCGACGGACAGCAGGTGGTGGTCGATCCGGTGTCGCTGCCCTATCTGGCGGGTGCAGTGATCGACTTTACGGATGAACTGATCGGCGCGCGTTTCGTGATCGAGAATCCGAATGCGACCAGCAGTTGCGGTTGCGGAACCTCCTTCTCGGTCTAGTCGCAGGGACGGCTGCGGACCTCCAGCTGGGGGTCCAGCCAGCGCAGCCGGGTTCCGGCAGATGTGATTTCTTCCTTGCGGCGCAGGTCCCATCGCGCCACCTGGCAGATGACGCGGTCCTGCCGGTCGGTCAGCCTGAGGGATGATCCGTCGCGGATCAGGGTGATCGAATGGCCCTCGCGCCGGTTGTCTTCGATGCGGAACCGCAGGGCTTGGGGCAGGGCGACGGCCTGCGTGTCTGGCCCAAATACCTCGTCCAGGCCCCGCCAGTCCGAGGCGGGCCCGCTGACGACCGTCAGATGATGGTCCCCAGGCGGCACCAGCAGGCGCAGCGCGGACCCGCCCCGCAGATAGCCGCTGATCACGGGCCGCCCCTGCACATCCGTCAGGATCACGGCCTGATCCTGTCCCTCGGGCGCACGCACCTGCAGGGGGATCGTCGCGGGCAGGGCGCTGTCGTTCCTCAGCAGGCCCGTCGGCGGGCGCGGCTCGGCCAGGGCGGATACCGGCAGCAGCAAGAGCAGGATCAGTGCGCGGATCATCAACGTTCCCCTTGTCCGGGTTGCGGTTGCCAAACGCGCGAGCGCCGCTAAAGATGCCCCCATGAAAATCGCAAGCTTCAACATCAACGGCGTCAAGGCACGCCTTCAGGCGCTGACCGACTGGCTGGGCGCGACGGATGCCGACCTGGTCGTCCTGCAGGAAATCAAGTCGGTGGACGAGGCGTTTCCGCGCGAGCATTTCCAGGACCTGGGCTGGAGCGTCGAGACCCACGGCCAGAAGGGTTTCAACGGCGTCGCGATCCTGTCGCGCCTGCCGCTGGAGGATGTGACCCGCGGCCTGCCCGGCGACGACAGCGACGAGCAGGCCCGCTATATCGAAGCGACCGTGGTGGGCAGCCGGGCGGTGCGAATCGCCGGGCTTTACCTGCCGAACGGCAATCCTGCGCCCGGACCCAAATACGACTACAAGCTGGCCTGGATGGAGCGCCTGCGCCTGCGTGCCGCCGAGCTGCTGACCAGCGAGATGCCCGTGGTCATGCTGGGGGACTACAACGTCATCCCCGAACCCCGCGACGTGGCCCATCCGCAGAACTGGCTGGAGGACGCGCTGTTCCTGCCGCAAAGCCGGGCGGCATTCCGCGCCATCCTCAACCAGGGCTGGACCGATGCGATCCGCATCCGCGACCCTTGGGCCACGCGCGGGCCTTTCACCTTCTGGGATTACCAGGCCAATTCGTGGCAGCGCGACAACGGCATCCGCATCGACCACCTGCTGCTGTCGCCCCAGGCGGCCGACCTGATGATCGAGACTGGCGTGGACCGCGACGCGCGGGCGGGCGAAAAGCCAAGCGACCATGTCCCTGTCTGGGTGCGGCTGGCCGCCTAGATCACCAGCACGCCGGAGTGCTTGGCCTTGTGTTCCGGCTCGACATGGATGGTGATCTGCGCGTCGGGCAGGCGCGCCTTCAGCGACGCCTCGATCCGGTCGCAGATGGCATGGGCATCCGCGACGGTGGTCTGTCCGTCCACGACCAGATGAAAGTCGATAAAGGTGACGGCGCCTGCATGGCGGGTGCGCAGGTCATGTGCCTCGAGCGCGCCGGTTCCCCGGTCCGAGATGATCTCGCGGATCGCGGACAGCGTGGCATCAGGCACCGCCTCGTCCATCAACCCGCTGAGGGACGAGGCCATCACCCGCCAGCCCGACCACAGGATGTTGACCCCGACCAGCATCGCCAGCACCGGGTCCAGGATCGCCCAGCCCGTTGTCACGGCCAGGCCCACCCCCAGCAGCACCCCGGCGGACGAGATGACGTCCGTCAGCAGGTGCTTGCCGTCCGCCACCAGCGCCGGAGAGCGAAGCCGCCGGCCCTGCCGGATCAGCACGCTGCACCAGATGGCATTCACGACACCCGCCAGCGCGTTGATCGCAAGCCCCAGGCCAGCGGCCTCGATCATGCGGGGATTCTGGTAGGCGTACCACGCTTCGCGCAGGATCAGCAGGGCGGCGCTGATGATCAGCACGCCCTCCAGCACGGCGCTGAAGAACTCGGCCTTGTGATGGCCATAGGGGTGGCCCTGGTCGGCCGGGCGCTGCGCCACGCGGATCGCCACAAGCGCCGCCACGGCCGTGGCCACGTTGACGATGCTTTCCAGCGCGTCCGACATGAGCGCGACCGAGCCGGTCAGGCGCCAGGCAAGCGTCTTCATGGCCAGGACCACCAGGCCGATCAGAATGCTGCCCACGGCGATCTTGAGCGTGCTGGACATCGTCGGGCCCTTCCTGCGACTGCCGACCCCCCATGGCGGCCAGCGTGTCGCAGAACCGCGCCGTGATCTCAAGGCGGAGTGGCAGATTTTCGGCGCGGACCGGCGCGGCGGCAGCATTTTTCCCATCCGCCACAAAGTTGATTGACCAGTCACTCAAGTTTGGTCATCTTTCGTGAAGCGAATGAAGATGCAAACATCCGGCCAAGCAGGTCACGTTCTGGCAGCAGCAAATCCATGTGTTGCCGTGCCAAGACGGGCGAGGCCATGTCAAGATCGTTCAGTCCTCGAAGAAAGATTGCTCATGACGCCGATCATCACTGTTGCCTATCTCAGTGTTCTTGCCTGTGCGCTATTTGTGCTGGTCCGCTGGCCGGGCCTGCGCCTTCACGGCGAGACTCCTGTAGGGCTGTTCACGATGATCGCGCTGCTGTTCACCGCCGGCCTCGACATGGGGCTGGTGATGCTGCCGCTGAGCGAGTTTCCGATCTATCAGGCCGAGCCTGCCTTTGGCTTTACGAACGCCTTGGCCGTCGAATTTGGCATGTGGGGCCCGCTGGTCTGGCTGATGTATTTTGTCACGACCTTTTATTTCGTCGCCGTCGAGCCCCGGCTGCGGCTGTTCGAGATTCCGGCCGTCAAGCTGGTCTACAACCTGACGGTCATCGCGACCTGTTCGTTCACCTGCTATCTTTTCATGTCGAACCTGCCGGCCTATGCGCCGGACCTGCCCCCGGGCGCGGTCTGGGTGCTGGTCGCGGTCGTCATCGCGGCGGCCGTGATCTCCAGCGGCGACATGCGGGTGATGAAATGGCTGGCGATCCTTTCCAGCTATGGCTTTGGCGTTCTGGCCTTCACGGCGCTGGCCATGATCGGACTGGTCTACAGCAGGGTGGGGCTGACCGACTTCTTCGGCAATATCGGGCTGCTGGCCGACTACTTCGCGCATCTGCCGCGCTTTGCGACCCCCATCGCGGATTACCATGAGTTCTACCTGTTCTGGTGGTTCGCCTGGTCCATCATGATCGGCCAATTCGTGGCTCGTTTCGTGGGGGGGCTGCGGGTCTGGCAGCTGGCGCTGGCCATGGTCCTGATGCCGGCGGTTCCGCTGGGGCTGTGGTTCTGCGTGCTCTTTGTCTACCACCAGGGCGGCGTCGTGATCCCCACATGGCTGAACTGGTTCATGATCGTCGTGGGCATCGTTTTCGTGATCAACTCGCTGGACAGCCTGATCCGGCTCTACTCCGCGAACCTGGGCTGGTCGAAGGAGCGGCTGGGCACCGGGCGCTATTACATGCTGCATTTCCTGCTGCAACTGGCGCTCGTGGTGGCCTATATGTTCACGCCCTTCAAGATCCAGTGGGTCGGGCTGGTCGTTGCGGGCCTTTATGGCGTCATCTATGTGCTGCTGGCATGGCGCATCGGCAGGCTTGCCGGGCTGGGCAAGGCGAAAGCGCTCGCCTGAGCGGCAGGCGCACCCCGGCTATCGTGCCGGGGGCGCAAAAAAGCGGATCATTCGTCGTTGGGGCGTTCGTCGTCGCCGAAACGGGCGTCATCCGTAAACTCGTCCTCCCCGTCATTGACGAATTTGGCGCTGAGGGCGATCGAGTGATTGTCATGGGCGGGGTCCATGACGACATCCGAAGGGATCTCTCCCATCAGCCATTCGCGCAGTTCCTCGCGGATCTCCTCGGGCTCCTGTCCCGTCGCCTCGGCCAGATAGGCGACAAAGGCGCGCTGGTCGCCGTCGATTTCGTCCAGGTCGCTTTCGTCGGCGTCCGGCCAGCGGTCAAGGATCGCCTCGTAGAAGGCGGACCAGTTTTCCTGCACGTGGTGCCACTTCATCAATAACCTCCTGCTGGGATCGCGCCCTGGAACCAGCGCGCCGCCCCCGTAATGTCCTCGCCGACCCCGGCGACGGTGTTGCATCCGGCAAGTATTCCACAAGCCAGCAGAGTAACCCAGAACATCCGCATCAGTTCGCCTCCTGCCACCAGACTTCCGGCAAAAAGCCGGGCCAGTCGCCGTAAATCGGAATATAGTCCGGATATTTCAGATCCGAGGCATGGGCCAGCCGCGAGATCGGGGAATAGCTGACCGGGATGACATGGCGACCCGCCGTCAGCACCCGGTCCAAGGCCTTGACGGCCGCAGTGAATTCCTCGTTCGTTTCCGACTGCAGCATGGCGTCGATCATCGCCTCGGCCGCGGGGCTGTCCATGCCCATCCAGTTGCGGCTGCCGGGCGTCGTCACGCCGTCGCGGCCCCAATACATGCGTTGTTCATTCCCTGGCGACAGCGACAGCGCGCGTTCGTACCAGGCCATGTCGAACTGATAGTTGTTCGTCCGCTCGATATATTGCGCCGAATCCAGCAGGGTCACGCGGGGCGTGATGCCCAGGGGGCGCAACGCCTCGACATAGATATTCACGATCTGCTGCGTTTCGGACCCGCTGCGCATCGCGGTCCCGTTCTGGTTCAGCAGGATCTCGAACGCCAGCGGCTGACCCTGCGCATTCTTCATCTGCCCGTCCTGCACCGTCCAGCCGGCTTCCTCCATCAGCGCAATGGCCCTGCGGATCGACGGCCGGTCCATGGCGCGCTCGCTCCCCTCCGGCAGGGCATAGCCCTCGATCGTGCCGGGCGGCAGTTCGGCCGCGAAGGGTTGCAACAACTCGGCCACCCGCCCCGTCGCAGGCCCATCCCCCATACCCAGCACCGAGTTCGAGAAATAGGAGGAAATTCGCGGATCGGCACCGCCGTTCAGGGTCTGGTTGATGAAGCGGAAGTTGAACATTTCGATCATCGCCTGGCGGACCCGCCAGTCGTCGAAGATCGGGTTGCGGCTGTTCATCACCAGGCCCATGATGCCCGAGGGACGCTGGTTCGGGATCTCGGACTTGATCACGTCGCCGCGCGTGACCAGCGGGAAATCGTACTCGGTCGCCCATTTCTGTGCCGACAGTTCGCGCCAGACGGTGACCTCGCCCGCCTTGAAGGCCTCGAACATCGCGTTGGCGTCCGCGAAATAGTCATAGCGGATCGTGTCGAAATTGTTGACCCCCGCCATCACCGGCAGGTCGCGGCCCCAGTAGTCCGGGTTGCGCCGGAAGGTGATCGAGCGGCCGGGGTCCACCCGGTCGATCACGTATGCACCGCTGCCGATCGGCGGCTCCAGGCTGGACTGGGAAAAGTCCTGTCCGTCCCACTGTGACTTCTTCAGGATCGGGCGCATTCCCATCAGCAGGGGCAACTCCCGGTCGATCTCGGTAAAGGTCAGGCGGAGGCTGCGCTCTCCGGTCTGTTCTATGGACGCGACCTTGGACCATGCGCCCAGGTATCTGGGATGGCCCTGGGTGCCAAGCGTTTCATAGGACCAGATGACATCCTCGATCGTCACGGGGCTTCCGTCCGAAAACCGCGCCTCGGGACGCAACGTAAATTCGACCCATGACCGGTCCGGCGCGGTCTCCACCGACTCGGCCAAGAGGCCGTAAAGGGTAAATGGCTCGTCGATCGAGCGCATCATCAGCGACTCGGTCACGTGAAGCCCCACGCCCCAGGCCGCGTTTCCCTTGAGAACCCAAGGTTTCAACGAGTCAAAGCTGCCCGGCTCGGCCAGCCGAATCGTCCCGCCGACGGGTGCATCGGGATTGGCATAAGGCAGATGGGCAAAGCCCTGTGGCAGAGCAGGTTCTCCATACATTGCAATGCCATGGACTGGCTCGGCAAGGCTTGTCAGCGGCATTGCTGCAACACCGGCGGCCAGTGAAAAGAGGCCAACCCGTGCGGCCGCGCTTGCGCATTTATTAAGGATTCTAAAGATTCGCATTGCCCGCCGCCCCTTTTTTCTTTTCTTGGGCAGGATATCAACAGCCTCAACGGGCGTGCGTCAACCAAGCCTAGAAGATGGGTGTTGGACTCGCGCAGTTACTCGCGTATAAATAGGGCACTGCTCGATAGGTTTCTTGCCTGTATGAAACCTGCCTCATAACTTGCGCCCGCCTTGTGCGGGCGCTTTTTTTTTCTCATGCTGCATCTGCGAAACCCCATCCGGGGTGACGGGTTCCGATCGATATCCCCAAGGAGCAGCCGATGTTCGAGAGATTCCTGCAAGGCAAGACAGCCGTCGTGACCGGTTCCAATTCCGGCATCGGCCTTGGCGTGGCAGAGCGTTTGGCCAGGGCAGGGGCCGACGTGATCCTGAACAGCTTTACCGACAGCGACGACGATCACGCCCTGGCGGAACGGCTGGCGGCCGAACATGACGTGGCGGTTCGCTATCTCCAGGCCGACATGTCAAGGGGCGACGACTGCCGCCGCCTGATCGAACAGGCAGGGGCCTGCGACATTCTCGTGAACAACGCGGGCATCCAGCATGTTGCCGCCATTCCCGATTTCCCGGCCGAGAAGTGGGACGCGGTGATCGCGATCAACCTGTCCTCCGCCTTTCATACCACGGCTGCGGCCTTGCCCATGATGCGCAAGGCGGGCTGGGGGCGCGTGATCAACATCGCTTCCGCCCACGGCCTGACGGCCAGCCCCTACAAATCCGCCTATGTCGCCGCCAAGCACGGGATCGTGGGGCTGACCAAGGTGACGGGCCTGGAAACCGCGCGCGAGCCGATCACCTGCAACGCGATCTGTCCGGGCTATGTCCTGACGCCTCTGGTCGAGGCCCAGATCCCGGACACGATGCAGAAATACGACATGGGCCGCGAGGAGGTGATCGAAAAGGTCCTGCTGGAGCGCCAGCCCTCCAAGGAATTCGCGACGACCGACCAGCTGGGCGACACCGCCGTCTTCCTGTGCAGCGACGCGGCCGCGCAGATCACGGGCACGACGATCAGCGTGGATGGTGGCTGGACGGCCTTGTAGGCAAAGGGAACCCTATTCGGATCAAGGCGTTGGCCCTCAACACAACGTGAAAGGTGATGCGATGAAGGGTTTGATTGCTTGGTTCATGGGGGTTCCGGTTGTTGTGATCGTGATCCTGTACGTCCTTGGAATCTTCTGATGCGAAAGAACGCCCCGTTTGATGCGGGGCGTTCTTTAACCTGTGCCGCGATCAGGCCAGTGCGGCCTGGATCGCCGGGATGTCGGAGTTGGTCAAGGTTTTCGCCAGCTCGCGCCGCAACCGCATCTGCAACTCCTTGTGATAGTGCTTGCGCATGATCCCCAAGGTCGAGGGGTCCGCGACGATGGCCACGTCGTCCAGCTTGTTCTTCAACACCATGGCGTTCAGGTGCCGCGTCAGCTGAAGGGCGAAGTCGGCCTCTTCCTCGTCACGGGGCGAGATCTCGTCCAGCTGTGGCGTGGTCGCCGGGTCGGACAGGCTTTGCGGCGTGACCTTCTCGATCTGGCTCAGCTCGATCCCGTGCTTGGCGACATTGCGGAAGATGATGGCAGAGTGGCCGTCCGCGACGACCACCACGGCGTTGTGGGGCAACATGGTCTGTTCCTTCTCGTCTGCTCGCGTCCGTCTCAACGCGGCTGCGCGCGCCCTAGTTGCACCCGTCGCAAAAGCGGCGGATGCGGGCGACCGCATCCCGCAGCACGTCATCGCCGGTGGCATAGGAGATCCGGAAATGCGGACTGAGGCCAAAGGCCGCGCCAAAGACCACCGCAACGCCCTGTTCGTCCAGAAGCGCGTTGGCAAAGGCTTCGTCATCCGCGATCAGCCTGCCCCCGGCCGAGGTCCTGCCGATCAGCCCCGCCATGGACGGATACACATAGAACGCGCCCTGCGGCACCGGGCAGTCCAGCCCCGGACAGGCATTCAGTCCCGCCACCACCAGATCCCGCCGCCGCTGGAACACGGCGCGGCTGTCGCGCACATAGTCCTGGGGACCGGTCAACGCGGCCTCGGCGGCATACTGGCTGACCGAGCAAGGGTTCGAGGTCGATTGCGACTGCAGCTTGGCCATCGCCTTGATCAGCGGCTCGGGTGCCGCCCCATAGCCGATGCGCCAGCCGGTCATGGCATAGGACTTGCTGACCCCGTTCATCGTCAGCACCCGGTCCTTCAGCCGCGGCTCGACCTGCGCCGGGGTGCAGAACTGGAACCCGTCAAAGACAAGATGTTCATAGATGTCGTCGGCCAACACCCAGACCTGCGGGTGGCGCAGCAGCACGTCGCATAGGGCCTGCATCGCCGCCCGGTCATACCCGGCCCCGGACGGATTCGAGGGCGAGTTGAGGATCAGCCATTTGGTGCGCGGGGTAATCGCGGCCTCCAGTGCTTCGGGCGTCAGGCGGAACCCCGCATCCAGATCGCATTCGATGATGACGGGCGTGCCGCCGGCCAGCAGCACCATGTCGGGATAGCTGACCCAGTATGGGGCGGGCACGATGACCTCGTCCCCGTCGTCCAGCGTCGCCATCAGCGCGTTGAACAGGATCTGCTTGCCGCCCGTGCCCACGGTGATCTCGGACGGTGCGTAATCCAGACCGTTTTCCCGCGCGAACTTGTCCGCGATGGCGCGCTTGAGCGACGGGGTGCCGTCCACGGCCGTATAGCGCGTATGGCCGGCGTCGATCGCCGCCTTGGCGGCATCGCGCACATGGAGGGGCGTGTCGAAATCGGGCTCGCCCGCCGACAGGCCGATGATGTCGCGTCCCTGGGCCCTCAGTTCGGCCGCGCGGGTCGTCATCGCGATGGTGGGCGAAGGCTTGATCCGGGCCAGCCTGTCGGAAATGAACGCCATGAAGGATTGTCCTGTGGTCGGTTTGAACTGTCGGCCTGCTTGGCATACGCTGCGTGAAACAACGTCACAAGCGGGGGACATGACAGATGGACAGCTATGCCGAGCCGGTGGCCACTCTGGGCGACCGCCTGACCGCCGCACGCGAGGGGGCGGGTCTGGATATCGCGGCACTGGCCGACAGCCTGGGCCTGCGGCCTGAAACGCTTGAAGGATGGGAGGTCGACCAGGCCGAGCCCACGGCCACGCTGCTGGGTCGGATTGCCACGCTGACCGGAGTTTCGATGGTTTGGCTGTTGACGGGCGAGGGCAGCGGGCCGAAAGACACGGTCACGGGCGCCGCCCTGCAGGCCGAGCTGAGCGACCTGCGTCGCCTGCTGGCCGAGGCGAGTGCCCGTGTCGAACGTCTGGAAGAGGCTTTGTCCCATGTCTGAGACAATGGAAACCCCGGAAAACCGCCTCAAGCGCCTGCACATGCGCAGCTGGCGGCGGGGCATGAAGGAGATGGACCTGATCCTGGGCCATTTTGCCGATGATTGCCTGGCCGGCCTCGCTCCGGGCGATCTGGACCTTTACGAGCGGATGCTCGGCGAAAACGACCAGGACCTGTACCTGTGGGTCACGGGGCGCATCGGGGATGCGCAGGCCTCCGGCAGGGACGGGCCGCCCCATCTGGGGACGATGCTGGACCGCGTGGCGCGCCATGCCAGCCAGCGTCTTGCACCGGATAGTTAGAATTTTCGGCAAACTGCCGCAGAATCTTTGGGCCATTAACTGCAGATTCTCCTTTCCGTGTCAGTGTCACTTGCATGACGAACAGGACAGGACACCCCGAACAAATGCTTGCCCCTGCACCGCATGACCCTCATTCGACGGTCGATCATCGCCACCAGGATGCCGCACTGCCCGACATGACGGAGGCATATCTGGAATCCCTCCAGTTGCTGGAGCGGATGCACAGGCTGATGCTGGATCTGGTCAAGGACGAATTCGAGCGGCTGCGCCGCGGCGATCTGACACCCGTTCAGGCCATGATCCTGTACAACCTGGGCGAATCCGAGGTCTCGGCCGGAGAGCTGCGCTCACGCGGGATGTACCAGGGCTCGAACGTCAGCTACAACTTGAAGAAGCTGGTGACGATGGGCTATGTCCATCACGAGCGTTGTGATCTTGACCGTCGCTCGGTCCGCGTGCGCCTGACGCCGGAAGGCCAGGAGGTGCGGGAAATGGTGCGGCGCCTGTTCATGCGCCATGCCGAAGGGCTGGCGCATTCGGGGGTCCTGGAAGATCCGCCCCTGGATCAGGTCAACCTGCAAAGCCGCCGGATCGAGCGGTTCTGGACCGAACAGATCCGCTATATCTACTAGGGTCCATCCTTGTAATTTTTCTGTTTCAGGCCAACGGGGGCAACAAGGCTTATGATGCCGCCTGATTGCGCGAAGGCCTTACGAACTGCGAAATCTGACCAGGCATACCGCCCAATGAAAAGCAAAGAACTGGCTTGAGACAACAGGCGTCTCTACCGAAGGCGCTACTGGATCGGAGTTTCTTTGGCCGCTTGAAGGACTGGGCCAGCATTGCTGCTTGTTGCGAGAGATGCGGCGACATCTTCCTCAACACCATCATACTTGCCGCGATCCTCATATTCCGGATCCGGGGTTTATGGGAATGGAACAACCAGGTCCCGGCCGGCGGCTTGGCCGGCCAGGTGCCGTCGTCCTTACCAGTGGCCGGTGTTTTCCATGCTGACCCACGGCTCTTGCGGGGGCAGGTGGTCACCTTCCTGCAGCAGTTCGATGGAAATATTGTCGGGGCTGCGGACAAAGGCCATGTGGCCGTCCCGCGGCGGGCGGTTGATGGTGATGCCGGCCTCCATCAGCCGCTGGCACATCTCGTAGATGTTGCCGACGCGATAGGCGAGATGGCCGAAATGCCGGCTGTCCGAGGGCAAGCCCTCGTCGCCGTCCCAGTTGTAGGTCAGCTCGACCGGACATTCGGGCTGTCCCGGAGGTGCCATGAAAACCAGGCTGAAGCGGGCCTTCTCGTTGTCGATCCGGCGTGTTTCCTCCAGCCCCAGCAGACGAAAGAAGTCCATCGTCTTGTCCAGGTCCTTCACGCGGACCATCGTGTGCAGATAGCGGATGTTCATCGGCGTCTCCTTGGCAGTTTGGCAGGCAACCTGTCACGGCGCGGCGGCCTGCGCAACACAAGGAGGGCTGGACAGGGTGCTGCGGACGCGCCCCAATGGCGTGTGCCGTGCAACGCGCGATCCAGCGCTGTCACCACCGCCGCCCTCCTTTGGCGCCCGCAAAGGTGGTATCGGCAGGCCTCAGCCCCAGACCTCCTGGAACTCGCGCCATTCCCGCGCCCCCATGCCGGAGGTTTCCTGCGTCACCACCTCGCCCGCAAGGCGCCGTTTCAGGGCGGCCGCCGCCTGCGCCGACAGGCTGACCGCATCCATGCGATAGTCACGAAAGGCGCCAAAGGCCGCCGGCACCCAGTCTCGCGTGATGTCGCACATCACTTCGGCATAGGCCCGGATCTCGTACTGGGCATGGGAGTCCGCGCGCAGGCGCAGGAAATGCAGCAGGTTGTGCAGGTCCGTCTTCCAGTACCACTGGGTATAGATGTTGGCGGGCAGGTTCATGCGCGCCAGTTCGCGGGCCAGGCCCTGCTGGCCGTCCTGGCTCAGCATGGCCTCGTAGTTGTCATAGCTGCGCATCGCGTCATCGCGCAGCAGGTCCAGCACGCGCTGCGCCTCGTCGCCCTGCAGCACCTCGCCCCGGCCCTGGTTGTTCTGGCTGGACTGCGCCGCCAGATGCTCGGGCGCAGGGATATAGAATTCGCGGTCGAGGATCGAATAGCGGGCGGAATATTCGTTCACGTTTGCCATCCGGTGGCGGATCCACTGGCGGGCGACAAAGACCGGCAGCTTGACGTGGAACTTGACCTCGCACATCTCGAACGGGGTCGAGTGCCAGTGCCGCATCAGATAACGGATCAGCCCTTCGTCGTTCTGGACCGACTTGGTGCCCTTGCCATAGCTGACCCGCGCCGCCTGGCAGATCGCCGAATCGTCGCCCATGTAGTCGATGACCCGGACCAGGCCATGGTCCAGCACCGGATGGGCGACGTAAAGATGCGCCTCCATTCCTTCGGACACCGCGCGCAGGGTCTGCCGCGGGGTCGCGCGCTGGCTGTCGATGTCGGCCTGCTGTTCGGGCGTCAGGGGCATGTCGATCCTCGTGGGCGGCAAAGACTTTCCTTTGGCATGGCACGCGGGTCCGGGCAAGCGTTGCGGCAAGTGGCGGCGACTGCATAGCATCAGCCGTTCGCACCTGCGCCGGCCTCAGTCGGTCGCCAACGCCGCGCCCAAGGCACCGAAGGGGGCGGCGACGATCTCGCCCACAGCGTTGACCGCGAATGCGCCCGCACGCCGCAGATCGCGCAGGCTGCCCGCCGATCCCGCACTCACCCCGAGCCAGGCATAGCGGTCATGCCCCAGGCGGTCGCTGGCCCGCGCCTGGGAGATGTCGAGCACCGCGATGTTGTATGCCCGCGCAAGGCGCGCCGCCCGGGGGTCCGTCACCTTGAGAGTCCCGAGGCGCGGAACCTCGCCGCTGAGGCGGCCCGACAGGATCAGCGCGCGGTCGTCAGGGGCGACCAGCACCTTCATGGGGACGCGCAGCGGTCCCACGATGGCCATTTGTGCGGCAAACACGTCCATGTCGATGTCAGGCGCGGCAAGCACGATGTCCAGCCGGTCCAGCACATCCTCCCGCCCCGCAAGCCGCAACTGCCGCAGTGCCTCCACCGCCAGCCAGCCGCCAAGCGAATGGGCAAGGACCTCGATGTTTCCGATCCGCGGGTCACCTGCCAGATCCGCCAGCAGCACGGCAAGCGCATCGCGCGAGACCGTCGCCGAATCCCGGTCATAAAGATAGCCCTGCAGCCGCGCCTCCGAGGGCCAGGAGAACAGGACCGGCGTCCCATGCAGCACGCCGTCGGCCGACAGCTGCGCCAGGCGCAGCAGGGATTCGCCAAAGTTGAGGTTGTAGCCGTGCACGAAAATGCTGACGTCCCGGGCTGGGCCCGCGTCAGCGGCAACCAGATCCAGCAGCGCCGCCCGTGACGTGACGATGCCTTGGGAGGTCACGGCCATGGCGGAACCCGTGCGACCGATGGACTCGATCCGGCCAGGGCGGTGGTCGCGCGGGATCGCGACCGTGAAGACGGCGTGGTTCGGCGTGGCACTTCGTGCGCGGGTAAACACGTTGGTGCCGGGAGACTGGCGCGCGCGGGTGGTCACCGCCAGCAGCTGGATCTGCCGCATGTCTTGCAGGCTTTCGGCCGCCTGCATCATCGGCAGGTCCGGCCGCGTCGCGCAGCCCGTGGCCAGCACCAGCACCAGGATCACCCGGGCAATCCTGCCCCTGCCGATCATCCGCCGTCTCCTTTTCTGCGCTGCGCCGGGCCGGAGGAGGTGCAGCGGGTGCGCCCCGTCAGGCGACGCGCGTGGTCACGGGATCCAGCCCCTCGATCGTGACGGTCATGACCTGCCCGCAGTTCACGGCACCCACTCCGGCCGGCGTGCCGGTATAGATCAGGTCCCCCGGCGCCACCCGCACCAGGCGCGACAGATGAGCGATGATGTCCGGAACGGCCCAGATCATCTGCGACAGGCAGGCCCGCTGGCGAATTTCCCCATCGACGGAAAGGCTCAGCTTGCCCCGGTCCAACGGGCCGGTGGAGGCCGCGGGACGGATCGCGCCGCAGATGGCCGCGCCGTCAAAGCCCTTGGCCATGTCCCAGGGCCTCCCCATCCGCTTGGCCTCGGCCTGCAGGTCGCGGCGGGTCATGTCGTTGCCCGCCGCATAGCCCCAGATCAGGTCCGACGCCGCCTGCGGCGACAGGTCCGCGCCGCCGGCGCCAAGGGCCACCACCAGTTCCCCCTCGAAATGCAGGTCCCGCGTGGCCGGCGGATAGGGCAGATCGGCCCCGTCCGTCAGCAGCGCGTCGGCGGGCTTGGCAAAGAAGAACGGCGGCTCGCGGTCGGGATCATGGCCCATCTCGCGGGCATGGTCGGCATAGTTGCGCCCGACGCAAAAGATGCGCCGGACGGGAAACCGGGCGGACGTGCCGTGGACGGGAACCGTGGCGGGGGGCGGGGCGGGCAGGACCAGACCGTTCATGCGGCGAAAAGCCCGTCGAAGTCGGCAAAGCCCTTGACCTCGATCGGATTGCCCGAGGGGTCAAAGAAGAACATGGTCCGCTGCTCTCCGGGCTGTCCCTCGAAGCGGATCACCGGGGGGATATCGAACACGATGCCCCGCGCCTGCAGCCGTTCGGCCAGCGCCAGCCAGTCGTCCAGCCGCAGAACGACGCCCAGATGCGGCATCATCACCATGTGGTCGCCCACCTTGCCGGTGCGGGTGGTGGCAAAGGGTGTGCCCAGATGCAGCGACAGCTGATGGCCGAAAAAGTCGAAATCGACCCAGGTGTCGGTCGAACGTCCTTCGGCACAGCCCAGCACGTCGCCGTAGAAGCGGCGCGCCTCGTCCAGGTCTGTGACATGAATGGCAAGGTGGAACAGCGACTTCATCAACGCCTCCGGGCAGGGATCACGCATCTTGATGCACGCAGGGCAGGCTTGATGCAAGAAAGCTCAGCGGTCCAGACGCGTCAGCACGTCCGAGGCCTGCCGGGCAGCGTCGTGCCAGCTTGGCAGGCACAGGCCCGCCGCCGCCGCCGCCGCCGCACGCTGCGCGCGTTCCGCCGTATCCGTCAGCAGCCGGCGCAGGGCGGCGGCGAAGACGCGCGAATCATCGGGCGCCACCAGCAGGCCGGCCTCTGGCGGCACGGTGTCCGGCACCGCGCCCGTGCGGGTGCTAACAATGGGCAGGCCGTGGGACAAGGCTTCGTCAAAGACGATGCCATAGCCCTCGTAGCGGGTTGCAAGAGCGAACAGGGATGCCTGCCGGTAGAGTTGCTGCAGGTCGTCATGAGGCAGGCGGCCGGCCAGGCGCAACCGCGGCCCAAGCCCCGCCACCGCCACCTGCGCCTGAAGCTGTGCGACATGCGCCCTGTCCCACGGGTTGCCGACGATGACCGCCTGCCAGTCCAGATCCGCCAGATCCGACAGGGCCGCGATCAGCACGTCATGCCCCTTGCGCGGGTGCAGGATGCCCACCGACAGGATCAGCGGCGGCGCGCAGGCCGCGGGGGCTGTCCGGACCGTCGGCCGGTCGGTGCCGGGCCGGACGATGGTGATGCGCCTCTCCGTGACGTCATAACGCTGAACCAGCATGTCGCGGGTGTGGGGGCTGGGCACCATCACATGCCGCGCCATGGCCAGGTTCGCGCGCTCGGTCCGCCACAGGTGGTCGGCAAGCGGGGCCGGCAGCGCGCTTTCCTGCGCCAGCGGATGGTGGATCATCGCCACGATGGGTGCGGCCACCCGCGCCAGGCCCTGCGGATCCAGTGCCCCAAAGGCAAGCCCGTCCACGATCAGCGGGCGGTCCCCAGGCACCGCGGCCAGCCGGTCCAGGGCCGCGGCCATGTCTGCCGCATCCGGCGTGGGAAAGCTGTCGGGCAGGGCGATCACCTCGACCGGGTGACCCAGGGCGCGCAGCGCCTCGACCAGGCGGCGGTCATAGATGTAGCCCCCGGTCAGGGTGGTGATGTCGCCCGGCAGGGCAAAGGCTGCGGGTCGGGCAATGTTCATGGATCGGCCTGCGCGATTGATGCCTGCGGAGGCTTGGGACGACAGGCCAGCAGAACCAGAAGCCCGGGCAGCGTGCTGGCCAGAAAGACAAGGCCAAAGGCCAGGCTGGCGGCAAGGCCCGCCTGGGCGCTGGCTCCGGCCAGCGGGAACAGACCAGCCGCGGCACCTTCGCGCAGGCCCCACCCGCTGATGGTCAGGGGCAGGATCATGGTCAGCAGGATCAGCGGCACCAGGACCGTGGCCTGGCCCGGCGACAGAACCGTCCCGATCGACCGGGCGCAAAAGGCGAAGGCTGCGACATTGGCAAAGGTGATGGCCAGGTTCAGCAGGATCTGACGCGGCAACGCCTGCCGGCTGAACAGCGTCACGCGGAGGACGCGGCGCAGGTCCCGCGCCACCCGTCCCGCCCGCCCTGAAAGCCGACCCGTGCAGGCGATGCCCGCCGCCATCGCCAGGCCCGCCGTCAGCAGCATCCCGACCAGCACCAGCACCCAAGGGGGCATCGCCATGCCGCCGGGTGCCAGGCCCATGAAGATCATGCCTGCCAGCAGCACCAGGAATAGCGTGATCTGCCCGGCCAGACGCTCGACCGCAACGGCGGCACCCGCACGCGCAAGGCCGGTTCCGTGACGCGCGCGCAGCACCCGGCCGGCATCGCCCAGCACGCCCCCGGGCAGCGACTGGTTCACCACCTGCGCCAGATAATATTCGCTGATGGCGCGGGGCAGGGGGATCGTCTGGCCCAACTGCCCGGCCGTGACGCGCCAGCGCCAGGCCGACAGGACCGTCTGCGCCGTCAGCGCCAGCAGCGCCGCCCCAAGCCAGCCGGGCTCGGCCCGTGCCAGAAGATGCAGTGCCCGCGCCCCGTCAAGAGCCGCCCACAGCAGCCCCAGCATCAGGGCGGCGGCGGCGATCTGCAACATGCGCGTCCATCTCATGCGGGAGGAACGCCGGTTTGCGGGGAAAAGCTCCTCAGGATGCGTTCGCGCAGGCTGTCCATCGGCAGCGGCATCTTGTCCCGGGGTGGAACGAGTCCGGGCGTCAGGCCCCATTCGGCCGTGCGCTCTACCAGGCTTGGCGGGCCTATCACGTGCAATGGCACCTCGCGCCGTTCGTCCAGCCCGATCGTGCTGGCCGCCTGGTGATCGCCGATCAGCAACATCAGCGGCGGATCGTCGGCCTGACGCGCGGCATAGTCCAGAACCGCCTGCAGCGTATAGCCGATGGCGTCGCGATACTGCCGGCGGACGCGGTCGCGGTCGCGCCACACCACCTCGGGCGGATCACCGGCGCGCGCCATGTCGTCAAAGATCGTGCCGTCGCCCAGATCCTCCCACGCCACCATCCGGGGCACTGGCACCCAGGGCGCGTGAGACGAGATCAGGGCGATCTGCGCGAAAAGGTTCCGGGCATCAGGTTTCTGGCGCAGCAGCCGGTCGGCAGCGGCCAGCGTGAACTGGTCGGGCATCGTGACCCAGTTGAAGGGCTGCCCCCGATAGCCCAGGTCCGGCGCGGCAAGAATCGTCTGGAACCCCATCGTGCTGGCTTCGGGCCAGGGGCGGACGATGGCGGGCATGACGGCGGCGGTGTGGAACCCTGCCTCGGCCGCGATGTGGAACAGGGTGCGGCGCCCGCTGGCGATGGCCGCCTGATAGCGGATCTGACTGTCGATCCACAGGCCGTTGGCCAGCGTCCCGTGCGCCAGCCAGCTTTGCCCGCCATGCGTGGGCGAGGTGACAAAGCCCGAGCGCAGGGCAAGTCCCGCCTGCTGCAACCGTTCCTGGGCCTGCGCCAGTGTGGTCAGATGCCGGCTGGCGTAGAACGGGGTGTCAAAGCTGGTCCTGCCATAGCTTTCCAGAAAGATGATCAGCACGTCGCGGTCGATCAGGGCCAGGGGATCGGCCATCCTGTCCAGGCTGTCGGTCCTTGCCTCGATGCGAAACCGCTGAAGCTCGGCAAGGCTGCGATCCGACAGATGCAGGCGATCGCGGGCATAGACGGCCTCCTGCGGTGCCGGAACCCGTTGCGGCGCCAGAGCCAGCAGCGTCACCAGGCCGGCACCCGCGCCAAGCGCGGCCAGACGTCCCGCCGGGCCCGGCGCCTGCCGCATCCAGATCCCGCACGCCCACCACAGCCCCCACAGGATTGCCAGCAGCAACAGGACGGCCAGAACGACCGCCCCCGCCGCGGCAGGCGGCCCCAGGCTGCCCGCCAGCAGCCGCACCGAGGCATCGACCAACGGCAGGTCCGCCACCGGGTTGAAGCGCCGCCCCAGGCTTTCCAGCATCGCAAGGTCCGCCAGCTTGAGGACCGTGACCAGCGCGATCGCCAGCGTCGCCACCAGCCGCAGCGCCTGCCCCGCCACGGAAGGTCCAAGCGCCAGCAGCGCAAGGATCAGCACCGCCAGTTCGGGCGGAACGCGCCCCCAGGCGGCAGGGTTCAGATCGGCCAGCTGCGCCGGCAGCGCCATCAGCCCGTGCATCATTCCGGTCGCAAGCAGAAGTTTCGCCAGCACCCCGGAGCGCATCAGCGGTGCCTCCACAGCCACAAGAGGTCCCGGCCAAAGGACCAGATCACGGCCCCCGCCGCGACGCGTGCCACCAGGATCGCGGCATCGACGGAAAGCTGCGGGATCTGCAGCGCGATCAGTGCCGTCAGCTGCAGCACGCAGACCGTCTTGCGGGCCAGGCTTTCGGGCAGCGGCGCCATGATCCAAGGCCAGATCCGGCCCGCCCCCAGAAACAGATAGCGCATGGCGCCCAGCACAAGCACCTCGGCCCCCACCAGGCCGCTGGCCAGGGCATGCAGGGCCAGAACCAGCGCCAGCCCGGCATCGACCTCCATGTCGAAACGTGCGCCAAAGCTGGAAACAAGGCCGCTGCGCCGCGCCAGGAACCCGTCCAGCCCGTCCAGCATCAGCGAAAGGCTGGCCACGGCCGCCACGGTCCATCCCCCAGCCTCTCCCGCGACCAGCGGCGCCAGAAGCGCAGTGGTCAGGGCCAGCCGGATCAGCGTCACCACATTGCAGGCCCCGATGCGCGCATGAGGATAATGCCGCCACATGCCGGTCGCAACAAGCGACGCAGCCGCCAGGAAGGCGGTGCCTGCCGCCAGCGCGCTGCCATGCAGAACTGAAACGGCCACCACCAGATTCACCGCCAGCGCAACCGGAAGGGCCACGGCCAGACCGGTCGCCAGACCGCGCCGCCGGGCAACGGGGGACGGCACCACGAGGTCGGGGTCCATGATCTGCATCGCCTGACCATATGGACGGGATGCGAGGCGTCAAGCGGTCCGACACGATGCTTTGCCGCACGCCCGCCACGGGTTAAGCTGTTCGGCAGGAGGGTGGGGAGATGGAGGACGGAGGTTCAGGTTATGACACCACGGCCCGCGTCCTGCACTGGCTGGTCGCGGTGCTGGTCCTGCTGATGGCGGCGGCCGGCCTGACGATGATCCGCGAAGGGATCGGGCGTGGCCTGCAGGACCTGCTGTACATCTTTCACAAGAACGTCGGGACGGCGCTGATCGTCATTGTCGCGCTGCGACTGTTCTGGCGCCTGACACACGGGGCGCCGCCGCTGCCGGTATCAGTGCCGCCGTGGCAGCGGCTGGCGGCCCGGCTGTCACACTGGGCGCTTTACGGCCTGCTGATCATCATGCCCCTCAGCGGCTATGTCCGCGTGCGGGCCGGCGGCTTTCCGGTCGAGGCGCTGGATGCCCTGGGCCTGCCGACGCTGGTTCCCCGCTCCAGGTCGTTGGCCGAGGCTGCCAGTTCCGTGCATGCCGTGGCGGCGACAACGCTGATCGCGGTGGTGGCGCTGCATGTCGCGGCTGCCCTGCACCACGCCCTCATCCGCCGCGACGGCGTCTGGCAGCGCATGTGGCCGCCCCGCGCCACCCGTCGCCGACGCTAATTCTTCAGCGATCGGTTGCCCGGAAATGCAGATCGACAGCGGCGCGCGGGTCTTTTATGAAGCACCGGCAGACGTCGCGCGGCAGCGCATTCCAGTCCGTGCAGCATTATCAAATATCAATTCCATTATGTTGAACGTTTCCGTTTCCAAAGGCGTTCGACGCATGGCGTCGAAAAAAAACGCCTAGACGACGGTGCAGGAGATCCCGTGAGCAAGACCAAAGACCTGTCGATCCTTGCGGTGATCGGTGCGGCCCTGTTGGGCATCTTTTTTCTGGACACGTTGTTCCCCTTGGGAACGGCAGTCTGGCTGCTCTATATCCTTCCGCTGAGCCTTGCCTTTGCGGCCCGCCACTCTGCGACGCCGGTCGTTGTGGCTGTTCTGGCCTGTCTCCTGATGGGCGTGGGATTCTTTATCGACCAGGCGGGGATCGATCCGCGCATTGCGGCGGCGAACCGCATGATGGCGGGCCTGGTGTATCTGGCCCTGGGCGTGACCGGCAGGTCCCTGATCCGCAACCGCGAGCGCCTGACCCGCAGCGAGTGGGTCCACCAGGGCCAGGTCGAACTGTCCCGCGCCATCCAGGGTGAGCTGTCCGCCGAGCGTCTGGGCCAGCGGGTGCTGAAGGTCCTGGCCGAACGGGTCGGCGCCCGGGCGGCCGTGGCCTATGCGCGCAACGGCCACGGCTATCTGCGGCTGGCCAGCTGGGGCGTGGACCAGGAGGCGCTGGCCCACCGCATGACCGAGGAGGATGGGCATCTGGGCCGCTGCCTGTCCGAGGGCCGGATGCTGGAGATGCCGTTGGCGCCCGACCAGGCGCTGGGCTGGGCCACGGGGCTGTCGCGGGGGCGCGCGCCGCATGCCCTGCTGGTGCCGCTGCGCGACGGACAGCTGGTGAACGGGGTCCTGGAGTTCGGTCTGGACAAGGCTCCGGCGGGGCGGACCATTGATCTCCTCGAACGGGTGGCCGACAAGCTGGGCATCGCCCTGCGATCAGCCCAGTACCGCGAGCAGCTGCAGGAGCTGCTGGAGGAAACCCGGCGGCAGGCGGAGGAGCTGCGCAGCCATACCGAAGAACTTGCGGCCTCCAACGAGGAACTGGAGGAGCAGGCGCGTGCCCTGCAGGACAGCCAGCGCCGGCTGGAGATCCAGCAAGCCGAGCTCGAGCAGCAGAACGCCCAGCTGGAAAGCCAGACACAGGAACTGGAGGAACAGCGCGACGCTCTGGCCCGTTCCCGCCGCATGCTGGAGGAGCAGTCGGCCGAGCTGGCCCGCGAAAGCCGCTACAAGTCGGAATTCGTCGCCAACATGAGCCACGAACTGCGCACTCCCCTGAACGCGCTGCTGATCATGTCGCGCCTGTTGTCGGAGAACCGGGGCCGGAACCTTTCGGACGAGCAGGTGCGGTGGGCCGAGACGATCGAAAGCTCGGGACAGGACCTGCTGGCGCTGATCAACGACATCCTGGACCTGTCCAAGATCGAATCCGGCAAGCTGGAACTGGCCCGCGAGCGCATCGACCCGCAAGCCGTCGCCAACAAGCTGTTGCGCGTCTTCGAGATGCAGGCCCGCAACAAGGGGCTGCAGCTGACGGCCGAGATCGCGCCCGGCCTCGAGGCGCTGGAAACGGACGGCCAGCGGCTGGAACAGGTGCTGCGCAACTTCATCTCGAACGCGCTGAAGTTCACGGAACGGGGCCGCGTGACGCTGCGCATCGCGCCTGCGCCCCAGGGGATCTCGTTTTCGGTCGAGGATACGGGCATCGGCATCGACACCGACCAGCAGGAGGCCGTCTTCGAGGCCTTCCGCCAGGCGGACGGCACGATCTCGCGCCGCTTTGGCGGGACGGGGCTGGGGTTGTCGATCTCGCGCGAGCTGGCCGACTTGCTGGGCGGACGGATCGTCCTCAGCAGCGAAAAGGGGCGGGGCAGCGTCTTCACGCTGACTCTTCCGGCAGCGCCCGCGCTTCAGCAGCCGGCGCTGGCACGATCGGGCCTGCCGCGCGCCTTGCCGCAGCCGGCGGCGCCCGCCCCCGTCGAGGCCGAGCCCGTCCTGCTGGACGCCTTGCCGGGGCTGGAGGACGACCGCGCCAGCATCACCGAAGGTGACCGCGTCATGCTGGTGGTCGAGGATGATCCGGCCTTTGCCAAGGTGCTGTTCACGCTGGCCCGGGATCTGGGCTTCCGCTGCGTCTGCGTGGGGCGGGCCGACGATGCGGTGCGCGCCGCGCGTCATTTCCTGCCGCAGGCGATCGTCATGGACGTGGGCTTGCCCGACCATTCCGGCCTGTCGGCGCTGGACCGGCTGAAGCGCGACACAAGCACCCGCCACATTCCCGTCCACGTCGTTTCCGCCGACGACTATACCAAGGAGGCGCTGGCCCAGGGCGCGATCAGCTATATGCTGAAGCCGGTCCAGCGCGACCAACTGGAACTGGCGATCCGCAACCTTGAACATCGGCTGGAGCAGCGGCTGCGCTGCGTGCTGATCGTCGAGGACGATCCGGCGCAGATGGAAGGGCTGAAGGCGCTTCTGGCCAGCGACGAGGTCGAGACCGTCGGCGCCGGCACGGCCGCCGACGCGCTGGAGATCTGCCGCAACCGGACCGTCGACTGCATCGTCTTGGACATGACGCTGCCCGACGCCTCGGGCTTTGACGTGCTGGAGCAGCTGGACGGCGACGGCAGGGCGTCGTTCCCGCCCGTCATCGTCTACACCGCACGGACGCTGAACGAGGCCGAGGAACAGCGCCTGCGGCGGTATTCCCGCTCGATCATCATCAAGGGGGCCAAGTCCCCGGAACGTCTGATCAACGAGGTCACGCTGTTCCTGCACCAGGTCGTGTCCGACCTGCCCGAAAAGCAGCGCGAGATGCTGGCCGCCTCGCTGAACCGCGACGCGCAGTTGGAGGGCCGCCGCATCCTGGTGGTCGAGGATGACATCCGCAACGTTTACGCCCTGACCGGCGTCTTCGAGCCGCATGGTGCCATTGTCCAGATCGCACGGAACGGGCGCGAGGCGCTGGACGCGCTGGGCCGCATCAACGACGGCGCCGCGCCCAAGGTGGACCTGGTCCTGATGGACGTGATGATGCCGGAAATGGACGGCCTGACCGCCACGCGCGAGATCCGCAAGATCGACCGCTGGAAGACGCTGCCGATCATCATGCTGACGGCCAAGGCCATGGCCGAGGACCAGAACCAGTGCCTGGAGGCGGGGGCGAGCGATTACCTGCCCAAGCCGCTGGACGTGGACAAGCTGCTGTCGCTGACGCGCGTCTGGATGCCCCGATGACGGTTGAACCCGTCACCCCCGGCCCGGGCGAGGCCATCGAGCTGGACCTGTTTCTGGAGGCGCTGAACCGGCGCCACCATTATGACTTCCGCTCCTATTCCCGCGCGTCGCTGCAGCGCCGGGCCGAGCTGGCGCGCGAGCGTCTTGGCTGCGCGACCCTGTCGGAGGCGCAGGGCCGGCTGCTGCACGATCCGTCGGTCCTGCCCGACATCATCGACGCGATGACGGTGCAGGTCAGCGAGATGTTCCGCGACCCGGCCTATTTCCTGGCCTTGCGTCGCGACGTGCTGCCGCATCTGCAGACCTTTCCCTCGCTCAAGGTCTGGGTCGCAGGTTGCGCGGACGGGGAGGAGCTTTATTCGCTGGCGATCCTGTTCCGGGAAGAAGGGCTGTTCGACCGCACGCTGTTCTATGCGACCGAGATCAACCGCCGTGCCCTGGCCCGGGCCGAGGCAGGCATCTATGACATCGACCGCCTGCCGGTGTTCTCGCAGAACTACCAGCGGTCGGGCGGGCGCGGATCGCTGTCGGACTACTACACGGCCGCCTATGGGCGGGCCGCCTTTGACCGCGCGCTGCGGGCGCGGACTGTTTTTACCGAGCACAACCTGGCCACCGACCAGGTTTTTTCCGAGGTGCACCTGATCAGCTGCCGCAACGTGCTGATCTATTTCGACGCCCCGCTGCAGGACCGGGCTCTCGGCCTCTTTACCGAGGCCCTGACCCGCGGCGGTTTCCTGGGACTCGGCTCGCACGAGACGTTGCGCTTTTCCAGCCATGCCAGCGCCTTTGCGACATTCGACGAGCCCGACCGGATCTGGCGCCGCACCGCAAGTCAGGAGACCTCTTATGCCCGATAGACCGATTCGCTTCCTGATCGTGGACGACATCGCCGAGAACATCATGGCGCTCGAAGCGCTGCTGCGCCGCGACGGGCTGGTGGTGGACCGCGCCCGGTCCGCCTCCGAGGCGCTGGAACTGATGCTCGTGCATGACTATGCGCTGGCCTTCCTGGACGTCCAGATGCCCGGCACCGACGGCTATGAACTGGCGGAACTGATGCGCGCGACCGAGCGGACGCGCAGCGTGCCGATCATCTTTGTCACGGCCGCCGAG
>Ga0194112_10002486_pt1 | contig 26358 bp, 18 predicted proteins | sample TA2MahC400mmetaG_FD_146191 | JGI IMG/M metagenome (GOLD analysis project Ga0194112, IMG submission 146191) | Freshwater microbial communities from Lake Tanganyika, Tanzania - TA2015016 Mahale Deep Cast 400m | ecosystem: Environmental > Aquatic > Freshwater > Lake | place: Tanzania: Lake... | reverse complement strand
CAGGCACCCTCACCCGCCCGCCCGGGGCGGGCGACCTCTCCCCAGGGGAGAGGTTAGGTTCCTCAGCCGGCCTGGGCCGCAGCCTCGGCCTTGGCCTTGCTGGCGGCCTCGCGCTCGAGGAGCTCGGACCACTTGCGGTCCACCTCGGCCTGAAGCTCGGCGATGATGGCCTCGCCAGGGCCAGGCTTGAAGAGGTGGGCGAAGCGGCCCTGCGGCTTGAGCCACTCGACGAGCGGCCGCTTCTCCTTGGGCTTGTAGTTGACCTTCCAGACGCCGCCATCCACCTCGAAGAGGGGGAAGAAGCAGGTCTCGACGGCGAGGCGGGCCATCGCCATGGATTCCTCGACGTTGATGCGCCAGCCGCGATGGCAGGGGGCGAGGACGTTGAGGAAGGTCGGGCCGTCTATCTCGAGCGCCCGCTGCACCTTTGCCATCAGGTCGCGGTGGTTGTAGGGGCTGGCCTGGGCCAGGTAGGGGATGTTGTGGCCGAGCATGATGGCCGTGAGGTCCTTGCGGTTTTGCTCCTTGCCGAGGTGGACCTTTCCCGCCGGGGCGGTGGACGTGGCGGCGCCCTTGGGGGTGGCCCCGGAGCGCTGGATGCCGGTGTTCATGTAGGCGTGGTTGTCGTAGCAGATGTAGAGCATGCGGTGGCCGCGTTCCATCGCCCCGGAGAGGGACTGGAGGCCGATGTCGTAGGTGCCGCCGTCGCCGCCCATGGCGATGAAGTTGATCTTCTTGTCGGGCGGGATGCGGCCGCGACGCTTGAGGGCGTTGTAGGCGGCCTCAGCGCCGCTCACCGTGGCCGCCGAGTTCTCGAAGGCGTCGTGGATGAACGGCACCCGCCAGGCGGTGTAGGGGTAGATGGTGGTGACGACCTCCATGCAGCCTGTGGCGCAGCCGACGACGGTGTGTTTTCCGGCGGCGAGGAGGAACTGGCGGATCATGGAGGGGGCGGTGCAGCCGGCGCAGGCGCGGTGGCCGCCGCTGAGCAGCTCGGGGCAGTCGGTGAGGTCTTTGAGGCGGAGAGCCATCTGAAGCCCTTTCCATTTTCGATTTTCGATTTTTGATTCTCGATTTCAGAATCACGCGTCACGGGTCACGCGTCATTCTCTTACGCCGATGTAGCGGGTGGCGGAGGCATCGGCGCCCTTCGAGACGGCCTCGAGGTCGCGGAAGATGCCTTTCAGTTCATCAACGATGATGTCGCGCCCGCCGAGGCCGTAGACGTAGCTGGCGAAGGGGGCGCGGGTCTGGTTGTGGGCGAAGGAGCGGACTTCGTGGAAGAGGGGGCCGCCATCGAGGCCGTAGGAGATTGCGCGGTCCATGACGGCCACGGCCTTCGCGTGGCGGATGGCGGCGACGATCTGCGGGCCGGGGAAGGGGCGGTAGAGACGGAGCTTGAGGAGGCCGGCCCTGAGGCCCTCGGCGCGGAGCTCGTCCACAGCGACCTTTGCGGTGCCCATCGTGGAGCCCATGCCGACCATGACGAGCTCGGCGTCGTCGAGGCAGTAGCCCTCGATGAGGCCGTAGGAGCGGCCTGCGAGCTCGGCGTATTCGCGGCTGACGGCCTCGATGACGGGAACACAGTCGAGGATGGCCTGCTGCTGTTGGCGGCGGGCCTCGTAGTAGTTGTCGGGCAGGAAGAGCGCGCCCACGGAGTAGGGGTGGTCGGTATCGAGGAGCGCGCGCTCGGGCCTGTATTCGCCCACGAAGCCCTTGGCCGCCGCGTCGTCGAGGACGTCGAGCACCTCGCCCGTGTGGCTGAGGATGAAGCCGTCGAGGTTGACGATGATGGGGGTGAGCACGCTCGGGTGCTCGGCGATGCGGAAGGCCATGAGCGTGTTGTCGTAGGCCTCCTGCGAGTTCTCGCTCCAGAGCTGAATCCAGCCGGTGTCGCGGGCGAGCATGGCGTCGGAGTGGTCGCAGTGGATGTTGATGGGCCCGGAGAGTGCGCGGTTGACCAGGGGCATGATGATGGGCAGGCGGAAGGCGGCGGCGATGTAGCAAATCTCCACCATCAGGGCGTAGCCCTGGGAGCTGGTGGCGGTGGCGACGCGCGCGCCGGCGGCAGAGGCGCCCACGCAGGCGCTCATGGCGCTGTGCTCGCTCTCCACGAGCACGAGCTCGGTGTCCACCCGCCCGTCGGCGTGGAACTGGGCGAAGGCGTGCATCAGCTCGGTCTGAGGCGTGATGGGATAGGCGGCCACGACGTCCGGGTTGGCCTGGCGGAGCGCCTCGGCCGCGGCGTCGTTGCCCGTGAGCGACACACGCCTCTGCTTCACTTCGGTGGCGATAGCAGACATAAGGTGGGACTCCTCAGTTCGGATTCTTGATTCTCGATTTTTGCCTTTTGCCTTTTGCCTTCTCACTTGGGCTTCACTCGGCCTTCTCAGCCTCGGATTCGAGGACCATGGTGATGGCCTTGCCCTTGGCCCGCTCCTCGTCGGAGAGGCCCTCTTTGGCCATGAGCTTGGTGTTGATGGGGCACTCGTGGGCGCAGATGCCGCAGCCCTTGCAGTGGTCGTAGTCAATGCCCTTGACCTTTCCCCCCTCGGCTTGGATCGAGGAGTCGGGGCAGAGGATCCAACAGGTCAGGCAGTGGATGCAGGTCTTGGGGTTCCAGACCGGGCGATAGGTTCGCCAGGACCCCGTGCGGTAGCCGGAGGCGTTGCCGGCCTCGGGGATCACGCTGCCGCGGGGCATGGTCTTCCAGGTGTAGGGTTCGGTCTTCGTGCTCATTCGCTCTGGACCTCCTGATAGGCGCGCTGGACGGCCTGGATGTTTCCCTGGACGACTCGCTCGCCGAGCTTCTTGAGGAACTTCTTCTGGATGTCGTGGAAGACGGTTTCGAGCTTCATGAAGCCGCTGACGCGGATGAGAGCGCCGATCATGGGGGTGTTTGGGATGGGGCGGCCGATGGTTTCGATGGCGATCTTCGTGGCGTCCACGGTGTAGACCTTTCCGTGCGCGACGCCGAGCCTGGCGCGGATGGTGGCCGGGCCTTCGTGGGTGTTCACGATAATCGCCCCGTCGGGCTTGAGCCCGTCGGCCACGTCCTCCGCCCCGATGAGGGTGGGGTCGAGCACCACCACCACGTCGGGCGCCGTGATGGGGCAGTGGAGGCGGATGGGGCGCTCGGAGATGCGGGTGTAGCCGCGGATGGGCGCGCCCATGCGCTCGGGGCCGTACTCGGGGAAGCCCTGGGAGAACTTGCCCTCCTCGAGGGCGACCTCGGCGACCATCGTGGCGGCGGTCTTCGCCCCCTGGCCGCCGCGGCCGTGCCAGCGGATCTCGGTCATGTCCTTTGACATTGTGGACTCCAGTCTTGATGCGGCCATCGGCCGCAACCAAAGGGGATGATTGGATGGGTGGATGAATGGATGATTCGCGGAGGGGATGAATGGATGTATGGATGAATGGATGGATGAAAGAGGCGATCCTCCTGGCATTCATCCACCCATCCAATCATCCATCCATCCAGACCTTTCTCACCCATCCACCTATCCATTCATCCCCCACTTCACAGGTCGGCGTCGCTCACCTCCGCGAGGTCGTCGAGGAGGCGGGTGACGGACTGGTATCGGGCGTTAACCCTCGGCTCCATGGCCCTGATGATAATGGTTTCGAGGCGCTTGCTGATGGTGGGCCGCAGGCTGCTCAGCGGCGGAATCGGCGTGTTCAGCACGGTGTTCAGGGCCTCGAAGGGGTCGTCGCTGGTGCGGAACGGCGCCTGCCCTGTGGCCACGTGGTAGAGGGAGACGCCGAAGGCGTAGATGTCGGTGCCTTCGTTGTACTTGTAGTCGCGGATGAGCTCGGGGGCCATGAAGCCCGGGCGGCCGGTGCGCAGCCCGCGCTTGAGCACGTGGTCGGCCTTGCTGATGGAGACGCCGAAGTCGATCAGCTTCGCCGTGCCGTCGGCGGCGAGCATGATGTTCTGGGGGCTGACGTCGCGGTGGATGATGCCGCGGCTGTGGACGTATTCGAGGCCCTTGGCGGCCTGGCGCATGAGCTCGATCTTCCGGCCCTCGACGGCGGGCGCCCTCATCTGGAGGAGGCTGGTGAGGTTGCCGCCGGCCAGGTACTCCATGACGAGATAATAGCGGCCGTGCTCCCTGCCGCAGGCGATGGTGCGCACGACGTTCGGGTGGTCGAGCTTCTGGGCGCGCTCGCCTTCCCACTGCTTGCCGAGGCGGCGGGTGAGCTTGTCGGCCACGCGGCAGCCGTACTCGCTCAGGACCTTGACGGCCACGACCTGATGCGTCCGCAAGTGCTCGCCGCGGTAGAGCGTGGAGAGCCGCCCCACCGCCAGGCGCTCCCCCGCCTGATACTCCCCGTAGACCGATGGATCGGAATACTCGCCATACGACCCGAAGATCCGAGGGAGCAACGCCACGGTGCTCATGACCCCCTAAGACTGCACTGGGGGTCATTATAGCCCTCACGTCCGGGTGAGTCAAACGCCCTTCCACCTTGGCTGCAATCGTCCTCGTCCCTCGTCCTCGTCCTCGTCCTCGACTCTCTTCCCCTCAATCCAGGGGAATCGAGGACGACGGACGAGGGACGAGGGACGATTACGATGTTGACAATAGCCGGGCCGTCCCGTATTATGCAGGGGACCATGGGGCGGACGACTGCCTGCGGCAAACACATCGTGCGAATAAGGAGGCCGAGATGAAGCTGTTCCACGTGCTCGCCTGCACTGGGCTGTGGCTCGTCGCCGCCGAGGCACTGGCCGGGGAACCCGCTGCCAAAGGCGACACTACGCCGCGCGCTACGCGCTACCTCGTGATCACCCAGGACAGGGTGCCGCTCCAGTTCGAGGAGAACCAGATCGGCGAGCTCAACGAGGGCCTCCGCGTGGAGCTGCGCGACACGGCGGGCGACTGGTGCCGCGTGCGCGCGAGCTTCGGCCAGAACTGGTTCGAGGGCTGGATTCGCAAGGCGATGACCGCGCCCGACTCGCTCCTCGACGTGCCCATCAAGGTAGCCCCCGCGCGGCTGACGGACATCTACCGCGACCCGGTGGACAGCCGCCGAGACCACATCCTCCCGGGGCAGCAGTTCCTCGAAGTGCGGGTGAAGTTCGAGCCGGGCGACAAGAGCCCCGCCAAGGTCTTCTTCAACTGGGCGGACGAGCGCAACGCCGACCTCTACATCCGCTACGGCCGCGAGGCCAAGGCGGTCCCCTATGGCTTCATACGGCAGGTCCAGGGCATGACCCGGCCCGTCTTCGAGCGCGACGAGAAGCGCCAGGCCATCCTCCTCACCCCCGGCGCCAAGGACCTCATCGAGACCTACGTCTTCGCCGTCCCCGCCCGCGCGCGCGACTTCGACCTCGTCCTCAAGGACGTCGCCAACCGCGTCACGATCAAGCGGTGACCGCCGCAGATGCCTGAGTCTGGTCCTGCCGCCCCCGCCGACCTTGCGTCGGTGGGGCGGAGGATTGGCAACTAAAGGAGGCCGCCGCGCATATACTCCCCCTCTCCCCCCGCCCGCCTCACGGCGGGCGGGGGGAGAGGGGGCGGGGGGTGAGGGACACTGCGGCAGTAGTGGCCAATCCTCTGTCCCACCGACGCGAGGTCGGTGGGGGCAAGAGGGCCAGTGTATGCGCTCATTCGAGATTCTCGAGCACACGGCCGACGTTGGCATTCGCGCGCGCGGCGACACGCTTCCCGAGCTGCTCGCGGCCTGCGCCGAGGGGATGCTCTCCATCCTCGTCGAGGGTGGCGCGGTGGGGGAGCGCGTGGCCGCCGAGATCGCTCTCGATGCCGACGACGCCGAGGAACTGGTCCACGCCTGGCTCCGCGAGCTGCTCTTCCGCTTCAGCGCCGAGGGGCTGCTCCTCCGCCGCTTCGACTTCCACGAGGCCACGCCCACCCGCCTGCGCGCCACCTGCCACGGCGAACCCTTCGACCCCGCCCGCCACCAGGGCGGCGCCGAAATCAAGGCCGTCACCTACCACGCCTTCAAGGTGGCGCAGACGCCCGAGGGATGGCTCGCGGAAGTGCTTTTCGATGTATAATGAGATAGCCGCGAGCGCCGAGCTTCGAGCTACGAGCCTTTAGGAAACACAAACTGCTTCGTCTTCCGGCTCGCGGCTCGCAGCTCGTGGCTCGCAGCTTCTCAGGAGGCCTCCCATGGCTGACAAATCCTGGCACGGCCCGCTCGACAGGCTCGACGACTGCCGCTGGAAGATCCCGCGCTCCTACAAGCACGGGATGCGCACCGACGGCGTGATCTACGCCGACGACGCGATGATCGAGCAGGTGAAGGGCGACCAGGCGCCCGAGCAGGTGGCCAACGTGGCCTTCCTGCCCGGCATCGTGGGCCGCTCGCTCGCCATGCCCGACATCCACTGGGGCTACGGCTTCCCCATCGGCGGCGTGGCCGCCACGGACCCCGACGAGGGCGGCGTCGTCTCGCCCGGCGGTGTGGGCTACGACATCAACTGCGGGGTCCGCCTGGTCCGCACGAAGCTCCGCGAGGAGGAGGTGCGGCGCGACCTCCGCGGCCTTGTCGAAAAGCTCTTCGCCACCATCCCCTGCGGCGTCGGCAAGAGCGGCCACATCCGCTTCTCCCAACAGGAGGAGCGCAAGCTCGTAGCCGAAGGCGCACGCTACGTCGTCCGCCGCGGCTACGGCCGCCCCGAAGACCTCGACCACACGGAGGCCGGCGGCGCAATCGAGGGGGCCGACCCCGACGTCGTCTCCGACCGCGCCTACCAGCGCGGCGCGGGCCAGTGCGGAACCCTCGGCTCTGGCAACCACTTCGTCGAGGTTCAGGTCGTTGATCAGATCTTCGATCAGGCGGCAGCCGACGCCTTTGGCCTCGGCGTTGGCTCCATCACCGTCATGGTCCACTCCGGCTCGCGTGGCTTCGGCTACCAGATTTGCGACGAATACGTGAACAGCCTGGTCAAGGCGGCCCAGAAGTACCAGATCGGCCTGCCCGACCGCCAGCTCGCCTGCGCCCCGGTGAACAGCCCCGAGGGTCAGCGCTACCTGGGCGCCATGCGCTGCGCCGCCAACTACGCCTGGGCCAACCGCCAGGCCCTCATGCACCTCGTCCGCCTCGCCTTCGAGGAGTTCTTCAAGGCCGGCCCCGCACAACTGGGCATGGACCTCATCTACGACGTGGCGCACAACATCGCCAAGATGGAGCGGCACGTGGTCGGAGGCCGCGAGCGGCTGCTGTGCGTCCACCGCAAGGGCGCCACGCGCGCCTTCCCGCCCGGCCACCCCGAGCTGCCCGCCATCTACCGCCACATCGGCCAGCCCGTCATCATCCCCGGCGACATGGGGCGGGCCTCTTACCTCCTCGTCGGCACCCAGGGCGCGATGGCGGAGAGCTTCGGCACCACCTGCCACGGAGCCGGCCGCGTCATGAGCCGCACCCAGGCCGTCCACTCCGCCCACGGCCGCGACATCGTCCGCCGCCTCGCCGACCAGGGCATCGTCGTCCGCGGCACCGACCTCAAAGGCATCGCCGAGGAGCAGCCCGCCGCCTACAAGGACGTCAACCGCGTCGTCGAGGTCGTCCACCGCGCCGGCCTCTCCCGCAAGGTCGCCCGCATGCGCCCCCTCGGCGTCATCAAGGGCTGATTCGCTCTCGTTCTCGTCGTCGTCCTCGTCGTCGTCGTCGAACGGGTTTACGGTTTTGGCGTACAGCGCACCGGGAGCCCCTGATCGCCAACTGCTCTGTAGAATGCGCCAGGAGGCAGGATCGTGCGAAGTAACTGGTGCTGGACCGTGCGGGGCGGAAATCGCGGGTTCCCGGCGGTTTGCGTAGTGATGGTCACGCTCGCTCTCTCGTGCCGATGGCAGCCCTCGGGTCCCTCGCCGCGACAGGCGGCTCCCGAGGCAGAGGCGGCACGCCCGTCCCTGCGGGCGGAAGCGATGCTGCTGCTGGAGGATGTCGAGAAGACGCGCATGCTCCTGGGGGCCGCGATGTGGCACGTGCATGACGTGCGGAACTTCGCGCTCTACGGGGCAAGCGCCCCCTCCGCCGAGGACTTCGACCGCGAGAGCCTGCGCCTCTACGAGGCGCTCAAGCCGCTCGACTACGCGGCCTCTTCGCTCCTGGGCGCCATTGACCTGGAGGACGACCGCACGGCGGAGGCCGACCTGCGTTTCATTCGCGCCGAACTCGGCCCCGTCGCCGCCGAGGTGCTGGCCCACTACCGCGCCGTCGCCGCCCAGCGTGAGAAGGCAAGGGCCGAGCTCATTCAGCGGGCCACCGCGGCCGGACTCAAGGTCGAGCGCACCCAGGGCAAGCCGTGGGACGACCCGCTCCGCGAGCGGCAGCGCCAGCTCGGCGTGCAACTGGGCTGGCGCACCAACATCGAGCCGCCGCCCGCCTTCCGCGAGCACGCCTGGAACCGCCGCCAGAAGCTCGACATCCGCTACCAGCTCCGCAAGGGCCAACTCCTCGGCGTCACACACATCGTCCCCAAGGACCCCATCCTTCGCTGGGACTGGGTGGAGACGGCGCCCAACACCTTCCAGTGGCAGGCGCTCGACCGGGTGATGCGGCTCGCTATCGAGCACGGCATGAAGGTGAAGCTCATCCTGCCCACGATGGGCGGCGGCGTGCCCGAGTGGTGGGCCAAGCAGCGCCCACAGGCCCTCATCCCCAACGACAAGGGCGAGACGCGCTATCGCCTCAATGGCGGCACCTATGCCCACGACTTCATGGGGCCGGTCGACCGCAGTGGGCCGTGGTACGAGTCGATCCCCGTGAACCTCGCCGACCCGCCGACCCGCGAGCGATTCGGGAACTTCATCCTGGCCCTGCGCGACCACTGCCGCAAGTCGGGCTACCTCGACCACATCCTCGCCATCAGCCCCGAACTGTTCCACGCGCAGCGCCACTGGCGCACGCCGCCGGGCGCTGACCTGCGCAAGTTCGTCGTCGAGCACTACCGCGCCGTCGGGGCGATGCTCGCCAAGGCGTTTCCCGGCATGCCCGTGGACCTGGAGGTGACGGACGGCGAGGCCCATTTCGTTGACACCGATCTCTCGGCCCACGAGTGGCGCAGCCTGGGCCTCACCGAGGCCCTCGGCACGCCCGCCGTGGCGAGCGAGACGCCGTTCTTCGAGGACCTGATGCGCGCGGTGGCCCTCCAGAGCGCCGAGCGGCGCGCGGGCAAGCCCGTCGAGGCCGGCCCATTCTTCTACCAGAACTGCGAGTACGGCTTCGGCACCATGCTCTCGGTCAACCATTTCACGTCGCTGCTGCGCGACGGCCTCTGGTCCGACGGCTGGTTCGGCCCCGAGGGCATCTTGCGCTGGGGCTACTTCCCGCAGCTCTTCACGTGGAACGACCGCCAGCTCCAGTGGTCGGCCATCACGAACGTCTGGCTCGGCAATCGCCAGGCCCACCTCCTCTCGCCCACGCTCGCCAACACTCGGGTCGCCCCCGCCGACGTCCTGCTGCTCCTCCCCTCGTCGAGCCTCGACCCGAAGGACTCGCGTACCAACCGCGAGCTGGTCGGCTGGGGCTGGGCGCTCACCGCGCTCAAGGTGCAATACGACGTCCTCACCGAATCCGCCCTGGCCTCGGGCGTGCCGCCCCGTGCGAGGCTCCTCATCCTGCCCCAGGCCACCGTCCTCGGCGAGGCCCAGGCCAAGGCCATTCGCAGCTTCGTGCAGAACGGCGGCCTGCTCGTGGCCAGCCGCGTGCCCGGCACTGACGGGTCGGCGCCATCGCCTCTCGCTGACGTGCTGGGCTGCGCCGTGAAGGGCGAGGTGACGCAGACGGGCGTTCGCGGCACCTGGCTTCAGCGCACCGTGGCCCGCGGCGCCCACAGCGGCAGGTACCAGCCCGTGCCGCTGCCCGACCAGGGCTATCCGCGCCCCGACTACCGCGATGGCCGCGCCCAGTTCCGCCAGCCCTATCAGGCCCTCGCCCCCGCGCAGGGCGCGAAGGTCGTCGCCTCCTACGGCTCGGGTGAGCCGGCCGTCGTCGAGCACGCCTTCGGCAAGGGCAAGGCCCTCACCCTCGGCTACCCCTTCGGCAACGAAATCGTCTTCGCCGACTGGACGAGTGTGGCCTTCGGCAAAATCTACAGCGGCTGGCCACGCGAGGAGCAGATGCTCGGCATGCTCCGCTGGCTCGGCGACGCCCTCACCAGTGCCACGGTCGGCTTGCCCGACCGTGCACGGCTGGGCGAGCCAGCCGTGGCACACTGCACGGTGCCCGAGGGCTGGCGCTATCGCTTCGGGCGCTTCGAGCGCGCCGCCCCCAGCCTCGCCTATCCCAAGGGGCCAAGCGTCGCTGACGGCGCCGACTGGGCGCTCGTGGCGAGCTACCTCGACCCGCGGCCCGGCCACCGCCTCCGCGAGGAGCACGACGAACGCGACTACGCCGCCGAACTCACCTGGCGCGACCGCCCCGGCGTCGCCGCCCGCTACCTGGCCGTGGGCAACCGCGAGAGCGCCTACGCGGGCGAGCGCGGCGCCGTGCAGTTCTGGCTCATGCCCCATCGCTTCCGCATCCGCATCGCCGACCCCGCGGTGCGCTGGGTCTACGACGTGGCGGCCGAGGCGCCCGTGGCCCTCGAGCGCGACGAGCGCGGCGTGAGCTTCCTCACCACCGTGCCGCCCGCCCTGGGCCGTGTGTTCGCGGTTTCCACGACTGATGCGGTGGAGCTGTTCGACGATGGGGCCGAGCCGCAAGAAAAGGGACCAAAGGGACCTCAGGGACCAAAGGGACCTAAGGAAGCGCCCCAAGCTCCCAGTCCCTTAGGTCCCTTTTCTTCGCCCATCAGCTTCGCCGAGTTGGAGGCGCGCGTCGCCCTCATTGCCTCGCCGCGCAAGCGCCCGGCGCCCTCCGAGGCCCTCCACCCCTCCGACATCGCCGAGTGGCTCGCGTCGCGTCGGGGCGGCAAGCTCGCCATCTGCTTCGGCGACGCCGCCTATCGCCCCGCCGCCGAGCGCCTCGCCGCGTGGCTCAAGGAGAGCTTCCACATCGCTGCCGAGCCGGCCCTCGACGACGGCCGCTTCGAGGTGGACCGCGAGGGCTACCAGGTCACGTTCCGCCCCGCCGAGGCCGAAATCCTCATCGGCAACGCCTGGTCCAACAACACCGTCGCCTCGCTCGACGCCACGTTCCCCTACAACAACCGCGAGGCGCCCGCCGCCCTGCCGGGCCGCCTCACCGCCACCTATGCCTGGCCCGGTGGCGGCCGCGGCATCGTGACCCTCACCCGCGAACTGGACTTCCGCCGCGCCGACCACACCGCCTTCGGCCTCTCCTACGGCGACACGAGCGGCTTCGCCCCCCGCGGCGTCAACACCGCCCCCCGCCCCTCCCTTCGCCAGCGCCTCCTCATCCTCGCCTCCACCCCCGCCGGCGCGATGAACGCGGTGGCACAGGCGTCCCGCCTGTGGTCCACAGGCCAGAGGCCTGTGCCACCAGCGCAGGTCTACGCCAAGCCCGGCGAACTCGACCCGCTTCCCTCCGGCACCGCCTCCCTCCACGAGACCCCCTGGCGCTCGAACGTCCGCACCGTGCCTGCCGCAGACGCCCTCGCCGGCATCGGCGTCTACTACAAGCACGTGCCCGCCACCTGGACCGAGGCCGAACACACGGCCGTGATGAAGCAACTGGCCGCGGCAGGCGTCCGCCGCCTCCGCCTCGCGCCCCACCACGCCATCTACATCACGAAGGACTGGACGGCCCCCAAGCCCCAGGAGCTTGCCTCGCTGCGCAATGAGCTGCGCGCGTGCAAGGCGGCGGGCATTCGCCCCTGCGTCGTCTTCGTCCATGTCCCCCCCGTCGGCAAGCCAGGCACTCGCGAGCTTCAGGACTGGTGGCGCCAGGGCGATCTAATGCCCGTGGGCGGGGTTGGCTCGCCTGAGTTCAACGCCTATCTCGACAAGACCTATCAGGCCCTCCTCTTCATCCTCAAGGAGGCCCGCGACGCCGGCTTCAAGGAGCCGGGCAGCTACGACCTCGAGATGGGCCAGAACCTCTGGTGGGGCGCGCCCGCCTGCCCGCGCCCATTCCCCAGCACCGGCCTGGAGGCCCTCCGCCCCGGCGGCCGCATTTACGAGTTCGACCGCGCCCTCTGCCAGCGCCTGCGCAAGGACGGCTTCGCCGAGCCGGCCCTCTGGTGGGGCGAGACCCATCACCACTTCGAGCAGTGCAGCGATGCCGACGTGCCGCCCGAGTGCGCAGGCCGCGCCATCTCCATCTACAGCGCCTGGACCGGCGTCGTGCCCGACACCTGGCTGGCCCGCGGCATGTACGAGAAGCCGGCCGGCCCGAACGACGTGTGGCCGCCCCGGCCGCCCCTGCGCTTCCTCGACGGCGCGCCGCCCCACCTGGTCCTCGCGCGGCCGGAGTCCTGGATGGCCGACCGCACCCGCCGCGACAACCTGCTCGAGCTCATCCGCGCCAGCAAGACCCCCGTCTGCATCACCTCCATCGGCACCGTCCCCGCCGAAATCCCGGAGTTCGTAGTGCGGCCTTCAGGCCGTTCCTCGTTCGTAGTTCCGCCTTCAGGCGGCCCTGATGGGTGGCAGATCAAGCAGCGCGCCCTCACCCGCACCCTGGCCTTCTGGCTCAACCAGGGCGCGAGCTTCGTCCTCCTCCATTCCGCCTATGAGGGCGCGAACGACGAGATGTCCCACGCGCTCATGCCCGAGATCAAGGACCCCGCGGCGTTCCGCTGGCAGGACGCCTCGCCCCTCGCCGCCCTCCGCGCCTTCTGCGACGGACTGAAGGATGCCAAGCCGATGGACAGCCGCGAGCCACGAGCCACGAGCCACGAGCAGAGGAAAGGTGACTCTCCGTCTTCTGGCTCTAAGCTCGAAGCTCGTGGCTCGCAGCTCTCTTTTCGCTTTTCCCTCAGCCCCGACCCCATCCTCATCCCGCCCCGCACGCGGGCGAGCGACCTTGTGGCGCTCTTGCCCTTCCAGCTCGATGAGCGGCGCTTCGCCGTCGCCACCTATGTCCTCACCCCCAACATCGCCGAGCGCCTCCGCCCCGTGCGCATGACCGTGGAGGTGGACCGCCGCCTCGCCTCCGCCACGACCCGCAGGCCCTCCACCCAGATGGAGGGCTGCCCCCTCATCACGGCCCGCACCGGGAACTCGACGACCCTGAGCTTCGACCTCGCAGACGACGTGACCTGGCTCGAACTCCAGGTTGACCCGTCAGCGTCCCGCCCGTAGAATGCGCGCACACAGGCCGGAGGCCTGTGCCACTGCTTTGTCCAAGGCCGGTGGCACAGGCGTCCCGCCTGTGTCTCCCCTTTCTCACAAGGAGGCCCGCCATGCCAAAGAAGACCGTTGACGTGAGCCAGCCGCCCAAGGCCGCGCAGGTGCGCGCCGCCTACGCCCTGGCGCGCGAGCGCTTCGCCGCGCTCGGAGTTGATGCCGAAAAGGCGGTTCGCGCGGCACTCGCCATCCCGATCTCGGTTCAGTGCTGGCAGGCCGACGACGTGCGCGGGCTGGAGGTTCACGATGGGGCTGTGGACAGCGGCGGTCTTCAGGCCACGGGGAACTACCCCGGCGCCGCGCGCAATGGCGACGAAATCCGCGCCGACTTCGATGCCGCAGCCGCCCTCATTCCCGGGAAGCTCCGCTTCAACATCCACGCCATGTACGCCGAGGCCGGCGGCAAGCGGGTTGACCGCGACGCGCTCGAGCCGCGCCACTTCGCACGCTGGATTGACTGGTCGAAGGCCCGCCGCCGCGGCCTCGACTTCAACCCCACCTGCTTCGCCCATCCGATGGTGAAGGACGGCCTCACGCTCTCAAGCCCCGACGCCGAGGTGAGCGCCTTCTGGATTCGCCACTGCCTCGCGTGCCGCCGCATCGCCTCCGCCATCGGCAAGGCACTCGGCTCGCCCTGCGTCAACAACATCTGGATTCCCGACGGGCGAAAGGACTCCACCGTGGACCGCCTCGGGCCGCGCCACCGCCTCCTCCACGCATTGGATGAGGCCCTCGCCCGCAAGCTCCCCCACGTGATTGACGCCGTCGAGAGCAAGCTCTTCGGCATCGGCTGCGAGGACTACACGGTCGGCTCCCACGAGTTCTACCTCGCCTACGCCGCCACGCGCGGCGTCGCCCTCTGCTACGACCTCGGCCACTTCCACCCCACCGAGAGCGTGGCCGACAAGCTCTCCGCCACGCTCCTCTTCGTGGACAAGCTCCTCATCCACGCCAGCCGCGGCATCCGATGGGACAGCGACCACGTGGTCCGCTTCACCGACGAGCTTCGGGCCGTGTGTGACGAAGCGGTCCGCAGCGGCGCACTGCCCGACATCCTCTGGGCGCTCGACTACTTCGACGCCAGCATCAACCGCGTAGCGGCCTGGGTGATTGGCGCCCGAGCCCTCCGTAAGGCGCTGCTCTACGCGCTGCTCGAGCCATTCGAGGCGACAGCGGAGCGTGAGGAGAGCGGGATTGGCGCCGCCAAGCTCGCACTCGTCGAGCACAGGGCCGAGCTCCCCTTCGCCGCCGTCTGGGACCACCTCTGCCTCGCCGCCGACGTCCCCCTCGGCCCCTCCTGGCTCCGCGACGTCGCCGCCTACGAGGTCAACGTCCTCGCCTCACGCACGTGAAGGAGCGATTGTCGCCCCGCTCATGACATGGTAGAATCGCCCTCAGGAAGGTTGGCGGACGCCTTGGCGTTGGAGACGAGCGCATGATTCCACTCGAGTTCGACATGGTGGTGCTCAGGGAGGAGAAGACGTTTGTGGCGTACTGCCCCGAGCTTGACATCTCGAGTTGCGGCGCGAGCGTGGAACAGGCCCGCACGAATCTCAAGACCGCCGTGCGCCTGTTCATCGAGGAGGCCGAGAAGATGGGGACTCTGAACGACATCCTGGGCGAAGCGGGCTATCGCAGGGCCAGGACAGGCAAGTGGAGCCCGCCGAGTCTTGTGGCTACGGAACTGGTGGAGCTGGCCTGACGTGCCACGCATCGTGCCCATCCCCGCCAGAACGCTGCGAAGGGTGTTCGAGATGGCGGGATTCCAATGGGTCAAAACGGAGGGCGACCATTTCGTCTACACCAAGAAGGGCGTGGCCCGCCCGATCGTGATCCCGGACTGGCCCGATGTGCCCGTCTTCATCATCAAGAACAACCTCCGCTCAGCGGGCATTTCGCGGGACGAGTACTTCCGCTTGCTGGAAGACGCCTGATGCCACAGGCATGATGGGCCGCGTGGAAGGGGAAACACGATGGCGCGGCAGAGGAAGCATTCGGACGTCCGCAGCCGCGCGCGTGCCATTCTGTTCTGGGGCACGTGGCTGGCGTTCGTGCCTGCCGCTGCCCTCTTTCTGGGGGCGCTGGTGATTCTGCTGTTGAATCCCTATCTGCCGGGCATCGAGGCCAAGCACGTCGGCATGATCGTCGGTGGGGTAGTTGTCGTCCTTGCCTCCGTGCCCTGGGTCCGCAAGATCACGCGCGACTACCTGGCCGGGCGCCGCGCCGAGAGGGATGAGAGTGACTGAGCGAATCGAAATGCTGCGCGAGCGGGCGCTGAGGAGCCGCTACGTCGGGGACCCCGACTGGAAGCGGCTGCGGGAGGAGTCGCTCGCGGGAACGGCGGGGGAGGCCGCGGTGCTGCGGGAGGCCCAGGCGCTCGCGCACTACTGGCGCAATCGGCCCATCGCTATCTTCGAGGGGGAGCTGCTCGTCGGCTCGCGGGCGGGCCTCGCCTACGGCGCCGAGCGGTCGAAGCCGCATTCGTTCGGCCGCCAGCCGTTCGCCCCGCCGTGGCCGATGGCCGAGAACGTGGGCGCGCTCTTCCGCGAGGGGGTCCTCAGCCCCGCGGGCAACCACACGACGCTCGACTACGAGGCCATCCTCGCCGGCGGCTTCGAGGGGCTCCTCGCCCGCATCGAGCGGCGGAGAGCCGAACTCTCGCCGGGGGAAGGCGACAAGCGCGACTTTCTCGATGCCCTGCGCATTGTGGCCGAGGGCTACATCGCCCTCTGCCGCCGCTATGCCGATCAAGCGGGAGACGGCCTGAAGGCCGCACTACAAACGGGTCGCCTCAAGGAGCTTGAGCGGATAGCGGAGCACTGCCGCCGGGTGGTGGCGGAGCCGCCCCGCACCTTCTGGGAGGCTTGCCAGGCACTCTGGTTCGCGTTCCTCTTCGCGCCCGACGCGCCCGGGCGCGTGGACCTCTATCTCGCGCCCTTCTACGAGCGCGACGTCGCGGCGGGCACCCTCACACGCGAGTTCGCCAAGGAGCTCCTCGCCTGCCTCTGGCTCAAGGTCTTCGAGTGGATGGGCGCGGAGGCCGCCGTGGCCGCCCACCAGCACCTCACCCTCGGCGGCGTGAAGCCCGGCGGCTCGGACGCCTCGAGCGAGGTCACGTGGCTCTGCCTGGAGGCCACGGAGGAGCTTCGGGTCCAGCGCCCGCAGGTGGGCTTCAGATGGCACCGCGGCACGCCGCCCGCGCTCCTGCGCCGAGCCGTCCACACCCTCCGCTCACAGGGCGGCAGCCCGGACTTCTGCTCCGACGAGAGCATCGTCCCCGCACTCGTCCGCCTCGGCGTCGCGGCCGAGGACGCCCGCGACTTCTCCCTCTCCGGCTGCCACGAGGTCATCGTCACGGGGAAGGCCCAGATGGGCGCCGTCGAGGGCTTCATCAACCTCCCCAAGCTCCTCCGAGGCGTCCTCGGCCTCGAGCCCGCCCTCAACGGCGCCGCCGCTCTCGATTCGCTCGATTCCTTCGAGAAGCTCTATGCCGCGGTCGAGCGGGCGATGGAGTTCGCCTTCGCAGGCGCCCATGAGTATTCGCTCGACCGCGACCGCCGCCAGGCCGACATCCCTGGCGGCATCCTCACGGCCTCGCTCGTGACCAACGACTGCATAGAGCGCTGCCGCGGCTACACCCAGGGCGGCGCGCGCTACAACTTCTGCAACTGGGACGCCATCGGCATCGTGAACCTGGCCGATTCCCTCATGGCCATCCGCCGCCTGGCCTACGGCGAGAAGGCCCTCAGCCTCGCCGAGCTCGCCGACATCCTCCGCGCCAACTGGGAGGGCCACGAGGACCTGCGCCGCCGCGTCCTCAACAAGCTCCCCCACTTCGGTAACGACGACGCGGAGGCCGACGCCCTGGCCGCCCACATCGTCGCCTCGCTCGACGCCATCCTGCGGCGCCGCACGCCCTTCCGCGGCGGGCTCTACATCCTGGGCACACTCGCCGGCGGCGAGAACATGCACATCGAGTTCGGCCGCGTCACAGGGGCGACTCCCGACGGCCGCAAGGCCGGCGAGCCGCTGGCCGACAGCCTGGCCGCCGCCCAGGGACGCGACCGCCGCGGCGTCACCGCAATGCTCAACTCCGTCGCAAGCCTCCCACACCGCCTCCTGCCCACCTCGACCACCGTGAACGTCAAGCTCGACCCCAGGCTCCTTGAGAGCGATGCCGGCATCGAGAAGGTCGCGGCCCTCATCGAAGCCCACTTCCGCTCCGGCGGCCAGCAGCTCCAGTTCAACTTCTACGACCGCGAGACGCTGCTCGCGGCGAAGCGCCGCCCCGAGGAGCACGCCGGCCTCATGGTCCGCGTGGCCGGCTACTCCGCCCCCTTCATTTCCCTGTGGGAGGACCTCCAGGACGAGATCATCGCCCGCACGGAGCACGGGGCATAGGCGGGAGCCGGGCGGCTGGTGTGGGCAACAAGCCTTGCGGGGACGGGCCGTTTCAGGGCCGCTCGATGAGGAGGACCGGGCGGATGATGCCGCCGAGGAAGAGCTCGGTGATCTTGGAGTGGTCAACGCGGACGGCGACGAGGTTCTCGCCTGGCCTGGCGGCCTCCGTGATCTCGATTTCGAATGGGGCGCGCTTCTTGCCGATCTGGGTCTCTTTGCCGTTGATGTAGACGATGGGGTTGCCATCCACCTCAGTGAAAAAGAGCACAAGCTTGGTGTGCTGGGTGGGCACCTGGAAGCGGGTGCGATACCAGAGGATGGTCTTCTCGTCGGAGAGGCCCTGGGCGTCGAGGGTGTTGGAGTAGGTTGCGACAGCTTTCCACTGGGAATCGTCGAAGTCGGGCTTGGCGTAGCCTTTGTTGGCGCCTTCTTCCTCCTTGTCGTAGGCGAGGCGCCATTGGTCGGGGAGGACGGCGAGGAGCTTGGCGGGCGGCGCGGTGGCGGCGGCGCCAGCCTCGACGTGGGTGCCGACGAAGCGCTTGAGGTAGCTGAGGGTGTAGTGGTTGCCGTAGCCCTTCTTGTACTCGACTTCGTTGCGGGCGACGAGGGCATCGTAGACCTTCTTGGCGAGGGCGAAGTCGCCCTTGTTCATCGCGTCGCGGACGGCGATGAACTCGGCGGCGTTGCGCCAGCCCTCGGTGTGGAGAGCGACTCGCTCGGAGACGGCTGGCTCGCCCTTCGCGGCCTCGGCGGCCTGGTCGAGGAGGGCCTTCTGCTTGGCGAGGAAGTCGGGGGTGTAGACGAGGTGGACGGCGAAGAAGCAGCCGGCGTGGGCTCTCAGCTTATCGAAGGCGTCGTCAATGGCCATCCAGTATTGCTTCATCGGGGGGCCGGCCTTTGGGCCGTAGAAGCGGGCGAAGAAGTCGTCCATGATCGCCGCGGCGTCGGCCTGGGGGCTGTAGGCGAGGCGGATGGAGAGGTAGAGGTGCGGGCCGTAGATCTCCCAGTTCTCGAGGGATTCGAGGTTGACGCCGACGCAGCCTTTGGCCTTGAGGAAGGGGATGTCGTGCTTCCAGACGGAGTACATGAAGAAGGGGACGCAGCACTCGGCGAGGTTGAAGTTGTAGGTGCGATAGCCGATTTTGGAGGCGACGGCGCCCCAGCCGTCGAGGAGCTCGGCGAGTTGCGTGCGGCTTGGGCAGTCGGGGTGGCCGATGCGGTGGTAGCGGCAGTAGCGGATGGGGGCGATCCAGGCGCAGAGGTTGGGCTGGAGCTTCTCCTTGCGGGTGGGCGGCTGCGTGTAGTCGGCGTAGGCATAGAAGCTCAGGATGGATTCGGGGCGCTTGGCGGCGGCCTGCTTCGCCAGGAAGTCGAAGAAATCACAGTAGCGGTTCGTCATATTGACCCTGCCCGAGGAGGGCTCGAGGGACTTGGGGTCGTCCTGGGCCTTGCACGTGGGGCATTCGCAGTAGGTCGTGCCGTCGGGCGGCGAGATTGAGGGATTGGTGCTGCCGCCCTCGATGGCCTTCAGCAGGTTCTCGGCAAACAGCTTGCGAAGCTCGGGGTTAGTGGTGCAGAGCCATTCGCTCTCCACGCGCTTGTCGAGCCGCAGGGGGAAGTAGTCGGGGTGCTGGGCGAAGAGGTTCTTTCGGACGTAGCCGCCCCAGGAGTGCCCCATGCCCATGCCGATGCCGCCCGCCCCGTTCCAGACCTTCCAAAGCGAGTTGGCGGTCCACTGCGAGCCCCAGATGGAGCGGTAGAGGAAGCCGGGCTGGTCGGCGATGTCGAGCTTGCCGACGGAGAGCGTCTTGGTGCGGGGGAAGACCTCGCCGATCGGCTCGTCCATGAAGTAGCGGCAGCCGAGCTCTTCGAGGAAGCGGCAGGCGGCCTTGACGGTTGCGGCGCCGCACTGGCTGGCGAGGAGCACGCGACCGCCGTCCGAGAGTATGCGCATGCCTTCGTTGGTGGGGGACTTGATATCGTCGAGCTTGAGGCCGGCCCTGAGAGCGGCGGCGCCGACGAAGATGGCCGGCTTGCCCGCGGGAGCAGAGTCGGCGATTGGCAGCTCGGCGTCGGTCATCTTCTTCACCCAATCGGCCAGCACCCTGGCCGCGGCCGCATCGTCCCAGCCGCCGCGCCCTCGGCCGCCCTTGTCAGGCGCGGGGGCCTTCTCGGTGACGATTGTGGCGACGGGCTGGCCGTCGCGCACGATCTCCATCGCCAACGACGCCTGGGCGAGGCAGAGGGCTACGACTGCTGTAAGCGTGCGCTTCATCGCGGTCTCCGAGTTCTGTCGTGTAGCGACAAGCGTCTCGCTTGTCGAAAGCTCGCGCAAGCGGGACGCTTGCGGCTACGCATGAATCTACCTGGTGAGGGGCGATGGGTCAAGTCGGCAAGCGGGACGCTGGCCGCTACGCCAGAGGCGGGGAGCATCGAGTGGGGCGTGCGGATGCCATCACACGGACAGACACGGACACACACGGACGGGCAGCCCTCTCCTCCCTCGAACGGGCCGGTCCGTGTTCGTCCGTGTCAGTCCGTGTGATTGGTTCAGCAGGAGGAGCGGGCAATGCTACGCGGCCTGGCGTCGGCGGCGCCACAGCAGGCCCAGGCCGCCGAGGGCGAGGAGGGAGAGCGTGGCCGGCTCGGGGATCTCGCCCGCCGGTCGCGGGTCGTCCGTGAGGTAGAAGGCGAGGTCATAGCCCGTGGCCATCCATTCATCCCCATGGTAGCGCGTCCACGCTGTGCCAGAGTACGGGGGGAGCGCGCTGAGCCAGCCCCAGTCATCGCTGACGCCGGCGGTGTTGGCGATGGCCGCGACGGCGTAGGACCCGGCTGCGAGGGCCAGGTCCACCGGCAGCACGGCGTGGTACTCGTACACGTCGAGGTCAAGGTCGTAGGCGGTATAGTTCAGGCCCGTGTCGGCCCGCCCGATGTCGCCGAGGGCGAACTCGGCAAAGGGGCTGTCGGCGGGCTCGCCGAATTGCCCAACGATGTTGTAGAAGCGGATTGTCCAGTCGTCCAGGGGCGGGGGTGCATCGCCCTCCGCGTAGATGCCCCACCAATGGACATCGCGGACGACCGCGGCGCCCGCAAGAGAGAAGGTGCTGGCTGCCTCGTACGAGGAATCAAAGTCGCTCAGCCAGTAATCATTCGTCATGGAAGGCGCGCCATTGTCATAGATGATGCCTGCGTGCGCGGCCCCGCCGAAGCTGGCGAGGGCGAGGGCGGCGGCCACGAGGCCGGTGAGGCGACGCAAGCTGCTAGCCGACTTGTGCATGGCTCTTCTCCTGTTGTCGCATCCCGTTGCGATGGCCAGACGCGCGCGAGCCATTATACCCCCCCCCGTGCCGCTGTCAAGCCGAAATCCGCGCCGGGGCATTCGTGTGGCCATTGTTCGTAGTGCGGGCTTTAGCCCGTACGCCCAGATACGGCCTGAAGGCCGCACTACGAACGGGTTCTCAGTCGTGACACTGGCCCGCGGGTGCTAAACAATCAGCGGCCGGAGTAGTGAGAATGTGAGAACGACGGTCTCGGCCCCGCGCCGCCGTTGGACGCGATCACAGCTTCGGCGGCAGCGCGGCGCGCCAGCCGTCGTTGAGGAGCTTGCTGAGCTGTGCGACGAGGTCCTTATTTTCGGGCTTGTCGGCGATGTTGGCGTTGCCTGCGGGGTCGGCCTGGTAGTCGTAGAGTTCGCGGGCGACGGCCTTGCGGTTCTCCTGCCACTCGGTGTAGCGGTGGCGGTCGGTGCGGAGCGAGTAGCCCATGGCCTTGCCGCGGGGGTATTGGCTGAAGGCGGCTTTCTTCCAGGGGCGGGCGGGGTCGTCGAGGAGCGGGGCGAGGCTGGTGCCCTCGAGGCCGTCGGGCAGTGGAAGCCCGCACAGCTCGCAGAGGGTGGGATAGATGTCCACGAACTCCGCGAGGGCATCGGTCTTCGCCCCGGGCTTCTTCTGGCCTGGTGCGCGGAAGATGAGGGGTGAGCGGGTGGCGACCTCGAAGTTGGTGTGCTTGCACCAGAGTCCGTGCTCGCCGAGGTGCCAGCCGTGGTCGCCCCAGACGACCACGACGGTCTTCTCGGCAATCCCCAACTTGTCCAACTCGTCGAGGATGCGGCCAATCTGGGCGTCGGTGTAGCTCGTCGCCGCGTGGTAGGCGCGGACGAGTTCGAGGGCCTTCTCGTCGGGGAGCTTGCCCTGCTTGGGGATGTCGGAGTAGGCGCGGAGCTCGCCCCATGTCGTGAGGGCAATTGGCGGGCAGTCCTTGGGCGGGAAGGGGTTGTCGGCCAGGCTCACCGAGCCGGGCGGATAGAGGTCGAAGTAGCGTTTGGGGGCGACGAATGGCAGGTGTGGCTTGAGGAAGCCGACGGCGAGGAAGAAGGGCTTGTCCTTGAGCTGCCGCAGGGCCTCGATGGCCATGTCCGCGGCCGCGCCGTCGGCGAGCGCGTTGTCGGGCACGTCGGGGTCCTCCCACGAGGGGCCACGGAGACGGAAGCGTGGCGGCGTGACCTTGAGCACGGTGCCAGTCTTCGGGTCCTTCTCCAACACCTTGATGGCTGGGCCTTTCTCCTCGGCCTTGAGCTTCTCCCGCTGCTTCTGGAGCTCGGCCAGGGTCTCGGGCTTGCCATACATCGGCTTGCCGGGGTCGCGGTGCGGGACGCTCCACGACGCGGGGTCGTCGAGCCCTCCGTGGTAGATCTTGCTGAAAGCCTGGCAGTGGTAGCCGTGCGCCTTGAAGTGCTGGGGCAGTGTTACCACGTCGGGGATTGTCTTGCGGAAGTGGGTCTGGAGGTCGTAGATGCGGGTGGTGTCGGGCCGGCGGCCGGTGAGGAGGGAGGTGCGGGACGGGCTGCACACGGCCTGCTGGCAGTAGGCGCGGTTGAACACGATGCCGCGGCCCGCCAGCTTGTCGAGGTTGGGCGACTTGATGTGCTTCACGCCGTAGCAGCCGAGCTGGGGCCGCAGGTCGTCCACGGCGATGAAGAGGACATTGAGCTTGGCTTTGGGCGCGGCCCCCTGGGCTCCGAGAGCTGGGAACGCGCCAAAGAGCAGAGAGCAACCTGCGCTTCTCGTAAGGAACTCGCGGCGACTCGGACGCGGCATCAGCGTGCTCCTTGATCCAGGTCGGGCGGCATGGGCTTGAGGTCAACCTCGCCCCAGGGCTTCACTTCGCCAGCTTCGAGGAGGATGGTCGCGTTTCCATTGCGGTCGACGGCGGCCTGGCACCACTCACCGTCAGATCCAAGGTGCACGATCTCGACCTCCGCGCCAAGGCTCACGCTTGCGGAGGTGTCGGAGTGCTTCTCGACCTTTGGCGCGGGCCTGCCCTGGAGGTTGGGGACGATGAGGACGAGCCAGTTGGTGCGGCCTTCGTGGCCTTTGACCCGAAGCCACTTGGTCATCTCGCCGCTCTGCTCGGGGGCCTTGCCCCAGGTGCCGCGGGCGAAGTCCTGGGGGATGTAGCGGCCGAAGTGCTCCTTCTCGTAGTCCTCGCCGCGCAGGCTCCGGCGCGTGCCGCTCTTGCGCTCGTTGCTCCAGCCCCACTCGCGCTTCTCGACCTCGCGCACACGGGGCGTGAGAACGTGGACGGTGGCGTCAACGTCGAGTTGGCCCGGAAATGTGAAGCGCGAGCCGTCCTGCTGAATCTCGCGGGCGAGGATATGGAGGTTCCACCAGACGGGTTGGGGCGAATCGATCTCGTCGCGGATGATAAGATAGTCGGCGATCTTGCTCTTCGCGGGGTCGTGCTCGACGAGCATCACGTAGCGGCGCATGGTCCAGGGCTTGTCGGCGGGCAAGTTGCTCGTGGGATACTCCCAGCCGGGCTTGGCGGTGTTGTGGGGTTCGAGGGGGAGGTGGCTGATGAGGGTGGAGCGTTCGCCGGCGACGAAGACGCTGGCGACGCCGGGCGCCGTGGCGAAGGCGCGGCGCGCCGCGACGGAGACGGGGCGGAGGCCGCTCATGTCGGGGCGGTTGTGCATCGAGGCGCTCCAGGGACGGGGCGAGTAGTGGCAGGCGTGGTCTATGGCCAGTGGGGTGCCGAGGGAGCAGAAGTGGAAGGCCAGCTCGTCGCCCTGATAGTGGTTGCGCGCGGGGCCGGCCTTGATGGTGACGAAGCTCTCGTTGCGGCCGTCGTAGGGGTTGCCGCGGAGCATCGCGCCGAAGCCGTAGAACTCGCGGCTGCGGAGGTCGAGCGCGCCGTCCCATTTCACGGGGAAGCGGGCGAGCTGTTCGGCAAACCGCTCGTCAACGCCCTTGTAGAGTTCGCCCATCGCGTTCAGCTCTTTGACGTAGCTGCCGGGCGATGTGTCGCCGATGGGGGCTTTCTGCCGCTCGCCGTAACGGGGGTCGGTGGGCGTGTGCATTGCGGCGAGGTAGGTGGCGGCCTCCTTGAAACGGGGCCACTCCTTGAAGGCATTGAGCACGCCCGCGTCGCGGAGAAGGCGCGCGTTCTCTACGACGTGGAAGAAGAAGCCCGAGTAGCCGAGGCTCTCGGCCCAGGCCCCGCCTGGGTAGCTGTCGCGCATCAGATTACCCTTGGTCTCCTCGACCCCATAGTCCACCCAGCGCTTGGCGTGGGGGTGGTCGGGCATCAAGAGGCCGATCTTGAGGGGGATGTTGTACATGTCGGTGTGGAAGTTCGGGTTGCCGATCTTCCACTTGTACTTGGGGCCGGGCCAGTAGTTGGGGTCGGTGAAAACGTAGGCGAGGAAGGCGAGGTCGCGGCTCTTGACTTTTTCCCCCTTCGCCATCAGGTCGTTCAGGCGTTTGCGTGCGCCGCGGGGCATGGTGGTGGGGTTCAGCTCGTGGCGGTTGTAGTAGCCGAACCAGCCGCCCCCGATGCCCTTCTCGACGACGGGGTGCTTGGATGGCCAGTCGAGGACCCAGTCCTTGAGCACCTTGTCGAGCGGGATGTCGGCGTGGGAGCGGACCATGCTGCCCAGTTGCTTGCGGATGTCGGGGTGTCCGACGACGATTGCCCAGCGGCGATGGCCGCCATCGGTGGGCAGTTTCACCCACACCTGGCCTGGCTTCTCCTTGTCGCCGTGGACCTCGAGGTTCTGCGATTCGGGGCTGATGCCGTCGGGCGTCGTCCACTCGCTCCCTCGCACCGCCGCGAAGCCGATGCCGCAATCGGCGTCCTTCTTGTAGATGAAGGCGAATGGCCCGCCGTTGTACCAGATGTCGCGCCAGATAGGGCCGAGCGTTGCGATGGGGTGCTGGGGCGGCTGAAGCGTCGTGTCCTCCTGGTCGCCGCCGGGCCTGAACGTGCGGGCGTTGTAGGCATAGGGGTGGTACACCGTGTCGGCATTGAGCCCCGCCAGGTCAATCCTGATGAACGAGCCCTTGCCAAGGCGGTAATCCTCCGTGATGTCAATCCACGGGTCGCCCGCGCGGAAATCGAATGTGATCTCGTAGCGATGCTCGGGGCTCTTGAAGGCGAACGCGCGCTTGAGGATGGCCCGCGCCGGCCCCCTCTCGACCCATTCAGACTTCACGGCGGTTGGCGTGGCGTCCTTCGGCCACTCGATGGCCATTGGCAGAGCCTTTGCGAGGCCGAGCGATTCGACGATAGCCACACCCGGCTCGCTGAAGGCAGCCTTGTAGACGCCATTCTCGACCGCGTGGTGGTAGCTCGTCGCGCGCGGGGAGTCGCCGATGCTCGTCTGCACCGTGACCCCCCGCCAGGGGAGGGGCGGCTTCGCGTCGTCCGTGATGACGAACGACCTCTTCTCGTCCTTCTTCAGCGACGTCCTGAAGAGGACGACAAGTGGGTGCGTGTCTATGAGTGTTTGCGTTCTCTGGGTGGTGTCGAACTGGGCGGGAAGGACCTCGCCATCGCTGGTCTTGAGCTGAAGTGCGGCAATGGGCACCTTGCGTGGGCGGACCTGGACCAGCACGTCGGCCGTCAGCCACTCGTCGCGCCAGTCGCGGCCGAGGGGCTCCTTGAGCTCGAAGCGGGCCAGCTCGACCGCGGTGGCAGCAAGGGGGTTGAGGAACACTAGCGCCCACAGGCAGGCGAGCGCGCCCGCCCGCAATGCGTCAGCCTGGTGGGGGTGCCGCGAGCTGGCGAGCGGCCCGGTGGCTCGACACCGCTGTGGGCTTGGCCGGTCCGGTCCTTCTGGCTGGGGGGCGCTCCCGTGGCTAGCGCTCCGCCAGCCTAGAGCGGCGTCAAGCCGCCGCACTCCAACAGGCTGTCGCACGTCCGTGTGCTCCTTTCTCTTTGCCCGTGGCTGCCAAGCATAGCAGATCGCCCCCAGGTTTTCGACTCGGCAGTTGACAGAGGCGTCGGCGCGCACTATGCTTCAGGCACACAGGAACCCTCTTGATAGGAGAAGGGCATGGCGCTGAAAGTGAGTCGGATGGACACCTGGGCGGCGGCGATCGTGGACAAGCCGGGCGGCCTCGAGGGCAAGCTGGATGCGTTGGCGCGGGCGGGCGCGAACCTCGAGTTCGTCATCGCCCGCCGCGCGCCCGACAAGCCGGGCACCGGCGTGGTCTTCGTGACGCCCATCAAGGGCGCCAAGCAGGCCAAGGCCGCCAAGGCCGCCGGCTTCTGCAAGACGAAGAGCCTGAACGCCGTGCGGGTGGAAGGCCCGGACAAGCCTGGGCAGGGCGCCCGCATCACCCACGCGCTCGCCATCGCGGGGCTCAACCTGCGCGGGCTCTCCGCCGCCGCGATCGGCTCGCGCTTCGTCGCTCACGTCGCACTCGACAACGCCGCCGACGCCGCCAAG
>Ga0194112_10002485_pt1 | contig 26368 bp, 28 predicted proteins | sample TA2MahC400mmetaG_FD_146191 | JGI IMG/M metagenome (GOLD analysis project Ga0194112, IMG submission 146191) | Freshwater microbial communities from Lake Tanganyika, Tanzania - TA2015016 Mahale Deep Cast 400m | ecosystem: Environmental > Aquatic > Freshwater > Lake | place: Tanzania: Lake... | reverse complement strand
AACTCAAACATCTTTCTAATAAAAATCAAACGATCTAAAATAAGAGCATTTACTTTCCTCTTCTTAATCTCCTTTTTAACCCCAACTAAACCAATATGTTCCACTATTTCCTTCCTTTTCACGTTAGCCATAACTAATAATATAACCCTAATTATTATTAAATGTTTTGTCTATTACTATAATGCTTTTTTTTGTTTAAGTTTATGCACTATTTTTTTTCATATAATTTTTTTCACATTTTTTTTGGTTTTGGATCTTTTTGAACTTTTTAATGGGTTGTTTAATTGTCTTAATGTTTTTTCTATTTTGAAATATTGTTTTTGGAAAAATTTGTTGGGACAATTTTTGTTAGCTTAAAATTTCGTTTACATGGTTGTCGTAACTGTAATGTATTTTATTATGGATTATAGTGTCTTCATTGCGGGGTTGGACGTTTCAGTTTGAGTTTTTTTAGTATCTGGTGAAGATGGGTGGTTCATTTGGAAATCCTTGTTGCATCAAGAAGGTTAGTGGTTTCATTGTATGGTATTTTAAGGTCACAGTGAGCCGGAATCCAATATGGTGACCTTTGGATGATTTGGATGTCCGGGTGTGGGGCTTATTTTTTGAGGGATTTTTTTTGATTTTCTTGTGGTTCGATTTCAAATCCACAGGTGAGTTAGTATGAATCCACCAGAGTAGTAGTCTTCTCACGTTTTTTGTTCTTCATTTTCTTTCAAAATACTATTAACAATCTTAAAAAGATTTTTCTTCCGGAAAATGTGATTTAAGTGATTAAGATCATCAGCATCAGGCACATTCTCTATGTCTGAAAATTTGTGGAAGCTTTTTTCTCTTTAAGCTCTTTGGGGATGTATGAAGCATTTAGACAGTGAACATTGCTTGTAATCAGAACTTTGAAATATTATTTTTGCCTTTTTAGCGGTTTTTATGTTATGTTTCCCGATTTTTTGCTGTATTCTTGGGGGATTGGTGAACTGAGTTCAGCAAGCTTGGAATGAACAGTTGTGTGAACAAAAAAATTTAGGTATTTCGTTCATCAATTTCCATTTGGAGTCTTTTTGGTCATGGATCAACGGGGATTTCATTTAAACGAGAAGAGGAAGTGTATATTTCTTCTGTATTAAACTTATAGGTTTGAATATAATTTGAGTTCTATATAAATTAAAATTAAAACGCACTTTTACAAGCCAAGAAGTGTCAATATATCAAATACTGAAAACAAACTTACACAAAACCCTACCAACCCCAAATTTCTGAGGGGGTTAAAATATTTTATATTGATACTGAGATAAAACAGTATTAGGTCCGTAATGTGGTATTTACCAACCTTTTTTATGTTTTAATCCCCTATTTCTTATTACATCGAATGTCTAATTTGTCATTTATTGTATTTTAATTATTATCCGACTAAATCCTAAAATCAAAATGCCCAATAAAAGATCCATATAAACACGAATAACAATGCCAAGATGAATACCAGCGGTGCGAATATTCTGCTTACAGCTATTATTGAGCTTATGGTAGTTACGAGTTCAGTTGCATGGGTTGGGCCAAGGGTTTTGAGACCTTTTATTTTACACACATCACCAGCAACTGAAACCTGTTCCATATCATCTGAAGCTTCCATAATACATTTTAAAATAGAATCTAAAATTTCATCCTGCTTTTTATAGCCAACAGGATTATGACCTCCGGCTAGGGTATTTACAGAATGTGTATCAGTGGTCATGACTTCAGCGTGATCTATCCCTAAATCAGTAACTTTTTTTATTATCCTCTCTCTAAATCCTCCAACCATGTTGTTTGCATCTATTAATACGTAAGCAGTTTTTTGGACATCAAATTTCGGTGAACTCACCTCTACAATCATAACTTTTACACCGCTTTGTCCAACACCCTCTTCTCGGCCCATATCATCCAGCGGATCGCTAGCGCATCCAATCTTGATATTATCCTCTTCTTTGATTTCTTCTAGCTTTTCGATAGCACCCATAAGCTCGAATACTTCTTTGTTACCTGGTAGAATCCGTCCGGCTTCACCTTTAAAACAGTTGTGACAATCAACTAAAATCACATTTTTTATACCAAAAGAAGCTCTCGCTAAGTTGGTAGCTGCAAGACCGACTCCGAAATCTATGTCATCAAAACCATGAGGTGAAAAGGTGGCTAATATGATTAAATTATTGTTGAAATATTGGGCTCCAATTTTTGCTTTTTTGTTCTCGACCCTTACAAATTTGCTAGCATTTTCAGAGTAATCCATTCTATCTAGAGCTTCTTTGACAATTTTATCTATTTTATAGATTTCTTTTGAAGAAACTGGATTAAAATCATGGGTTGAAGGGCCGTGTGATACCATTGTAAATACATTGAATCGTTCTGAGAGAATCGTGGGCATGTTTCCACCACCTATGTTCCCTATTGGGCCTGGGTGTACACAGGGGGTTATAAAAAGGGCTTTGATACCTTTCTTATCCCTAAAACTTAAAATACCAACTAATGTGTCTATGGTTTCTCCCATATCCTCAAAAAGTCCTTCCATAGCAGAAGAACCTTCAGTCATATGAGCTATAAAGAGGCTTAAAAGCTCTAAACCACCCACTCCTAAATTTCTTCGCATAGGGGCTTCTACAACCACTACAAATGAGTAGATGGCTATCATGAGTATTAAAGATGCTATTATAATTTTTATAAGAAGAGCTATTATATTAAAATAACCTATATTGGTGGTAATGCTGGTTAAAAAGACTATGACTATTACCATGCTAATTATCAAAGCAGGCTGGACGCCTGCAATGGTTATAGATTTTATGAGGCTTATGTTAGAGGTACCCCATATTGTCACAGTTCTGAAGGCGAATACAACGGCACATCCAAAAATTAAAGCATCCACAGTATAATTATAGTTATAAACGGAAAAAACCGACACAATACTGCCAATTATGTATACAAGCGCCACGATAATCATAGAAGCGAAAGCCAAAAACATTGACTGTTTCATTTTCATTCTTCTACCATCTAGAGCGTTCACCATAGGTTGGGTTAATCCACCGCTCATTATGGATGTCAATCCAAAAATCAGAAATCCTGTTGAGCCACCATATACGATGCTATATAGTATTGAGTCCTTCGCATTTGGTTCCATTAAAGATACGATACATCCAACAATAAAACTCACAAAAATCATGCTGAAAAGTGAAAATTTAGTTTCAGGGAGCTTTACAATATATTTTGTAAGACTCATCACGTTTTTCACGCTAGACATATCATTAACCACCAGTTCTCATATCTATAACTAGTATACCTATTAAATATGTAATAAACAATTTCTTTATATCCATTGCATTTGATGTAGTAAGACACATTTTATTTAGTGACAATAATCTATTACGAAGTTATGGTCATAGAATATATGGCCAAATGTATATTAATGTATAAATTCATTTGATCAACTTTAAATGGTGTTAATATGATTAAACTTAAGACTCCAGTTACAAATGACGATTTAAGGAAGTTGAATGTTGGAGATGTAGTATACATATCAGGTATCATCTACACTGCAAGAGACAGGGCACATCGAAGAATTCTGGAAGAAGGATCACCAGTGGATCTTAAAGGAGCAGTGATATTCCATGCAGGTCCTATAATAAAGGTGGATAAAGTTCCGGAAAAATCAGGTGAGGAGGCTGAAATTGTTGCAATTGGACCCACTACCAGCATGAGAATGAATCCATATGAACCAGAGATTATAAAAAGGGGAGTTGTTGCAATTATTGGAAAGGGAGGTATGGATGAGAAAACTTCAAAGGCCCTGGCTGATAATGGTGCAGTTTATCTTGCTGCAGTAGGAGGATGTGCAGCTTTGTATGTAAAATCTATTTTAAAGGTAAAAAATGTTCATTGGATAGATCTTGGGGTTCCAGAGGCGATCTGGGAGCTCGAAGTTAGGGATTTTGGGCCGTTAATTGTTGCTATTGATTCTTATGGTGATAGTCTCTATGAAAAAGTTGAAAAAAGAATATCTGAAAAATTCTTATCTAAAAGAATATCCACTTGAAGGATTTTTAGATACACATATTCACACAGCCCCTGATTTTAGACATAGGATATTAAATGATGTTGAAGCCGCATTGGATGCAAAAAGTCAGAAAATGAGAGCAATAGTTTTAAAGTCTCATATTGAATCCACTGTGGGTAGAGCAAAAATTGCTGAGTATGTATCTGGTATTAAGGTTTTTGGGGGGGCATGTTTAAATACAAATGTCGGTGGATTGAATCCAGAAGCTGTTAAAACCACTGCAGAGCTTGGTGGCAAAATCGTTTGGTTTCCTACCATTTCATCTTCAAAAATCAAGATAACTTCTGAAAACCTCGAAGAAATCCTACATTTAGCAATTCAAAATGATCTAATTTTGGCAACAGGGCATATGAGCATAGATGATATATTTCTCCTTCTTGATATGGCAAATAGCCTTGGAGTTTGGAAAATAATTATTAATCATCCATTAACCAAGGTTGTAAATGCCACAATTGATCAACAGAAAGAGATGTCTAGATATGGCTATCTGGAACATTGCTTCGTTGCCTGCATGAAGCAACACGACAATCTAAACCCAAAAATAATTGCAGATGCTATAAATGTGGTAAGGCCTGAAAGATGCATAATGGCCACAGATTTCGGTCAAGCACATAATTCCCGGCCTGTGGATGGGATGAAGATGTTTGTCGATTCTATGATGGGGTTTGGGATCTCATGGGAGCAGATATCCATGATGTGCATAGAAAATCCTTATAAGCTCCTATTTTAATTTCATGAATTATTATTAAAAGATAAAGATTAAAGATTTATATATAAATAAATTTAAAAAAAATAGATATTAAATAATTCAAAATATTAAATACATTTAGTCATTTATATTGATATGTGTAACAAAATAAAACTGAAGATCATTAATAAAATGAAAAAAGACGATAGATTAAATAATTGGTCAAAAGTTGATATATAACAAAATTATGGGTTATTGGGCTATTTTATGAGACAGTAGTAACTAAACTTACAATTCTTTTTCAAAAAAAGTTTTTTTATAAATTTTTATATCAATTAGATTGCTAAAAAACAAGTAATATGAAATAATAAGACAAAATTTGTCACAAAGATTTGTAATAGGAAATTCAAACCAAAAATTTAAGGTAATTATTTATATTTGCAATTACAAACCAATACTCACTTTTAATTGCATAAATTGAAAAATAATTGAACTTCACATATAGATATTTACAATAAATTTGTTAATAAAAAGCGTGGAGGAAAAGAAATGCGCAGTTTTGAAAAATTAACTTCCCTAAAAGATTATATTCCATTAAAAAGGAGGGAATCGGGAAAAAACATAGGTCTTCTGGTAGATGGACCTAATATGTTAAGGAAAGAGTTCAGCCTAAATCTGGATCTGGTGCGAGAGATCATTGCTGAATATGGGGATATGAGAGTGGGTAAAGTTTTATTAAATCAATATGCATCAGATAAACTTATAGAGGCTATAGTAAATCAAGGATTTACACCTATTGTTGTTGCTGGTGATACCGATGTCTACATGGCAGTTGAGGCCATGGAATTAATTTATAATCCTAATATTGATGTTATTGCTCTCATGACCCGTGATGCTGATTTTTTACCCATCATAAACAAGGCAAAGGAAAATGGAAAAGAGACAATTGTAATTGGAGCCGAACCTGGATTTAGTGCGGCTCTACAGAATTCCGCAGATCATGCAATTGTCTTGAAAACTGAGAATAGTAGAAAACATAAGGCTATGGGAGGAGAGAATGCTTACTGATTCTCCCGTTGCCAAATAATCCACAGGGTGTTTTAAAAATTTCAATTTAATAAGAAGGGATAATTAATTTTAGTAAACTCATCTACACAAAATAAAGAAAATAAAATGATTAAAAATGGTCTAAAACCCATATATCATTGAAAAGCTGTGCTACAAAAGCTTTGTTACATTTTTAGATGCTTTTTTAGTTTGAATAGTGAGGTAAGATAATTAATAGTTTAAAAAAAATATCATGTTTTATTAATCTAGAACAGTTTTGAAGGTTCTAATATGATTGAGATAGATGGGTCGTATGGAGAAGGTGGAGGATCAATTGTCCGTGTTTCCACCGCTCTTTCATCTTTGTCGTTAAAACCAGTTCATATAAAGAATATTCGCGCCAACAGACCAAAGACAGGTCTAGCACCTCAACACCTAAATGCTATAAAAGCACTTGCTAAATTGACAGATGCGAATTTAAAAGGTTTGGAAATTGGTTCAAATGAATTATTTTTTTATCCCAACGATTTAAAAAGTGGAAAATTTAAAGTAGATATAAAAACTGCTGGAAGCATTACTTTAGTTCTACAGGCATTTATGATACCTGCAGGATTCTCACCTTCTAAAGTTGAAATCACTCTAAAAGGAGGTACAGATGTTAGATGGTCTCCATCTGCAGATTATTTGGAAAATGTGACTTTACCTATCTTGAAAAAGGTAGGATATGATATGATCATTGATATAATTCGAAGAGGACATTACCCTCGTGGAGGTGGGATCGTAAAAGCTATTATAAATCCCCTAAAAAAACTAAAATCCATAAATTTTGTTGATTTTGAAATTGATAAGATAAGAGGTATATCTCATTGTGTAAATCTACCAGAACATGTTGCTATTAGACAGGCAAAAAGTGCAAAAAAAATACTTGAAAATGAAGGATACGACGTTAATATTGAAATTGAATATTCAAAAGAAGCTTTGGGACCAGGATCTGGAATAGTGCTATGGACAGAAGGAAAATCAAGATTAGGTGGAACTGCTATCGGAGAACCTGGAAAAACGGCTGAATTAGTTGGATATGATGCGGCAATGGAACTTTTGTATCATATATCCAAATATTCGGCCGTGGATAAGTATATGGGTGATCAAATAATCCCATATATGGCGATTGCAGGTAATTCGGCCATAAAAACAGCTGAACTCACATCTCATACCCTTACAAGTATCTACGTGGTTGAAAAGTTTATGAATAAAAAATTTCATGTAGATGGTGTTTTAGGAGAACCTGCAACCATATGGATTGATTAGAGAAAAAAATAGCTTTAAATCAGCTAACTAAAACAATATTGGGCCAAAATCAGTTATAATCACTTTAATCTTCTTCATGTGTATGTGTACATTCACCTGATATAATTCTTCTTAAGGTTCCATCATCAAGCTCTAGAATAAGTGCACCTTTATTATTGATACCGATGGCTTCTCCTTTAACTATTTCTCCTAACTGTTTTTTTACTTCTACATAGCTTCCAATTGTTGTAGAAAATCTACGCCACTCACCTAAAATATCAGATAATTTACCTTGGTTTAATTCGTTGTATATTTCTTCAAAGTTCTCAAGAAACCTTTGAACCAGCTTCACTCTTTGTATATCTTTATTAAGCTCTTTTTTGAGGGATGTTGCACCTTCTCTTAATTGGGGAGGGAATAGATCTATATCAACATTTGCATCGATTCCAATTCCCACAACAAGGTAGTCAATTGCATCTATTTTGGCGTTGACTTCTGTTAATATTCCACAAACTTTTTTTTCGTCAATTAAAATGTCATTTGGCCATTTAATTCCCACATCTAAGTTGAGCTCATCTTTTAAAGTTTCTGCAGCAGCTACTCCTGTTACTAATGTTAGTTGTGATGCGTTAACAGGCGAAATTGTGGGTCTTAAAATAATGGTCATCCAAACACCGCCGGGAGGTGATATCCATCTCTTCCCGAGACGTCCTTTTCCTCTTCTCTGGGTCTCTGCTAGTATGATAGTACCCTCTTCTGCACCTTCTTCAGCTAACTCCTTTGCAAAATCGTTGGTAGAATCAACTTCCCGAAAATAATGGATTTCTCTTCCAATATATTCTGTTTTGAGGTTTCTTTTTAATTCATATGGCAATAACAGATCAGGTGCCTTTATCAGACGATATCCTGATTTTGGGGAGGAATCTATAACATAACCGTCATTTTTTAATGATTGAATGTTATCCCATATTTCGGTTCTTGAAACCTCAAGATCAGATGCTAGATCCGTCCCAAGAATATAATTACCTTTATTTTCATATAGGATGTCTAATATCCTGTTTTTTATCATTTAATCACCACCTTTTTTTTGGGCAGTTGATTGGTTAATGTAACTGTTTACAGCGGCTGATATTGCAGCTATTTTTTTTGTTGGTAGAAATGTTGATTTTAACCTTGTTACCATTTCTTTGTCATCTTCTATAACTTGCTTCATATCTGCCATGATTCCTTTTCGATGTTCATCCACAAAATGGGTGTGTAATTTTCCGGCTCTAAAATTTTCATTTCTCATTATTGCTTTATGGAATGGAATTGTGGTCTTCACCCCTAAAATAATGTATTCGCTTAAAGCTCTTTTCATTCGATCTATAGCTTCATTCCGTGTTCTTCCCCATACTATGAGCTTAGAAATCATAGAATCATAGAATGTGGGTATAACATAGTTCATGAAAACACCACTGTCCACACGTACACCATGCCCTCCTGGAGAACGATAACCACTTATTTTACCAGGCATTGGTGCAAAATCTGATAAGGGGTCTTCTGCATTTATCCGGCATTCTATTGCATGTCCTCTAACAGTTACATCATCTTGTTGGCAGCAAAGAGTATATCCTGCAGCTATTTTCAACTGTTCCTTTACAAGGTCTATCCCGGTTACTATCTCTGTAATGGGGTGTTCAACTTGTATACGTGTATTCATTTCTAAAAAATAGAAGTCACCATTGGAATATAAGAATTCAACGGTTCCTGCGTTAGTATAACCAATTGATGAAGCAGCTCTAACTGCTGTGGATCCCATTTTCTCTCTTAGTTCTTCAGTCATAATAGGGGATGGTGATTCTTCAACAAGCTTTTGATGTCTTCTCTGGATGGAACATTCCCTTTCCGCGACATGAATGGTGTTTCCATGTTCATCAGCCAGGATCTGGAATTCTATGTGTCTAGGTTCTTCCAAATATTTTTCAATATACACAGTTGAATCACCGAATGCAGAAGCAGCAACAGATTGAGTGGATTCGATGGCTCTTACCATTTCATCTTCTTCATACACTGTACGCATCCCTATACCTCCACCACCAGCAGAGGCTTTAATTATAATTGGATATCCGATTGATTGCGCCATTTCAATTGCTTCTTCTTTATCAGTTATACCTTTCTCTATCCCGGGAATCACAGGCACTTTCGCAGCTTTCATTAGATCTCTTGCTGCTAGTTTACTTCCCATTGATTCTATAACTGAAGCTTTAGCTCCTATTAATTTAATTCCATGTTTTTCGCATTCTTTTCCCAGATTTGGATTCTCGGCTAGAAATCCGTATCCTGGATGTATTGCTTCTGCACCTGATTTTTCTGTAACATCAATTATTTTTTCGATGTTCAAATAGCTTTCTGAAGGAACAGACTTTCCTATGTTGTGTGACTCATCAGCGTACTTGGCAAAGAGTGAATTTTTGTCAGCATCAGAATAAATGGCTACACTTCTTACATTCAGTTCTCTACATGCTCTCATTACCCTTATGGCAATTTCACCACGATTTGCAACTAGAACTTTGTTGAACATGGTATCTCCTATATTTTTTTATTGAATATTATAGCATTTGCAAAGCGATAATTATAATTATTTGTGGCGGTAGTATTTTAGAATATAGGCTCTGCCACTAATTTGCTCTGTCATTAATTTATTATTATGATATACTTTTTTATCATAGATTATATTTTTATTATCCTCTTAATTTCTATGATTTTTAGTTTAAATATATTTTTTTATTCACAAGAGAAATAAATACTCTCTAAAGAATGTTTAATATTATTTAAATAGTTTATAATTATGTTAAATGTTTAAGGGAACTATAACATCTTAATTACTAATTTAAATATTTTTAGTTTAAGATTTGGGGTGATTCTATTTTCAGTAGTTCATAAAGTGTTTTGTAGATTTGTTTTAAAATGGATTTTGGTTTTTGAAAATGTGTGTTTTGCACAGTTTTTTATCTGTGGACCTCTTGTAGGTTTGTTGCGGTTATCATTCTAACTTTACTTAGAGATAATGGGAAATTCTTGTTTTTAGCGTTTTTTCCATGAAATTGCGGAGATTGGCGATGGAGTATGCAGGTGAAAGGGGCATCCAGTCATAAAAACCGAACTCTTCTTCTATTTTTTCTGGTTATTTGTCTTAACATGGTTTTAAATGGCCAGAAGATTGGTTTTTGCCTGCCTTTTCTTTATGATAAAATTCCTGCTGTATAATAGGATCTAAACCCATGGTTGGCTCGTCGAAAATTAAAAGTTCTGGTTTATGCATAAAAGCCTGAATTAGCCCAATCTTCTGTTTATTTCCATGTGATAAGAATCTGATCTTTTTGGATAAATCAATTTAAACGTTTGGTTAGTTCCCCAACAAATTCCCAATGAACTCCACCACGTAAATTAGCCATGTAAACTAGAAATTCTTTACCTGTTAGATTGCCATAGAGTTCAAGTTCTCCAGGTAAATATCCTACATGCTTTCGGATTTCGAGACTTCGCTGGCGGATGTCCATCCCAAAGATCTGAGCATTACCTCTGGTGGGACGGATAAAGTCAAGTAATAATCGAATGGTAGTGGTCTTACCTGCGCCGTTTGGTCCAAGATATTCAAATATTTCACCTTCTTGAACTTCCAGGTTGAGATCAACCACACCCTCATCTCTTCCATAGAATTTTGTCAGGTTTTGGGTGACTATTATGGGGTTGCTCATATTTTACCTCATTTGGGATTAAAACATTTATTATCAATAAGAAATTTATTATTCATCATTTAAAAATGCGTTTGCTCTCAGTGCTCTGTAAGCCTTGCCTTTATAGTTGAACTTGCATGGTGTGGCATTTCTTGGACAGAAAGAAACGCATCTCATACAGAATTCACAATCATAGCCATGGACTGGGTGATCCTTCATCTCGATGTTATTTAATGGGCATATATCGACGCATATACCGCACTGGTTACATTTTGATTTATCCGCCTTGAATCCAAACCATTTATGTTGTGATCTCCATTTCCATGACCCTATAAGTCCTTTGGAGATGTAATACATTATATCAGAAAGTACAGGGGTTCTGCCCCAACTTGAAGTTCCATTTGCAATTTCAAGGGCATATTTTTGGGCTTTTTCAAGCCCTTTTTCGATTTTCTTTTTGCAGGTCTCATCATCCTGGATGTAGAAGATGTTGGGGGGCATGATTATCTCCCTGGCCCCTATGGGTTTGTAACCCTTTTTTTTGAGCTTCTCTCGAAGCGGACCAACAATCCCTCCTGAAAAACCTCCAAGGGTATCTACCATAAAGATTTTTGTACCCTTTGTTTGAGGGAGTGATTCTATAAATTCCCATACAAAGGGATATGTAGAGAATCCTGCTACAGGAAACCCTAAACCGATTGTATGTTCCAGATTCACATCCTCTGGACTTGATTTCTCAATTTTCAGGAGATTAACTTCTGTGCCCTTTTCTACAAAGACATCCCTCATTTTTTTAACTACAAGCAGTGTATTCCCGGTTCCTGAAAAATAATAGATATCAACTGTTTTTAGATTCATATTTTTGCCTCATTAAATTGATTTTATCAAGGGGAGATATGTTTTTGTAAGATAAATCCTAATAGATTAATATCTATTAATCAATAATTATTTTTTTTACAATTTATTTTTAACATTTATTTAAGTTCATTTGTTTGTGTCAGATTTTCCATATCAAATATGGCTACATTCTGATTCTTTGCTATTTTCATGTTGAAAATGAGCAGTTAAAACTAATTATTACTTATTCGGTGTATAAGCCAAATATCCACTTTAATAGGTAGAAAAAAGATTTTTAAACTATTTAATATCATTAGTAAACATTATAACCTTACAAGTACAATATAGATACAAACTGTAAAAAGCTTAAATAGTAGTTATAATCTAATTTTGAGTTTCCAGGTTACAATTACTTTTTCTAGTTTTTTTAAATTAAATATAAAATGGAGAGGGTAATATAAACGATTTAGCTGATTTTTTGGAAGATACAATGGAAATAAAACAAATAAAAAATTTTGATAAGATAATAGACAAGCATCAAGGTGAATGGGACAATTTAGAAAACGAGGAAGTCGCTTGTAAAAAACGTATTTCCAATATGGAGAATGGTCTCAGACAACTTATAGCAAAATCTGCAGAGGAACCAAATCCAGAACTAGAGAAGATGATAAAAAATGTAGAAAACAAACTCAATGACTTTGAAGAGAGTCAATCAGCACTTGAAATTCAATTATCTCACAAAAATGAAAGTATTTCCGAACTAAAAACTGAGAAAGATGAACTGGTCAAAAGAAGCCTCATTAGATTGTATTCCAAGATAAAAAAAGACCATGAGAATGTAAATAAGGATTATGAAAGATATATAGAGTTATCCACAAGAGCAAGGGAAGAAAGACATGGTTTAGAGAGCAAAATGATGAATTTAAGGTTATTGATCTACAAGAATTACAATGTGAGATTAATGGAATAACTTTTTTTAAGTTATTTCAGAAAGAATTAATTTAGAAATTCAAAATTTTTGATGTAAGTGATAAGCTTTTTAGAATATTTGAAAATCAATATCCTGATTTTTTCCGCTTAAACTATTATATTAACTCTAATAATTGTCAACTTATCAACAGTCTTTTTTGGGTATTCAAAGGACGCTGCAGGCATATAGTGCTCCATAATAGTGTTCAGAGCAGTTATTTTTTTCATCGAGATCATCAACAAGATAGGCTTTGCCAAATCCAATAACACTGCAATATTTCATTCCATAATGGCAGGGACTTTCAGATTTGACTAAATCGTGCTTAATGTCCATCTCAAAGCAGATATTGTTGTTTTCTCGTATTATATCTATTTTTTTACCTTCCGAAGCTGAATGAAGGTATAGGCGATTATCTTTATAACCAAAATTCATAGGTACGATGTATGGCATCTTATTTACAGATAACGCAATTCTACAGATCGTTGCATTTTTTATTATAGATTTTATAACCTTTTTATCCTTGATTTCTTTGTCTTTTCGTCTCATTTTTATCTAGTTATATTTTTGGCGTATTTTTTGGGTTTTATGTAAATACATATTCCCATACCTGACTAAATCTAATTAAAAAAATAGTACTGTTTTAAGAGTTAATTTTTTTAACAAATAAAAATGGAGAGTATTGATTAACCTCCACCGTCACAGAGCTCAGAACTAATATCAACGTCTTCGAAATCTCTTTTAGTCTTCTTAACTTTTTCTCTTAGGTCCTCTTTACGCATTTTTTTGGCCCTATCCAGTTCTTCTGGTTTTTCAATAACTTCTAGGTATTCGCTGTTATACCAGAGTTTTTCATCTTTTAATTTTGCCCATGTTTCATGATTTTCAATTTTTACTTCTGAAACTTCTCCAGTAGTACCTGTCCCTGTATATCTTACATAAGAACCTTCTAAAATGGATTTCCCATGCACATCAATAACTTCCATAACATCACCCCCTTTTATTTTTGATCATTTCCTCTTGGTCTTTAAAGTTTTGATCTTAGTGGCAGTTTCACCTTCTATAATGTTTAATCTAACTTTTTTTAAGGTTTCTTTTGTTTTCTCCAGATTATTTTCTTTTTGAGCCTGGATTCTTGATTCTATTTCTGTTTTATCTATAGTTAAAATAACATAATCTCCTATTTCACTTAATTCGTTAGTTTTAACCTCAAAAACCTTCCTTTTCAACCCAAAATCTCCAATAGATATGATTATACTGTTAATTAGGTTTTGTTTTGGTTCTATGTCCATATCAGATATTTTTCCAACTTCTACTGCATTTTCATCCAAAACGACTTTGTCTAAGAATTCGCTTAATTTCATTGAAACACCTATAGTTAATTTGTTTCTAAAAATATATAATTCTTACCAATGGGAGCTGAACATTCCTCAAAGTGCCGATTTATTGGTGAAAATCAGCTTTTAGAATTCAAATAGGCTTCTTAACATACTATATTTGTACAAAATCTATGAAATATTTATTAGCAGGATCATACAATTATTATATGGTGAAATAATGAATTTATCCCTTAGAATATTCACTGTATTTGGAATACCTGTGGAATTACATATATCTTTTCTTTTGCTGATACTTTTTATTTATGTTCTTGCATTTTTTAATGTTATATCAATTCAGATGGCTGTTTTAATCACTTTACTTTTTGTTACAGTGGTTATTCATGAGTTGAGTCACTCCTATGTGGCTAAAAGATATGGTGTAAACATTGAACGAATTGTTTTATTACCTATTGGTGGTGTTTCTGCAATGGAAGAAATTCCGAAAGATCCTGGTCAGGAACTCAAAATATCAATTGCTGGACCTTCTGCAAACTTTATAATAGCCATAATATGTTATTTAATTATCCTAATAACCACAAATATAATTTCAAAGGATATTTACTCTTTCATATATGATTTTTTAACTGTAAATCTGGTTTTAGGGGTTTTTAATTTATTACCGGCCTTTCCAATGGATGGGGGAAGAATTTTGAGGGCATTTCTTGCAAGAAGAGTGGATTATGTGAGGGCAACAGAGATAGCCGCCAACGTGGGAAAGTATCTCGCCATAATAATGGCACTTTCAGGCATATTCATTATATTGAATCCTATTTTGATATTTATAGCTTTATTTGTATACATCGGTGCAGATCAGGAGTATAAATTAATACTTATTTCATCGCTTCTTAAGGGAGTTTATGTAAGGGACATAATGACTAAAAATGTGATCACCATCAGTCCTGATACAAGCATTTCCGGTGCATTAGATCTCATGTTTATGAGGAAACATATGGGATACCCGGTCATTCAGGACAGTAAATTGATAGGTATTGTAACTTTCCATGATCTCTCTAAGATACCAGAAGGTAAAAGGGACATTTCAGTAAGTGAGATAATGACAGAAGAAATCATTTTATCCCATCCTGATGAGCCAGTTGTGAAAACACTGGAAAAACTTACCAAATACAATATAGGCAGATTACCGGTGGTAAAAGGCGGTAAATTGGTTGGCATAGTTTCAAAAACTGATATAATGCGAGCATTAGAAATATTAAGAGCTAGATCTACATAGAAATCGTATGAATCCTGATTTGCTTATAATATGATTAATAATGACCAAAAAGATTCATGGTCATCAGTTTTTTCTATAAAAGCGTTTAAAAATCAATTTAAAAAAATAAATCGGAGAAAATAGGGCATGAAAGTTGCTTGTAGATTCATAATTAACGAAATAATAGAAGGAAGAATAACAACAAGAGTAGAACTTGAAAAATTAAAACATAGGGCCTGTAGGGAATACAAACTTGAAAAGTTCATGAGCAACTCTCTTATATGGGAATACGCCACTCCTGATGAAAGAGAGATAATATCAGATTTTATAAAGAAAAAACCTACAAGGACTTTATCTGGTGTTGCTGTGGTAGCGGTGATGTGTAGACCAGAAGAATGTCCCCATGGAAGATGTCTTTACTGCCCTGAAAGTGAAAAAGCACCTCCAAGTTACACTGGAGAAGAACCAGCAGCATTAAGGGCAAGAATGTTTGATTTTGACCCTTACTTGCAGGTTTATAATCGTCTGCTCCAGTTACAAAATATTGGACACCCATTAGATAAGGTTGAACTCATTGTTATGGGTGGAACCTTTCCTGCACATTTTTTATGCTATCAGGAATGGTTTGTAAGTAAATGTCTCCAGGCAATGGTTGATTTTGGGGAAAATAACCAGTTATTATACAATAAACAATCTCAAAGAGAAGAGAAAATTGTATCATCCATAAACACTGAAAGATCTAAAGATTCAATTAACAATTCAAAAAATTTCATCACATTAGACGATGTTCAAAAAGCCAACGAAAATTCAAAGGTTAGATGTGTTGGTATGACCTTTGAAACACGTCCTGATTTCTCTAAAATTCAGGATGTGGATAGAATGCTTAATATGGGAGTTACAAGGGTTGAAATTGGAGTTCAGACTCTCTACAATTTCATATACCAGCGCATTAAACGAGGGCATGATATAGAAGATGTTATAGAATCTGCCAGAATTCTGCGGGATTCAGGGATCAAGGTGGCCATGCACCTTATGCCTGGACTTTTTGCAGATTTCCAGAGGGATATGAGAATATTCAATAGATTATTCGAAGATGAAAGGTTCAAACCTGATATGCTTAAGATCTATCCATGTTTAGTTACAAAAGGCACAAAATTACATGAATTATGGCAAAGTGGAGAATATGAACCATATTCAACTGAAGAAGCCATTGATTTGATAGTTGAAATAAAAAAGATCCTACCAAAGTGGGTTAGAACCATGAGGATCCAGCGGGACATACCCTCCAACTTAATTGAGGCAGGGGTTAAAAAGTCAAATCTAGGTGAACTTGTATATGAAAAACTCCAGGAACTAAAGATAAATTGCCAGTGCATCCGGTGTAGAGAGGTGGGGCATAAGGCATTTTATGGAATAAACCCTGATATTAAACATATAAAACTCCTAAGAGAGGAATACGATGCAGGAGAAGGACGGGAAATCTTTTTATCATTTGAAGATGTTAAGAATGACATTTTAATAGGATTTTTAAGGCTCAGAATCCCATCTCGCAAAACACATCGAAGTGAAATAGACGAAAAAACTGCATTAATACGTGAATTACATGTCTATGGTCCAATGATGCCACTGGGTAAAAAACAGAACGATGTATGGCAACATAAGGGTTATGGAGAAGATCTTTTAAATGAAGCAGAGAAAATTGCATCAGAAAGTTATGATAAAGAAAAAATAGTTATAAATAGTGGAATAGGGGCTCGAAATTATTATAGAAAATTTGGATACAAAAGAGAGGGTCCTTACATGTCAAAATTATTGTGAACACAGCAAGGATAGGATGTGGATAAATGAATGAATTTGTTGAATCTTTAATTAAATCTCCAGATAAATTGGCAAAAATGATTGATCACACCAATGTTAAGGGGGATGCTACACAAGCGGACATAGAAAAGCTGTGCCGTGAGGCAATGAAATATGGTTTTGCCTGTGCATGTGTCACTCCCACCAATGTTAAGCTTGCAAAAAATCTCTTAAGAGGTTCTGGTGTGGATGTATGCGTGGTGGTTGGGTTTCCTTTAGGTGTTCAATCCCCAAAAACCAAGGCATTTGAAAGTCACGAAGCGATTTCTAATGGGGCATCAGAAATTGACATGGTAATGAACATAGGAGCCCTGAAATCTGGTATGGATGAACTGGTTAGAGAGGAAATAAAAGGCGTGGTGGAAGCTTCAGATGGCAATACAGTTAAGGTAATACTGGAGACAGCCCTTCTTAATGACGAGGAAAAGGTAAGGGCGTGTTTAATTGCAAAAGATGTTGGCGCTGATTATGTTAAAACTTCAACGGCATATGGAGGTCTTTCAGGTGCCACAGTCGGTGATATTAAACTTATAAGAAAAACCATTGGATCAGAAATGAAAATTAAGGCAGCTGGAGGTATCAGGGATTTAAAAACTGCTCTTGAAATGATTGAAGCAGGTGCAAATAAAATTGGAACTTCAGCTGGTGTTCAGATAATTGAAGAACTTATACAATCTATAAACGAGTAATTATAGGAAGCTAACTATAGAAACTACATAAATGCTGTTATGCACGTGCACATGAGCGAAAAATATTGTCTCGAGGTCATCGTGGTAAAAGGAGACGTAAAATACATCAGAAGACTAACAGAGAAAATAATGCGGCTCAAAGGCGTTGAACATGTAAGATTGACAAGCAGCAGCTGGGAAACTATTGAGGTTGAAGTTAATAGTAAAAAATTTTTATTTTTATATGGGAACTTATTAAACGAGGGAAATACAAACTAAAATCAGGGTAAAATAAATAATATAAGAAAGGGTGGCACCATGACCAAGGTAATAAAAAGAAGAGGCACGATAGAAGATTTTAATCCGGATAAAATCAAAGGAACACTGCAGAAGGCAACCATAGATGCCGGTTACACCGTCGAAGAAAAAAAAGATATCTTAGATGAGGTTTACTCCAACATCGCTAAAAAGTTAGGAGGAAAAGAAAAGATCGATACTGAAACCATCCGGGGCTGTCTTTTAACCGAATTAGATAAATGCGAACCTTACATTGTCAAATCCGTGCGAAGATTTGATCGTAAGTATAAATCACGTTAACACTCTTTTTTTAGAAAAAACAAGAATAAATATCGATATCCCTTATTGGACTGTTGCATTAGGGAAATCATTTATCTTACAATAAAAGGGGGATCCAACAAATATTTATTTTTTACTATCGTAATTTTGGACTGTTTTCTTGAATTTGTCCCCATATCTATATAGATCTTTAGTATTTTCTATTGCTATTTTTGTTTCTTTCTTTAACTCATCAAAAACTGTTACATATTTCTGACTACCATCAAAATGTAATCTACAGATTGGTTTTCTGTTATTATCATCTAATAAAATTCCACAATAACTTCTAGTATCCCTCATAGCGACTCTATCAATATCAACTATCTCATGTAGAATTGCCCTTACAATATAATATCCTTCCCACTCATCTTCAGTAGTTATTATCTCTTTATCTTTAGATTCTAAATCAAATTTTTCTTCTTGACTATCTGATTCTTCTGAAACACCGAGTGCCGATTCTAATCTTTCATCAACTTGTTCTTTGATAAACTGGTTCAAAGCTTTCTTTGTGATTTCTGTAAATTGCTCACGCACTTTTTGGTGTAATAGACCAGAATATACCCTTTTTGCCAAAAATCTCACAAATTCATCTGAAGGGTTTTCTAATTGTTCTAACATTATTTTCTTCATTTCTTTTAGGTATTTTAATTCGCTGGCAGATTCAAAGATATGATCCACATCAAATGAAGATTTACTAAATTTATTTAATTCCTTGACAGAATAATCTTTAAGATTATTCAAATCAATTTCAAAAAATGATTTAGAATCCATCTTATTTTGCTCTTCTAAATCCGTATAAAAACGATAATTAATACCGTTAGTTAAAACACCAAATTTAGCTTCAGTAACCGAAAAATATCTATAAAGTTGAGAAGCATGTTCCTTATCCAAATCCCGATTGCAAGATTTACATTCAATCAAAATAACTGGTTTCCCATCCCTAATAATAGCATAATCAACTCTTTCACCCTTTTTAGTGCCGACATCAGCTGTAAATTCAGGTATAACCTCATGAGGATCAAAAACATCATAACCAAGGGCTTTAATAAAGGGTAAAACAAATGCATTTTTTGTAGCTTCTTCAGTTTCAACTTGATCTAATTTCTTTGGTATGCTTGCTGAAATGTCTTTTAATTTTTATTTCATTTTCAATTTTATCCCCATCCAAGACATTATAAAAATTTATTTTTTTTTCTAATTATTATTTTTTTCTATTTCATTCATGGATAGCACTTATAAAGTATCATATTTTACGACCTCTTTTTACCTGGAATACATCTAAAGCCTTTGAAGTAATCTTCAATATTTTGTAGTAAGGCTTTGCTTTTTACATCACATAAGATTAATAATTAGATTTATAGTAAAATGTCGCTATAATAAAATTATAAATGATAATATAACAGTTGATAAATTCAAAAAAACAGATGAGAGGCATTTTTATGAAAATTGAAATAGAAGTTGTTGGAAAAGGAAAAACAACTGCAGAATTTGATGATAGAAATCCAGAAACTTCCCAAAAAATCTATGAAACTCTGCCCATTGAAGGATCTGCCAATCTTTATCTAGAGGAAGTATATTTTGACATACCTCTGGAAATGGAATATGAAAACCCATCAGACAGTGCTGAGAAGGGAGATTTATCTTACTGGCCACCGGGCAATGCTTTTTGCATATTTTATGGGGAATCACAGCCTGCGTCTGATGTAAATCATATTGGTAAAATCATAAATAATTTGGATCTTTTCTTTAATGTGGAAGATAGTGATAAGTTGATAATAAAAACTTTAGATGAAGGCAAAGAATGATGTTGTAAAAAACCAACTACATAACAATGGATGTTTTGGAGAGAAGATTCATCCAGAAGGATGTATACACCACCAGAATGTAAAGATACATCGAGATGATATAGAAGCTCGCATGAGGAGAAGAAGAAATGATAAGAGTTAGGAAAGATGAAGAATGGATTAAAATCTCTTTTCTTCATGATTCAGATTACATCACAAAAATTAAAAGCATCGAAGGATATAAGTGGCTTCCAAAAGAGAAATGTTGAAGAGTGCCTTATTCTGCACTTGGAAAACTTTTGTTTATCTTTGATGGAAAGTGTTATCATTGACACTGCCATATACTAGACGAGTTGAAAAAAGAGCTTATATTAAGAAAATACAGTCAGAGGACGATAAAACTGTATTGTATTACAATAAGGAGTTTCTGGAATTTTCTAAAAAGAATCCATATGAAGTCACAAATGAGGATATAAAGGATTATCTATATTATTTGGCGGAGGATAAGGAAGTTTTCACATCCACTTTAAACATAGCAATCAATGCGCTGAAGTTTTATTATGGTGAGATTTTAAAATGCAGATTCATTTATAAAATAAAGAGACCGAAGAAGGACAAGAAGCTGCCAGCTGTATTGAATCACGCGGAGGTTTCTCAAATAATTTCATCTGTAGGCAAATAAAACACAAAGCGATCTTAATGCTTATATATTCTGCAGGATTAAGGGTAAGTGAAGTTGAAGCTGGAAGATATTGGTACTAAAAGAAAATTGATTTATATAAAAGGAGGGAAAGGTAGAAAGGATAGATATACACTTCTTTCGGATGTGGTGATTGAAACTTTGAGTTTGTATCTAAAGTTATATCAACCGAAAAAGCGGCTTTTCCCCGGACAAAAGGAGGGGAGGCATATCACAACAAGAACTGTGCAAAGAATATTTGAAGATGCTGTCAAAAAGGCTGGTGTTAGTAAAGAAGTTAGCGTTTATTCTTTAGGACACAGTTTTGCGACACATCTATTAGAAAGTGGGGTAGATTTGAGATATCTTCAAGAGCTTTTGGGGCATAAGAGCAGTAAAACAACGGAGATATATATACACACGTGAGTAATAAAGATCTGGGTAAAATAAAAAGTCCGTTAGATTTAATAATGAAGAATTCACATATCAAAAATGAAGTTGAGAGAAATGACGATTAGCAGTCAGCTAAAGGGAGGTATATACGACGTAAGTTTCAGATATTATTCCAATTTGGATATATATACGACATTGATGTCGGATATCCTAAGTTATGTGAAATTTTGGTATAAATGTTCAAGAAAAAATAAAAAGGAGGAGGTCAAATGAACATCTATGTAGGCAATTTGTCGCGTGAAGTCACCGAAGAGGACTTGCGACAGACTTTTGGAGCTTTCGGGCAGGTTACATCCGCCACTATTATCAAGGATAAGTTCAGTGGTGAATCAAGAGGGTTTGGATTCGTGGAAATGTCCGTCAAAGCTGAAGCCCAGGCCGCCATTACCGGACTGAACGGCAAGGAGTTGAAGGGACGAGCGCTTAACGTTAATGAGGCTCGCCCTCGCTCTGAAGGCCGTCGAGGAGGCGGAAAGCCAGGTGGAGGCTATCGGGGTGGTCAGCAGCGTTCTTGGTAAGCAGCACTCCGACATAATAGCGCCATAGGTAAAACTTCGCCTAACAGCGTATAAAAGGCAAAACTTCATTTTGCTCAAATTGCCTTCGGCAACCTCTTTTATTAGCAAAACGTTAGGCGAAATTCTGCTTGGTGGATTGGAAGAACGATAAAAACGTTTAAAAAAAAAATAAAAAACAAACGCCCCTACTTTTAAAAATGTGCAAAAATGTAGCTATGCATTAAATTGTAAGTCCGACTAATTTAACGCAATATGGCTTGTAGGATTGGATTTATCTAATTGATAATATGCACCAAATTATAAGATGCATATCTTGCACAACATTCAAGTCATGAGCGATAGATTATTAGGTGAGAATGGTTCTGAAGTATTAAGCAGAGTTGCAGGTGTAATTTTCCTGCTATAGCAATAGAATTCATACGAAAAGGTGTTTTTGGTTTGATAGGAGGAATTTAGAATGAAAAATTGTTATATGGACGCAAAGGATTTTTAATTTCTAAGCATCATCACAAAAATCATAAAGTTTACAAATGCCTGTATAGTGTGTCTCTTTTTGCTGGAATTCTCCCCAAATTTCTTATCATTCTCTCTAACTTGGAGGGTGAAATATAATTTCCATGGACGGCTCCAGCAGCTCTTGATATATTCTCTTCCCCAAGGGTTCCCCCAAGATCATTTGCCCCTGCCATAAGACAGATCTGTGCAAACTTCAAGCCCAATTTTACCCAAGAAACCTGTATATTCTTAATTAGATCTCTAAACATTAATCTTGAAACTGCATAGACTTTCAAATCTTCTGCACCGGTTGTTCCAGGATTAGAAATTCCTTTTTGATAAATAGGGGCATTCAAGTGCATGAAAGTTAAAGGTACGAACTCTGTAAATCTACTTGTTCTCTTTTGGATATTTCTTAGAATCTCCAGATGATCAATTCTATGTTTTACATTTTCCACATGACCATACATCATAGTACAGGTTGTTGGAACTCCGATTTTATGGGCAGTTTCAATAACATCAATCCACTGGGCAGTTGAAAGCTTCCCTGGACATATAATGCTTCTCACATCATCATTTAAAATCTCAGCAGCAGTGCCTGGCATTGAATCAAGCCCAGCATCTTTGAGCATTTTAAGAGTTTCTTTAACTGAAAGATCAGACTTTGAAGCACCATAAAAAATTTCCATTGGAGAAAATGCATGTATATGTATGTCTGAAATCTCTGCCTTTATACTCCGCAAGATATCTTCATAAAAATAGGCATCTATATTTGGATGCAAACCCCCCTGTATACATACTTCCACAGCACCATCTTGTTTTGCCTTTTTGGTTCTTTTAATGATTTCATCAATGCCTAGAAAGTATGCACCCTCATCATATGCATCCTTTCTAAATGCACAAAAACCACAGTTTCCAGTACAGATATTGGTAAAGTTTATGTTCCAGTTTTGGATGTAAGTGACTTCCTCACCTACCAAATCTTCCCTCAACATGTCAGCAGCAATTATCAATGCTTTAAGCTCTTTTCCTCTAGTTTCCATGAGTTCCACTGCTTCTTCTTTGGAAATCCCAGTTTTGATGGCTTTTTGAAGGATTTCTTCTATCTGAGGGTTGATTTTTAACTTCTCAAACATGCGATCTCATATTTTCTTTTATCACTTTAAATGTTTTGCTTAGAATAATGATTGTATTCTTGGAATGTTATAGTGTTGGCCATGGTCAAAAATCCAACAAAAATCGATAAATTTAAATAGTAGTGAGTCTTAAGAAGATTCGGAGGTGAAATTATGGCTGAATTACCAATTGCTCCAGTTGGAAGGATCATAAAAAATGCTGGTGCACAAAGAATAAGCGACGATGCAAAGGAGGAATTAGCAAAATCTCTGGAAGAAATAGGAGAAGATATTGCTAAAAAAGCCGTTGCATTAGCAAAACACGCCGGAAGAAAAACAGTTAAAGCATCAGACGTTGAAATGGCTGCTAAAACAGCCTAATTTTTTTATTTTTCCAGTAAAATCTATTATTTTTTCATGAGACCTTTTTTTATTTCTTTTTTTTATAATTCATAATATCCTAAAAAATTGAATATAGTTTAAAATTCTTTTTTTAAAAAATAAAATGATTTTCATGATGGACAAAATATAAATAATTCTTTGATTAACAGAAATTTTTACAATTAAAAAATTAGGAGGATGAAAAATGAGCACTGTTGATAATTTAAATGAGGCATTTGCCGGTGAATCTCAAGCAAATCGTAAATACATTGCTTTTGCCAAGAAAGCAGATGAAGAAGGATTTTTCCAAGTTGCAAGATTGTTTAGAGCTGCAGCCGCCGCAGAAACTGTACATGCACATAACCACCTTAAAGTTCTTGAGGGAATTAAAAGTACCAAAGAAAATCTTGAAACAGCCATAGCTGGAGAAGTAGGAGAATTTAAAGAGATGTACCCTGTTTTTATTGAAGAAGCAGAGAAAGAAGGGAATCAAACCGCTTTATGGAGCTTTGATGTTGCAAATAAAGTTGAAGAAATCCATGCTATACTTTATCAGAAAGCACTGGAAAATCTTGGAGATAATATCGAAGTAGTCTATCATGTTTGCAACTTCTGTGGAAATACAGTTGAGAAGGAAGCTCCAGAGATCTGTCCAATTTGTGGTGCACCAAAATCAGAGTTTAAAAAGATAAAATAATCCTATTTTTTAATCTTTTTTTGGTGTAAATTATGTTTTGAAGGTTTTAGACATTTTAATATGTTATCAGTTTTTCATCTTATTCCGATAGTATCTAAGTGATATCAATATTAAATTATTGCTATTATTTTTTTAGTTATTGATCATTATTGGTCAAATTAAAAAGTTTTTAAATTCTTAAGATGAAAATCAAAAAATAGAAAAATAAGAACTAACAGATGAAAAAATCATGACTAATATAGATTTTTATGGTGGAGTGGATGAAATTGGTGGAAATAAGATACTTGTTAGTGAAAATCAGACATCAATATTCCTAGATTTTGGTATGAGCTTTTCACAGGCCAATAAATATTTCTCTGAATTTTTGCAGCCAAGAAAAGCCAATGGAATTTGTGATTTTGTTGAATTTGGTTTACTTCCTTGGATAAGGGGGATTTACAGGGAAGATTACCTTCGACATAGCGGAATTTCCTATGATGTCGAACCTTCTGTGGATGGTGTCCTTTTAAGCCATGCTCACATGGATCATTCTTCTTACATTCACCATCTTAGGGAAGATATTCCTATTTATCTTACAGAGGAGTCGTATCTAATTCTAAAGGTGTTAGAAGAGACCAGTAGTGTGTCATTCACAGATCTAATTCATCTTAAAAAAAATTTTTATTTCGTCCCTAAAAAAAGAGGAGAGGGTTATAAGAGGTTAATTGGGAACGCATCCCAAATGGAAAGAGATATTAGAGTCATAAAACCTTATAAAACCTATGATATTGGTGATTTCAGGGTGAAAAGTGCTCCAGTGGATCATTCACTTCCTGGTGCGTCTGGTTACATTGCCGAAAATGATTCTGATGCTATAATCTATACAGGAGACCTCAGATTTCATGGTAGGAGACCAGAACTCTCAGAAAAATTTGTTAAAAAATCATGCAAAATTAATCCGACAGTTATGCTTTCTGAAGGCACAAGGATAGATAAAAAAGACAGTACAACTGAAGACGATATAGAAAAAGAAGCTATTAAAATAATTTCTGATCATAAAGGTTTTGTTGTGGTAAATTATCCCATAAGGGACTTAGACAGACTTTTAACCTTCTACGAAATTGCTTGTAAAGTGGATAGAACGTTAGTGGTCAACTTAAAACAAGCCTACATGCTCAATTTATTTTATGGTAAAGATTATCCCAAAATAGATGATGTTGCTGTTTATACACCAAGGAAAGGTTGGGGACTTTTGGGAGAGGAATCTTTTGCCTGTTTTGGAGAAGAATGGACATGTTCTGTGAATATAGATCCATATCATGTGAAAACAGATTATGATAAATGGGAGAGAGACTTTCTTGACTGGGATAACACAATTAACTATAAGGATCTGCAGGAGGAACCTGGTGAATATATTTTCCGATGCGATTTCTTTGAGTTGAAGGAGTTAATTGATATAAAACCAGAAAATGGAATTTATATAAGGTCTGTGACTGAACCTTTTGATGATGAAATGGTACTGGACTATAAGAAAGTTAAAAACTGGTTGGATCATTTCAATCTTAAACTTATTGAGAAAGGAATGCATGCGTCTGGTCATGCAAATGGAACTGAAATATTAAACATGATAAGGGAAATAGAGCCTGAAAAGGTTTATCCAATTCACACAATAGAAAAAGAAGAATTTGATAGTTTGAGGGAAGATGGAATTGATGTTGTTTATCCAAGGTTAAGCAAATGAAGATTAAATCTTTATAAATACTAATATTACTAATCAACTAATGGGCATCATTATGGGAGAATCTCGCATGTTGAAAAAATCCAACGAAGATTTTATAGGAAATTTAAAGCCTGATAAGAGGGTTAATTCTCTCTTTGCAGTTTCAGATAAAGTTATTAAAACTGCAAGGAC
>Ga0194112_10002484_pt1 | contig 26379 bp, 16 predicted proteins | sample TA2MahC400mmetaG_FD_146191 | JGI IMG/M metagenome (GOLD analysis project Ga0194112, IMG submission 146191) | Freshwater microbial communities from Lake Tanganyika, Tanzania - TA2015016 Mahale Deep Cast 400m | ecosystem: Environmental > Aquatic > Freshwater > Lake | place: Tanzania: Lake... | reverse complement strand
GATCGCCGATCTGGCCGGCGGCGTGCCGGTCGGACTGCTCGGCCCGACCCTGCCGGACGAGGCGGCCGCGGTCGTCGCCGCGGCCGTGGAGCCGACGGTCTCGGAGCTCGAGACCGCCCGCGCGCTCGCCGCCGCGAAGCGAGACGCGGGGGGGGCGGCGCCCCTGCCGATCCACCTCAAGGTCGAGACCGGCACCCACCGCCAGGGCGTCCCGATCGAGGAGATCCCCGCCTGGCGCGACTTCCTGCGCCGGCACCCCGAGCTGCGCCTGCGCGGGCTGCACACCCACTACGCCAACATCGAGGACACGACCGACCAGACGATCGCCCGCCGCCAGCTCGCCCGGCTGCAGGAGGCGCGGCGCCTCTTCGCCGAGGCGGGCATCGTTCCCGACCTGCTGCACTCGGCCTGCTCGGCGGCGGTGCTGGTGATGGAGCAGACCCAGGGCGATCTCGTGCGCCTCGGCATCGCCGGCTACGGGCTCTGGCCCTCGCGGGAGACCTTCCTGTCGGCGCTGCTCTCCAGGCGCGCCGGGCCCGAGCTGCTCCCGGTCCTCTCCTGGAAGGCGCGCCTGACCCAGGTGAAGACCGTGCCCGCGGGCGAGTACATCGGCTACGGCTGCAGCTTCCGGGCCACCCATCCGATGCGCCTGGCGGTGCTGCCCGTCGGCTACTACGACGGCTACGACCGGCGCCTCTCGGGGCGCGGCTACGTGCTCGTGCGCGGCCGGCGCGCGCCGGTCGTCGGCAGGATCTGCATGAACATGATGATGGCCGACGTCACCGACCTGCCCGACGCGGCGCTGGGCGAGGAGGCGATCCTGATCGGCCGCTGCGGCAGCGAGTCGATCTCGGCCGACGACCTGGCGGCGCTGTGCGGCACGATCAACTACGAGATCGTCGCCAGGCTGGGCCGGCACGTGCCGCGCCGCCTGCGCGAGCCCCGCGCCGATCCCCGCCGCCCCGGCTAGGAGACGGGCGAGCCGGGTGGCAGCGGCTCCAGGGTCGTCAACAGGACCACGCTCTCCCCCGCCGACGCCGCCAGCAGCATGCCCCGCGACTCCTCGCCGCGCAGGCGCACCGGCCGGAGGTTGGCGACGACGATGATCGAGCGGCCGACGAGCGGCTCGGCCTCGTAGTGCCGGGCGATCCCGGCGACGATCTGGCGCCGCCCGAGCGCCCCCAGGTCGACATCCAGGAGCAGCAGCTTGTCGGCCTGCGGATGGCGGCGCGCGGCCACGACCGTCGCCGTGCGCAGGTCGAGCGCGGCGAAGGCGTCGTAGGGGACCTCCGGCTTCCCGGGCCCGGGGCCCGGCGCCGAGTCGTCAGTGCACATCCTCGGACTCCCTTCCCTGCGCTCCCCGGCCGGCGTGGCGCGCGCCCGGTGCGGCGCGGCCGCGGCCGGCTTCCTCGCCCTGACGCGCGCCCGGTGCGGCGCCGCCTCGGCCGACTTCCTCGCCCTGACGCGCGCGCAGCAGCGCGTACTTCAGCCAGACGGAGTAGCCGCCCATCCCGGCGAGCAGCAGGCCTCGCCAGCCCTCCAGGATCCCCCCCTGCCAGAGGTAGCTCTTCAGCCCCTTGGCCAGCGGGTGGAAGAGCAGATCGCCGGCGCGCACGCGGCGGCCCTCCCTCTCCTCGGCCCACAGCCGCGCCAGTTCGTGCGTCTTGGCGACGTGGTGGGCGAAGTCGCGGAACGAGTGATGGAGCAGCTCTCCGCGCAGGCGCCCCACCGGACCGGCCACGCGCACGCTCTCGTGGACGCGGCGGCCGTCGAAGGCGGCCCGGTCGCGGCGGAAGAGGCGCACCTTGCGATCGGGATACCAGCCGCCGAAGCGCAGGTAGCGCCCGAGATACTCGGTGCGGCGATTGACCTGGTAGGCGTCGCAGCGCGCGCCGCCCTCCGCCTGGCGGGCGAGCGCTCCCTCGATCGCCGCGCGCAGCGCCGGAGAGACCTCCTCGTCGGCGTCGAGCCAGAGGATCCAGTCGTGCGCCGCCTGATCCGCGGCGAAGGCCTTCTGCGCGCTGTAGCCGGCCCAGGCGCGGACGATCACCCGCGCCCCGGCGCGCCGGGCGACCTCGCAGGTCGCGTCCCGCGAGCCCGAGTCGACGACGACGATCTCGTCGGCCCAGGCCACGCTGGCCAGCGCCCGCGGGAGGCGGTCCTCCTCGTCGCGGGCGATGACGATGACCGACAGGGGCAGTCGCGCGCTCATGGTGGTGTCCTTCGCGCCTCCAGGCCGGCGCGCCGCCCGCCGGCGCGCGCCTCCGTTCCGCCTCGCGCTAGGCGGGCGCCGCGCGCAGCCGTTCGCGCAAGCGGGGCAGCTGCGCCCTCACGGCGGCCGCTCCGGCGGCCAACAGGCCTTCCGCGTTGTCGAGCCCGAAGAAGGTGAACCCGCTCAGCTCGGGCTCGACGCTCCAGTCCGCCGCCGCGGCGGCGCGGCGGGCCAGTTCCTGCTGGACGATCCCGGTGATCCGCCCGAGAAGCTGAAGCGGGTGGCGCGGAGCCCCCTGGTCGACGACGCGCGGCAGGACGTTGACGGCCAGGCAGGGGAGCCGCGCCTGCGGATCGAGACCGAGCACCGTCTCGACCGGCAGCGGCTCGACCACGCCGCCGTCGACGAGGATGTGGCCGTCGAGCTCGACCGGACGGTAGAACTCGGGCACCGCGCAGGTGGCGCGGACGGCCGGGACGACCGGCCCGCGGTCGAAGACGCGCCTGCCGCCGGCGGTGAGATCGGCGGCCACGACGGCGCAGGGGATGCGCAGCGCCTCGAAGCGCAGCTCGCCGATGCGGCGGGCGACGAACTCGCCCAGCTTCTCCGTCGCCAGCAGTCCGAGCGGGTGGGGGCGCAGCTCCGCCAGCCGCCGCCACTCGATGCTGAGGGCGTCCCTCTCCAGGTCGAGCAGCGGGTAACCGGCGGCGAAGAGCACCGCGATCAGCCCGCCGCCGCTCGTGCCGGCGATGCGTCCGACGGGAATGCCCTCGCTCGCCAAGACCCGCAGCACGCCGATGTGGGCGATCGTGCGCGCGCCCCCGCCGCTGAGCGCGACGGCGATCCCCGGCGGGGATCCCGGATCTCCGGCGTCCGGCACGCTGGTCATGGCCCTCGATCCTCCCACAGGCCCCTCGCGGGCGGGCGCCGCCCGGCGCCCCCGGGGACAGCGCTGGTCTAGCACGCGAGCGGGCGATCGACAAGCGCGGCCGCGTGGCGGCAGGGGCGATCCGCGCCGCGGCGGCGAAGTCCCGGCCCTGGCGCGCCCCGGCGGTTGACAGCGCCCGGCGCGACGGGGATCATAGCTCGATTCCTGGGGTTTGCGCCGCGCGGGCGGATGGAGACCCGTGACGGGTCCTCCTGGAGCGAGGGGGAAGTTGTGCTCGGATTCCGGAACGCGGCGCGCGCAATCCGCCGCTTCGCCCCGCCGGCGGCGCTCGCGCTGATCGGCCTGGCCGGCGGGCCTCTTCCCTGCGGCGCCGCCGCCGATCTCGTCATCCTCGACGCGGCGCCGGCGGCCGACGGTGCCCCCGTCTGCCGCGGCTACCGGATCGTGCAGCCCGGATCGCGCGTGGGCAACGGAGACCTGCTCGAGTTCTTCTCCTTCTGGGACCAGGCCGACACCGTGCGCGCCGATCTGACCCTCCTCGACGACCAGGCTCCGGCCGCGCTGCTCGGCACCTATGTCGGCGACTCCTCCGTCGTCGTCGGCGACGACCTTCACGTCTGGTCGGCCTACTGGTTCGCCTATCGTCTCGCCGAGGCCAATGCCCGTCCCGACGCGGCCCGGATCGCCGTCCCGATCACCGGGAGCGGGCCGGCCGGGTCGACGACCAACGAGGCGCTGTCGCTCTGTCTCTCCAACCGTCCCCCCCGGCACCTGGCCACCGCGATCATCGGCGATGCGGCCCGCTACACGCTGCACGAGGGGCGCCGGCTCTACACGGTCCGCAACGGCGACTCGCTGCGGATCGAGACGACCTGGAGCTTCCACTCGCGTCCCTTCTTCACGACCGCCGACTTCTCCGCCGTCGACGACAGCTTCTCGGCCGCCCGCGTCTACTACGAACTGGTCGACGCCCCCGCCGAGACGCTGCAGACGCACGCCCTCTACTACGAACTGGACGAGGCGGCGCGCGGCCCCGGGCTCGCCGCCCTGCCGCTGCGCATCCATGGCCGCGACGGAGGCTGCGGGCGCGACTCGGTGACGCTCAGTCTGCTCCTCGACAACGAGCCGCCCGCCCTGCCGCCGCGCCTCGACCCGCTGCCGGAGACGGCGACCGACCCGGCGCTGCGCGTCTCCGGCACGGGACCGGCCGGCGCCCGCGACATCCTCGTCGTGCTCAACCAGACCGACCGGTTCGTCCTCCCCCTCACGCAGGCGGGGGACTCGCTCGTCTTCTCCGGCACCGTCACGCTCCGCCCGGGGCCGAACCAGCTCGTCGCCCATGCCCGCGACCTCGTCGGCAACCGCGGCCCCGGCACGACGGCGCGCGCGGTGCAGCTGGTCCCCGCGCCGGTCTTCAAGCACTGGCGGATCCTGCAGCCCGACACGCTCAGCCTGGGCGCCGCCGGCGCGGTGGCGGTCGCCAACGGGCAGACGATCCTCGTGCGCAGCGAGTGGGACTCGCGCGCGCCCTACCAGGTCACGGCCGACTTCAGCGGGCTCGACGGCGCCTTCGATCCGGCCGCGGTGCGGGTGACGCAGGTCGAGGACCGCGTCGTCGCCGTCGGCGGCACGACCGAGGTGTGGGCCGGCTACCAGATCGAGTACACGATCTCCGCCGCCAACTCGCTCCCCGACGCCGCGGGGCGGATCGTCCCGGTGACCGCCTTCGATCCCTCGACCGGCTACAGCGCGACGACCTCCTCGCTCGCCCTGTGCCTGAGCAATCGCCCCCCCCGCCACGTCGCCACGCGCTTCCTCGGCGGGCCGGAACGCTTCGTCGAGCGCGACGGCGAGACGCTCTTCACCCTGCGCAACGGCGGGAGCGTCTACCTGCTGACCGAGTGGGCCACGCCGCGGCCCCTGCGCACGGTGGAGGCGGACTTCTCCGCGGTCGACGAGGACTTCATCGCCGCGCTGGCGCGGGTGCACCATGTCGACTCGCTGAGCACCGACTCCACGCGCGTCTATCGCATCTTCTACGAGTTCAGCCTCGACGCCTGCTGCGCTCCGGGCCAGGCCCCCTACCCGCTGCCGGTGGGCATCACCGTGCAGGATCCGGGCTGCGGCCGGGCGCAGACGATCGCCTGGGTCGAGATGGACAACGAGGGGCCGGCCGGAAGCCCCCTGCTCGACGCAGCGCCCCCCGAGGCGACCGCCGCATCCTCGGTGACCCTCTCCGGACGGGCCCCCGAGGGCTCCTGGACGCTGCTCGCCGTCGTCGATCACGCGACGGCCGACAGCCTGACGACGATTGAGGATCCGTTGTTGGAGGCCGACGGCGCCTTCAGCGTCTCCCTGCCGCTGCTCGCGGGAGAGAACCGCATCACCCTCTACGGCGCCGATCCCGTCGGCAACCGCTCCGCCCCGACGCCGACCTATCGCCTGCAGCGCATCGTCGGCGCCCGGCGCGTGACGGTGCCGAAGCCCTTCCACGCGGGCGACGCCTTCTCGGTCGAGAGCGCCGCCGGACTGTCGGCCGCGGAGCTCGAGCTCTACAACCTCGAGGGCGACCTCATCCGCCGCTGGGCGTTCGACGGCGGCCCACGGCTCTTCTTCAGCGCCCCCTGGGACGGGCGCAACGGGCGCGGCGAGCCCGTGCGCCAGGGCGCCTACCTGCTGCGCATCGAGACCCGCGACGCGGCCGGGCGCGGCGACAGGGAGGTCAGGGCCGTTGTCTTCCAGCGCTAGAAGCAGCGGGCTCCCGGGGGGCCCGATCGGAGTCCTGCTCGCCGCCTTGCTGCTCGCCGGCCTGTGCGCTCGCCCCTGCCCCGCCGGGGAGGGGGGCGGGGGCATCGCCGGAGCCTTCGCCGAGGTCGGCCCGGGGGCGCGCGGCGCGGCGCTCGCGGGCGCGCTGGCGCCCTGCGTCGACGACGCGACGGCGGTCTACTGGAACGCCGCGCGCCTGGTCGACCTGGACGCGCCCGCCGCGGCGGTCGGCTACGCCGACCTCTTCGGCCTCGGCCTGGCGCGCCACACGACCCTCCACTTCGCCTTCCCGCTGCGCGGACGCTCCGTCTCCTGGGAGGCGGGCCGCTTCCGCGCGGCGCCCGGCGCGAGCCGCGGCGCCCTGGGCGTCGGGCTGCAGACGACGCGCATCGACCTCGATCCCGAGGCCTACGCGGAGTACGACCTCGCCGTCGCCTACGCCCGGCGCGGACCCTGGGGTCTCGCCTGGGGGGCCACGGGGCGCGCGCTCGCCGTGCGTGCCGACCTGACGGGCGTCGGCGCCACGGGCTACGCGGGCGACCTGGCGCTCGGCCGCGCCCTCGGGGATCGAGCCTCGGTCGCCCTCGTGCTGCGCTCCCTCATCTCCCGCCTCGCCTGGGACAACGGGACGAGCGAGAGCCTGCGCCCGACGGCCCAGCTCGCCGGCGCGCTCGCCCCCGCCGCCCGCTGGACGCTGCCGGCCGCGCTGCTCTGGGACATCGACGCCGGCCGGCTGTTGCAGGCGGCGCTCGGGATCGAGTGGGGCCCGCTCGGCGAGACGATCCGGCTGCGCGGCGGCCTGCGCTGGCGGGACGACGGCGAGAGTGCGCTGCTCGCCGGGGCGCTCGGCGCCGGGCTGCGCTGGCAGGAGCTGCGCTTCGACTACGCGCTCGCCCTGGAGCGCGAGGCGCTCGGCGACACGCACCGCTTCAGCGTGGGCTACAGCTTCTAGACCGGCGACGGGAGGGGTATCGCGATGGCCCGCAACGCCAAGGTGCAGAGCCCCTACGGCGTCGAGGAGTGGGGCGGCGGCTACTTCTCGATCAATCCCGAGGGGCACCTGGCGGTCTGCCCCTTCCGCGACCATCGGGCGATCGATCTCGTCGACATCGTCCGCGCCGCGGCGCGCCGCGGCATCGCCCCCCCGCTGCTGGTGCGCTTCCCCCAGGTCCTGCAGACCCAGCTGAGCGACCTCTACGAGTGCTTCGACCGCGCCAATCGCGAGTTCGGCTACGGGCGCCGCTATCGCAGCGTCTTCCCCCTCAAGGTCAATCCCCTCAAGCCCGTGGTCGAGGCGCTGGTCGCCGCGGGGCGGCCCGGCGCCTTCGGCCTGGAGGTGGGCAGCAAGGCGGAGCTGGCCATCGCGCTGGCCCAGAAGCTGCCCCGGAACTCCTGGATCTGCATCAACGGCTTCAAGGACCCGCGGCTGATCGAGATGGCCACGCTCGCCTCCGGGCGCGACCCGAAGATCGTGCTCGTGGTCGAGCGCCTGCGGGAGATCCCGCTGGTCGTCAAGGCCTTCCGCCGCGAGGGGCACGCCCCGACGCTCGGCCTGCGCTGCCGGCTCTACCAGCGCGGCAGCGGGCGCTGGGAGGCCTCCGGCGGAGAGACCTCGAAGTTCGGCCTCGGCTCCTCGGAGATCCTCTACGCCGTCGACACGCTCGCCGAGGAGGGCCTGCTGCCGCGCCTGGAGGTGCTCCACTTCCACATCGGCTCGCAGATCACGAGCATCCGCCGGATCAAGGACGCGGTCAAGGAGGCCGCCCGGGTCTACGCCAAGCTGCGCAAGCGCGGCGTGCCGCTGACCACACTCAACGTCGGCGGAGGGCTGGGCATCGACTACGACGGCAGCCGCACGCCCTCCGACAGCAGCGTCAACTACACGATGGAGGAGTTCGCCAACAACGTCGTCTACACCGTGCAGGAGGTCTGCCAGGAGGAGGAGGTCGCCCCGCCCGATCTGGTCTCCGAGAGCGGCCGGGCGCTGACCGCCTACCACTCCCTGCTGATCACCAACTGCGAGAGCCGGGAGAGCGACGTGCCGGTGGACTACACGCCCGAGGAGCCGCGAGGCGCGCGGGGCGAGGACAAGGGGGCCGAGGAGGAGGAGGACCCGCCGCCGCAGCTGAAGGAGATGGCCGACATCGCCCGCGAGATCTCGGTCAAGAACTTCCGCGAGTACTACCACGACGCCGTGACGACGCGCAGCGAGGTCCTCAACCTGTTCGGCCTGGGCTACCTCTCCCTCGAAGCCAAGGCTCGGGCGGAGCAGGACTTCTACGCCGTCTGCCGCAAGGCGCTGCGCTTCGCCCGTCAGACGGGCGTCGTCTCGGACGAACTGCGCGCCCTGGAGAAGGCCTTCCGGGCCAAGTATGTCACCAACTTCAGCGTCTTCCAGTCGGTGCCCGACGCCTGGGCGATCGAGCAGCTCTTCCCCATCGTGCCGATCCACCGGCTGAACGAGACGCCCACCGTCCAGGGCGTCCTCGTCGACCTGACCTGCGACTCCGACGGCGTCATCGACTCCTTCGTCGACGTGCGCGACGTGAAGGAGGTGCTCGAGCTGCACGCCGGCTCGGCCTCCCGCCCCTACCTGCTGGCGATCTGCCTGCTGGGCGCCTATCAGGACGTGATGGGCGACCATCACAATCTCTTCGGGCGGCCCGCCGAACTGGCCGTCAGCTACCAGCGCAACGGGCTCGATCTGCGCGTGCTCGCCCGTGGCGAGGACCTCGACCGCCTGGCGCGACTGGCGGGCTACGAGCCGGAGGCGCTGCGCGAGACCTTCCTCAAGCGGCGCCAGCGGCGGCGCAAGGCCCCGCCACCGGCGCCGGACCTGGCGGAGGCCACCGGCGCCTACGACCGCTTCTGGAAGGCGAGCCCCTACCTGGAGAGCGATCCCGAGCTCTACGAGGAGCTCGAGTAGCCTCGCTCGTCGAGCTTCAGCGTCCGACGTAGATCTTGCGCGCCAGCTCCTGGTCCCCCGCGGTCAGGCGGAGGAAGTAGAGGCCGGGGGCCACGGGCCGGCCCGCGTCGCTGCGGGCGTCCCAGCGCAGCGTCGTCTCGATGCCCGCCGGCATGGCCTCGTCGATCCAGCGGCGCACGCGCAGGCCGGAAACCGAGTAGATCTCCCCCCGCACCGCGAGCAGGCCGGCGGGATCGCCGGGCAGGGTGAGAACGAAGCGCGCCTCATCCTCGACCGGGTGCGGGAAGGGGCCGGCGAGGGCGACCTCCGCGCCGAAGAGGGCCGCCTCCTGGCTCGGGGCGCTCTCGGCGCCGCACGCGCCGACCGCCGTCACGCTGACGAAGAAACCCTCCGTCGCCGGAGGCAGGGCGAATTCCCACTCGATCGCGCCGATCAGCGAGGCGTTCAGGCGCTGCGGCAGCCCCATCAGCGCCGAGCGGCCGTAGACGTGGTAGCCGGCGACCTCGCCGTCGTCGACCGGGTCCCAGGAGACGCGCGCGTGCACCCCGTCGCCGAGCGCGCGCACGACCGGTCTGCCGGGCGCCGCCGGCGTCCGGCCTCCCGCGGGCAGCGTCTCCGCCTCGACCCCGTTCGACGCGGCCGAGCGGTAGCCGAGGCCGTTGTCGGCGCGCAGCGCGAAGGCGTGGAGCGTCGCCCCGGCCAGCGCCCCGATGCGCAGCGTGCACTGCCCGCCGGCGGAGGGGATGCCCGCGTCCACGACGACGACGCTCTCGGCCTCCGCCCAGCGCTGCGGATCGAAGGGCGCCATGGCGCAGGCGATCTCGAAGCGGTCGACCGGCCAGCCGGCTCTCCCCCCCTCCGGGCTCGTCCAGGAGAGCTCGATCCAGCCCGCCCCGGAGGCCGTGGCGCGCAGATCGGTCACTCCGCGGGGCTCGCCGACCTCTCCGGGGCTCAGCTCCGGGACCCAGATCGCGGGCCCCTCCGCGGAGAGCGCGCCGTCGGCGCCATAGGCCCGCACGGCGATGCCGTAGCTCTCGCCCGGCTCGAGTCCGCTCAGCCGGTGCTCGATCTCTCCCCTCTGCCCCTCGACGAGCGGCAGGCGGGCGTGAGCGGCGCTGTCCCAGTCGTCCGCCCCGGCCCGCCCTCCGGCGACCGTCGCGACGATGAAGCCGGCCGTCTCGCCGGCCGCTTCTCCGCCTGCGCCGGCCGACCAGCGCAGCGTGATCTCTCCGTCGCCGAGGCTGGTCGCGCGCAGGCCCTCGGGCTGCGCGGGCGGGCCCGCGGGCCCCTCCGGCTCCCCGGGCACGAAGAGGGCGGCGAAGTTCGAGATCTCGCCGCTCGACCCGGCGCCGTCGACGTAGCGCAGGGCGAATCCCCAGGAGGCGTCCGCGGCCAGCCCGGCGACGAGCAGCGTCTCGGGCTCGCCGCCGGCGACCGTCGCCGCCAGCGTGTCGTGGCGGGCCGCCAGCCAGTCCTCCTCGCTCTCGATCACCTGGTCGGCGCGGCGGGCGACGACGAGCAGGCTGGCCGTCCCGGATTGGCCGTCGTCGCCGGCAGCGGTCCAGTCGAGCCGGACCGCCCCGCTCTCGTCCAACGCGGCAGCCAGATCGGTGACCCGGCCCGGGGGGATCGTGTCGGGCGGCGCCGGCGTTTCGAAGGCGAGAGGAGCGCCGAGAGCCGAGCGCCGGCCTTGCGCATCGTAGGCGCGCACGGCGACCCGGATCAGCGCCTGCTGCGCAAGCCCCTCCAGGCGGTACTCGACGGCGCTCCCCGGAGGCCCGGGATCGGGCAGCCCCGCGGCGGTCGTGTCGGCGGCGCTCCAGTCCTCCTCCCCCTCCAGCGCGGCGCCGGCCCGCCAGCCGAGAACGAAGCGCTCGGCTTCGCCCCCCGGGCCGTCGCCGCCCGGGCAGCTCCAGCGCAGCTCCGCCCAGTCCGGCCCGAGCGCCGCGAGGACGAGATCCTCGATCGACGCCGGCGCGGCAGGCTCGTCCGGCGGAGGGGGCGGCGGCGGCGGCGGGGGGGACAGCGTGCGGGCCACGAGCGGGTTGGAAAGTCCCCCGGCGAGGCCCTGCTCGTCGTAGGCGCGCACGGCGACGGCGTAGTCGCTCGCCGGCGCGAGCCCGGAGAGCCGCCAGGAGACGGGCATCCCCGGCTCGGGCGGCGCCGGGAGACCGGCGGTCTGGATGCGCGCCGCCTGCCAGCGTTCCTCCGTGTCGATCGGCTGCGTCCCGTCGCTCCAGGCGAGGGCGAAGCTGGTCGCCCGGCCCTCCATGCCGTCGCCGCCGGGCGCGGACCAGAAGAGGTCGAGCCAGCTCTCCCCCACATCGAGCAGCGCCAGATCGGTGACCGCCGCCGGCGGGATCGTGTCGCGGGCCGCCAGCGTCCGCCCGACGAGCGGCGTGGCCGGCAGGGGGGCGACATTCCCCGCCTCATCGACGGCCCGCACGGCGAGCCCGTAGATCGTGTCGGAAGCAAGACCGCGCAGCGAGCAGCCCTGCGGCGTTCCCGCCGGGAGCGGCAGCGGTGCAACGAGCGTCTCCCGCTCGGCCGCCGCCCAGCCCGCCGCGTCCGCGATCGCCGCCCCGGCGCGCCGGCCCAGGATGTACTCGGCGGCGGTGCCCTCCGCGCCGTCGCCGCCGGGGGCCGTCCAGACGAGATCGAATCCGTCGGCGGTCACGACGGCGACGGCGAGATCCTCGATCGCCGCCGGCGCGATCGTGTCGGCAGCCGCCGTCGTCACGGCGGTGAAGGCGGGCCCGAGCGGAGACAGGTTGCCCGCCCCGTCCTCCGCGCGCAGGGCGATGCCGTAGAGCGTCGCCGGCGCCAAGCCTTCCAGACGGAAGCCCTGCGCTTCGCCCGCGGCGGCGGGCTCGGGCGGCGAGGCCGCGCTGTCGGCAGCAGCCCACCCCTCCTCGTCGGCGATCGCGCCGCCGGCGCTGAGGCGCAGGAGATAGCGCGCCGCGGCGCCCTCGTCGCCGTCGTCCCCGGGAGCGGTCCAGAGCAGCTCGATCCAGTTCGGCCCCTGCGCGGGCGAGCGCAGGTCGGCGATCGCCGCCGGCGGGATCGTGTCGGGCGGGACGGAGGTCTCGACGAGCAGGCCGTTGCCCAAAGCCGAGCGCCGCCCCGCCTCGTCGCCGGCGCGCACGGCCACGCCGTAGACCGCTCCCGGCGCGAGACCGGCGAGCAGGTAGGTGACCGGCTCCCCGGGCTCCCCCGGGTCGGGCAGCCCCTCGGCGCTCGTGTCGGCGGCGGCCCAGCGCTCCTCCGAGTCGATCGCCAGCCCGGCCAGCAGGCCGAGGACGAAGTGATCGGCCCTCCCGTTCTCCCCGTCGCCGCCGGGACAGCTCCAGCCGAGGAGCGCCCAGGTGTCGCCCGAGTCGAGGAGTGCCAGGTCGCCGACCGGCGCGGGAGGCAGCGGGTCCTCCTCCGGAGGAGGAGGAGGAGGCGGCGGCGGCGCGGGGAGCGTCGCGACGGCGAGGGGATTGGACAGCCCGGCGACGTTGCCCGCCTCGTCCGAGGCGCGCAGGGCGACGCCGTAACCGGTGCCGGGCTGCAGGCCCGACAGGCGGAACTGCTGAATCGAGCCGGCGGCCGCCGGCTCCGGGAGCCCGCCGGCCGGAGACGCCGCGTTCCAGTCGCCCTCGTCCTCGATCTCCGCGCCGACGCGGTAGCGCAGCTCGTAGGCCTGCGCCGTCCCCGACATCCCGTCGTCGCCCGGAGCCGTCCAGCGCAGGTCGATCCAGCTCTGCCCCCGCGAGACGGAGGCCAGATCCATGATCGCCGCGGGCGGCGTCGTGTCCTCCTCGGGAGGCGGGGGCGGCGCCGCCGGTCCGGTGACCGCGCTGACGACGTTGGAGATGAGCGGCTCGAGCCTGCCGCGGACGGTGTTCTTGGCGGCGAAGTAGAAGGTCGTCTCCGGGGGCAGCTCGCGCACGGAGTAGCGGATCGTCTCCCCCGGACTGCCCGAGACGGGTCCGGAGGGCGCGGGTGTCGCCATGTTCCAGTTCTCCGGAGTGATCGGGAACTCGGCGTAGCGGATCTCGGTCGACTGGATCCCGTTGACCTGGCTCGACGGCACGACCCAGCGGAGCATGACGTGGTCCGCCCCCGCGTCGTCGACCATCAGGTCGGAGATCGTCAGCCAGAAGCTGAAGCGGGCATCCTCGACGGCGACGCCTTGGACGGTGTGCGGATAGGGATTGACCTCGACGACGCCCTTCTCGAAGCGGCGGACATAGAGCGTGTCCCCGGTGGCCGTCTCCTTCTGGAAGCCCTCGAGCGGCGCGCCGAAGTCCCAGTCGAGGGCCCCGAACCAGGTGGGGTAGTGCTGGTCCTTGGTGAAGATGAAGTAGCCGTCGCCGAGCATCGTCGTGCCCAGGCCGAAGCGCTGCATCCGCGCCTTGTAGGCCGGGGGCCACTCGGCCCCGCGCGTCCAGAGCATGAGCCAGGAGACGTCCCAGCCGTCGAGCTCGTCGATGCCGCTGCGGTGCATGACCCGCTCGGCGAACTCGTAGCCGTCGCCGATGAAGGTGCCGCCATAGCCTCGCCGCCCGTACATCCAGCTCCACCAGGAGCGGGCCGGATTGGTGCGGCTCGGGTTCCAGTCCTCGAGCTTGAGCCCGTTCATCTCCCAGGCCCAGGTCGGATTGAGGCTCACGCCGCCGCGGTTCGTGTTGATGACGAAGTCGGACGGCAGCGCGCTCTGCAGGCGGGCGAAGAAGTCGTCGTTCACCTCGCGGTAGAGCCGGCGCAGCGTGTCGTCGCCGCCGTCGAAGCAGGTGCCCTCGATCCCCTCCGGTTCTCCGTCGCGATCGGGGTCGGCGTAGCGGAACTGGTCGGCCTCGCAGCAGGCGGGGCACTCGTAGAGCGTCTCCCAGGCGATGCCGTCGTAGGCGCTCGAACCCCAGCCCCAGGGCTCGCCCCAAGCGTCCAGGGAGTGGAAGGCGATCTGCGGCAGGGCGACCTCGATGTACCACTGGGCATAGGTCATGCCCTTGGAGGTCCCGTAGACGCCGAGGGGGCAGTAGGGCGTCCAGTTGGCCACCCAGCAGCCCCACTGCTGGATCCTGCCGCCGAAGATGTCATAGAGGTACCAGTCGTTCTGCTGGGCGTAGAACTGGCAGAGCCGATCGAGGCTCCAGGAGGTGTCCGCGTGCCAGAAGGTCTCCTCGTCGTTGTAGGAGACGATCGACTGGGGCATGAAGATGTGGAAGATGCGCTGGTGAGGATTGCGCGCGCGCATCCCGGCGATCGTCGCCGGGGTCTCGCGGCAGACGACCAGGTCGTGCCAGGCGAGCGTGTCGCGCTGGGCGGGCGTGAAGTTGCCCACCGCGTAGGCGTAGGACGCCGTGCGCGGGTAGCCGGGCTCGCCGCCCCGCGTGGCCGCCGCCGGCGCCGGGAGGATCGCCCCGAGGAGGATCGAGAGAAGGATCAGCTGACTCCGAAGACCCCGCATGCAGTCCTTTCCCCTGGAGAGAGAGGGTGCGCCGGCCGGCGCGTCGACGGCTCCGCCCGCCTGCGGCCGTACAGGGAGCGTGCCAGGAGGCGGCCGGGGGGCGGCGCCCTAGCGCGTTGCGGGAGAATCGATTGCCGGCGAGGTCCGGGACCCGCCGCCGGCCCGGCGAGCGGGCCGTGCATTCCGCACGGCGCCGGCTTGCAGGGATGAAGCCGTCCCGCGTCCCGCCCACACCCGCGACCCCGGGATGCCACATGGATGGACCAGGCGGGCATCCCGCCCCGGCGCCGGCGGAACAGCCGCCCGGGGAGCGGTGTTCCACCAGGCGTACGGGGGGTCGGGCCGGGCGCCGTCGAGGCGAGCGGTCGCGCCCCCTTTGCGGGAAAACAGCCGGGGAACCGGGTTCCGGGGATCGGCGTGGCGCCGTGGCTGCGGCCGGCGGGGCCGCCTTGGCCGGCGCGGCCGGCGCCGGACCGACGATGGCGAGGATCGAAGGAGGAAGGGTACCATGAAGCTATCGCTGCACGGAGATTGGCTACGGTCGGCGGGGACGATGGCGCGGGGATGGCTGCGGCTCGCCGCCGCGGGCGCGATCGCGCTCCTCTTCCTGGGAGCGCCGCCCGCGGCGGACGCCCAGGGCGCCGGCGGCGCCTCTCCCGAGGTGAGCGCGGCCATCGAGCTCGGCAGCGCCTTCGCCGAGGTGGTCGAGGAGGCCCTGCCCGCGGTGGTCACGATCACCAGCGAGCGCGTCGTCTCCGGCGGCTTCGGATCGGGCCCGCGCGGCAACCGCTGGCCGCAGTTCTTCGACGAGTTCTTCCGCCGCTTCCAGCCCGGCGAGGAGCAGCAGGAGTATCGCCAGCGGGGCCTCGGTTCGGGCTTCATCATCTCCCCGGACGGGACCATCCTCACCTGCAACCACGTCGTTCAGGGCGCGGCGGACGTCAAGGTCGTCCTCGCCGACCGGCGCGAGTTCACCGCCGAGATCGTCGGCACCGATCCCAAGACCGACGTCGCGGTGCTGCGCGTCAAGGCCGAGGGCCCGCTGCCGTCGCTGCGCCTCGGCGACAGCGATGCCATGCGCGTCGGCGAGTGGGTGCTGGCCCTCGGCAACCCCTTCAGCGAGGGTCTGCGCAGCACGGTGACCGCCGGCATCGTCAGCGCCAAAGGGCGCTCCAGGATCGGGCTCACCGACTACGAGGACTTCATCCAGACCGACGCGGCGATCAACCCCGGCAACAGCGGCGGCCCGCTGATCAACCTGCGCGGCGAGGCCGTCGGCGTGAACAGCGCCATCGCCAGCCGCAGCGGCGGCAGCCAGGGCGTCGGCTTCGCCATTCCGATCGACCTCGTCCGCTCGGTCCAGCGGAGCCTGGTCGACGAGGGGCGCGTCGTGCGCGGCTGGCTCGGCGTCTACCTGGGCGAGCTCACCGACGAACTGCGCGAGGCCTTCCAGATCGACGCCGCCACGGGCGTGCTCGTGCAGCAGGTCGCCGCCGACAGCCCGGCGGCCAGGGCCGGCCTCGAGGACGGCGACGTGATCCTCGAGCTCGACGGCGCGCCGGTCGACGATGTCCGCGCGCTGCGCTTCCGCATCGCCGAGATGCGCCCGGGGACGAAGGTCGCCCTGGGGCTGCTGCGCGACGGCGGGCGCCGGGCGCTGACCGTCGAGCTGGGTGAGCTGGAGGACGAGACGCGGCCGCTGGCCCAGGCGCGCCAGCGCGGCGTGCTCGACGCGCTCGGCTTCACCGTCGGCGAGCTGACCCGGGAGTGGCGCGCCGAGCTCGGCCTCGACGACACGGTCGAGGGGGTCCTGGTCACCGACGTGCGGCGCACGAGCCCCGCCGAGGACGAGGGCCTGCGCCCCGGCGACGTCATCCTCGAGGTGGGCCGCCAGCCCGTGCGCAGCCGCGCCGGGCTGCTGCGCGCGGCGGAAGAGGTCGCCGCGGGCGAGGTCCTGCTGCTGACGGTGATCAGCGGGGATACACGGAGGTTCGTGGCCATCCGACTGCCCCGGTAGTGACCGAGCGAGGTTGCGGGCAGACGGCACTGGTCATGCCTGAACGGGCGATCTATCCCCGGCGGCGCGTGACCGGCGTGGCGGCACCCGGGGGCGAGCCGGGTTCGGTCGGGCGCCTCAGCGGCCGATTCCCCGGGTGGAACGCCGGATCCTGCCCAAGCTCAACCGTTCCTGTAGGCAGACAGCACCGCGACGACGATCGCCGCAACCGCGCCCCAGGCGCCCAGCGAGACGAGCGCGCCTACTCGGCCATGCGCCATCACGCCCCCGTAGAGCGCGTGGGATCGGCCCCGCCGGAGCTCCGGACCGCGCGCCTCGTAGGGCAGCGTCTGCCAGACGAGATTGAGCGAGACGATGTCGCCATGGAGCAGACCGGCGCGCACATGCCAACCAGGGGGTCCCCGCCGGCGCCGACCTCCCCCGCCGCGGACCCGAGCGGCGCGAGCCCCGCCAGCGCGCACACCAGGAGCGCGGCTGGCGCCCATCGCGGCCGCCTCATGCTTCGCATCTCCACCGGATCGCGCTCGCCGTCAGCGGGCGATGCCCGAGCCGCGGCGCTCTCAGGGCGCCGGCTGGTAGAGCCTCTTCAGCTGCCCCCAGGTCGTCGGTCCGGCCGGCGTCTGCGGACAGGGCCCGGTGGAGCAGTCGCGGAAGGCGGGATGCCAGGTGCCGCCCATGAAGTGGCAGTCGTAATCGTCCACCAGCAGGCAGCTCCCCGAGAAGCTCAGGCAGCAGACCGCGGTCGGCGGGACGCTGCAGTGGGCGTAGAGGCAGTCGTACTCGTCGGGGCGCGGCACCCCGCCGAGGTCGAGGCAGGCCTGGCGGCCCGGCGCGAGCACGCAGTCGAGGTCGACGCAGCAGGCGATCAGCGCCTCCTCCGGACAGGCGGCCACGCCGTCCCGGAAGACGCCCAGGGCGCCCAGTCGCCGGGCCGGCCAGGCCTCGGGCGGATCGAGCGCGTTCTGGAAGCCGGCGTATCCGAAGGGGGACTCCGCCAGGGGAACGAGCGCGGCGGCGTAGGCGGTGCCGGCGAACCAGAGCAGCGGGACGTAGTTCCCCGACCAGGCCGTCGAGGCCTGGATGGTGATCCCGCAGTTCGGGGCCGGCCAGTCGCACACCGTGGCGAAGACCACGCCCGAGCCGCAGACGCCCCAGCGGTCGATGACATAGTCCGAGGGGTCGTACAGGCCGAGCCCGAGCTCGACGCGCATCCAGGTCTTCGGCTCCTCCCAGGCGGCGAGCACGAACCAGAGCCGCGACTCGCCGTCGTCGATGCGCTGGACCGCATCCTCGCAGCCGGCGATGGCGTGCTGGTCGAGATAGCGGGCGCACCAGCCCTCGGCGGGAGCGGCGGAGTACTCGAGGCCCGGAGGCGCGTGGACGAGCAGGACCCCCGCGGCGAGGTCGGACATGTCCGCCTTCGTCCCGGGTCCCGCCGCCAGCAGCGCCAGGGCCGCCCATCCGGAAATGGCGACCGAACGCATGAGCACCTCCCTTTCCGGGACCGCCCGCGCCGCACCGGTCTTCGCCGACTCCCCATCTCCGCGCGACGGTCCCGGCCCAGTATAGCCCCCTACCCCTCCCGCGGGAATCCCGGTTCGCCGGCGAAGTCGAAGCGGAAACCGGCCGGCCTGTACTCGCCCGTGGCGACGTCCTGCTCGTAGCGGCCGCGCCAGCGCCGGGCGGCGATCTCCCGCAGCGCGAAGAGGAAGCGATCGATCTCCTCCCCGGTGTTGTGCAGCCCGATGCTGACGCGCACGGCCCCCGGCACGAAGCGGCGGTCCCGCGCCTGGATGCGCTGCTCCAGATCCCTCTCGCTCTCCGGCGTCACCCGCAGCAGGTGCTTGATCAGGGGGTGGGCGCAGAAGCAGCCGGCGCGCACGGCGATGCCGTGCTCGTAGGAGAGCACGGCGGCGACGAGCTGGTGGTAGAGGTCCCCGACGGCGAAGGAGACCACGCCCAGGCGGTGCTCGAGATCCTCCGGGTCGTCGCGGCCCAGGACGGCGACCTCGGGGGTGGCGGCCATCCCGCGCAGCAGCCGGCGCGTCAGGGCGCGCTCGTGCTCGGCGATGCGCTCGAGGCCGATCCTCTCGTAGACGCGGATCGCCGCGGCCAGCGCGAAAAGCCCAAGGATGTTCGGAGTCCCCGCCTCCTGGCGCTCTGGCGTGTCGGCCCAGATGACGTGATCGAGCCCGACCGCGTAGACCGCGCCGCCCCCCTGGAGGTAGGGGGCCGCCTCGCTGAAGTGGGCGCGCGGGCCGACGATCGCCCCCTCGCCGTAGGGCGCGTTCATCTTGTGGGCGCTGAAGACGACGTAGTCGAGATGCCCGGGATCGTCGTGCGGGCCCATGCGGATCGCCCGGTGGGGAGCGAGCTGGGCGGCGTCGACGACCAGGCGTGCGCCGTGGCCGTGCGCCCGGCGGGCGATCTCGTGGATCGGCAGCACCTCGCCGGTCACGTTCGAGGCGCCGGTCAGGGCGACGATGCGCACCCGCCCGCCGTGCTCGCGCAGCCGGCGCTCGAGCCGGTCGACATCGAAGGTCGCGTCCGCGCGCAGCGTGATGTGCTCGACGCGCGCCCGGCCGCGCCAGGGCAGATCGTTCGAGTGGTGCTCGAGAAGGCTTGAGAGGACGACGTCGTCGGGCCCAAAGCCGAAGGTCGTGGCCAGGAGGTTCAGCCCCTCGGTCGTGTTGCGCACCGGCAGGGCGACGTCGCGCTCGGGATCGGCGCCGACGAAGCGGGCGACGATCCGCCTCGCCTCCTCGTAGCGCTCGGTGCAGAAGAGCGAGTCGTGCCCCGTGCCGCGATGGATGTTCGAGTAGCGCGCGGCGAACTCGGCGACCGCGGCGTGCACTTCGGCCAGCGGCTTCGTGCTGGCCGCGTTGTCCAGGAAGACCTGCGGCACGCGCCGCCCGTCGAGCAGGGGCACCTCCCGCCGCGCTCCGAGGATCGCCGGCGGCGAACCGGCAGCGGCGCCGCCCTCCGCGGGCGGCGGGGAAGCGGAGCAATCGGGGAACCGCATCGGCGCTCCTCGTCTGGTCGGGGGCGAACCCCCGCGTGACCCGCGGCGGCGTCCCGGATGGTTTCGCGGGCGGCGCGGCCTTCGCCCGCCCCGGGATCTCCTCGAGCGTCGCGGAAAGAGCGGTTCTCGCCCGCCCGGCGTCCGGTCCGACCCTCGCGGCCGCGCGCCGCCGCCGCGAACCGCCGGCGGCCGGCGAAGACCGGCGGGAGTCAGTCGGCGATTGTGCCGCCACGGCGCTGCGGAATCAAGACGGCGGCGCCGGGCGCGTGGCCCCGGACCGCGCCCCCCGAGGCCGCGGAGCACTCCAGTGGAGCCACGCAGCGCGGGTGTGGCTGCCAGGGGGCGCGCCACGGAGCGCGGGTTGACTTCCCCGGGGCCGGAGCCTACGCTCGGCGGCGCTTGGCTGCCACGCACGCCACCCTGGAGCAATGGAGGGCCACGGATCATGGCGCAGAACGCTCGGCACGTGCACGTCGTCGGCACGGGAACGATTGGGGAGCCCCTGCTTGGTCTCCTCTGCACCTTCCGCAAGGAGCTGGGGATCGACACGATCAGCTTCAACAAGAAGCAGGCCCTGACCTCTGATCGCCCCAAGGTCCGGGCGCTCATGCGCCGCGGCGCGCTGCTGGCGGCCGACAAGGAGATGATCCCCAAGTTCGAAGAGCTGGGGATGAAGATCGCCTTCGACTTCGAGGAAGCGCTCGAGCGCGCCAGCGTGGTCATCGACTGCACGCCGGCCGGCAACACGAACAAGACGCAGAACTACGCCCGCCACGAGAAGAAGACCCTCGGCTTCGTCGCCCAGGGCAGCGAGTTCGGCTTCGGCAAGCCCTACGCGCGCGGGATCAACGACGAGGCGCTCGTCCGCGTCGAGGACCAGTACACCCAGGTCGTCTCCTGCAACACCCACAACCTGGCGGTGGTCATCGACACCCTCGCCCTGCAGGACAAGGACCCCGGGAACCTGGTCGAGGGGCGTTTCGTCCTCATCCGCCGCTCGAGCGACATCAGCCAGGACGGCAGCTTCGTGCCCGCGCCCGCCGCCGGCAAGCACGACGACGCCCGCTTCGGCACGCACCACGCCCGGGACGCCTGGCACCTGTTCAAGACGCTGGGCTACGAGCTGCCGCTCTTCAGCTCGGCGATGAAGGTCAACACGCAGTACATGCACTCCATGTGGTTCAGCATCCGCCTGCGGGAGAAGATCACCCTGCCCCAGGTGATCGGGCGGCTGCGCGAGAACCAGCGCGTGGCACTGACCGAGAAGCGCTCGGCCAACACGATCTTCTCCTTCGGCCGCGACCAGGGCCACTTCGGCCGCCTGCTCAGCCAGACCGTCGTCTCGGTGCCGACGCTGCACGTCCGGGACGAGCACGAGGTGGTCGGCTTCACCTTCACGCCCCAGGACGGCAACTCGCTGCTCTCGTCGGTGGCCCTGGCGGCCTGGTACCTCTACCCGGAGGACTACGTCGAGCGGCTGCAGCCGTTGAAGGCCTTCTTCTTCGAGGAGATCTGAGCCGGTGCTCGGCGCCGGGGCGGAAGCCCCGACCCGGGCCGCCTAGCGCCGGTGCCGGCGATCGAGCAGCGCCAGGAACTCCGCGCGCGTCGCCCGATCGTCGCGGAAGTCCCCCAGCACGGCGCTCGTCGTCATGTAGGCGTTCTGCTTCTCCACACCGCGCATCGCCACGCAGAGGTGGAAGGCCTCGATGACGACCCCCACCCCCCGCGGCCGGAGCGTCTCCTGAAGGCAGTCGGCGATCGAGGTCGTCAGGCGCTCCTGGAGCTGCAGGCGCCGCGAGAAGAACTCGACCAGCCGGGGGATCTTGCTCAGCCCCAGGATGCGCCCGGAGGGAATGTAGGCGACGTGCGCCTTGCCGAAGAAGGGCATCAGGTGATGCTCGCAGAGGCTGTAGAAGTCGATGTCCTTGACGGCGATCATCTGGTCGTAGGGCTCGGCGAAGACCGCCCCGCGAATGACCTCGTCCAGGCTCTGGCGGTAGCCGCGGGTGAGCGCGTCCAGCGCCTCGGCCACGCGGGCCGGCGTGCGCGCGAGCCCCGGCCGGGCGGGATCTTCCCCGAGCATCTCGAGCCAGCGGGCGACCAGACCGGCGACCTCTCCCGCGCGCCCTACCTCGGCTGCCATGATCGGCACCTCCTCGCGGGCGCCTCTGGCGCCCGGTTCCCCGGGGCGGCGGTCCGGCCCGCCTCGCCCCTGCGTTCCCGGCGCGCCCCGCGCAGGGCCCGCTCGGGGGCCGCGCCCGCGCCGCCCGCCCCGCTTGCGCGCCTCACGCCGGCGCCCCGCCCCGCGCCTGCTCGCGGGCGTGCGGCAGGACCTCTCCGATCGACGCCTCGAGCGGCTTCTCCAGCGTCACGCCCGCCGCGGTCGGCCGCCCGCCGCCGCCGAGACGCCGCGCGAGCCGGCCCACGTCGCAGCCTCCCTTCGAGCGGAAGGTGACCTTGACGCCGCAGCCCGGCAGCTCGCGGAAGAGCACCGCCAGCTCCACGCCGCGGATGGACATCATGTGGTCGATGACCCCGTCGGCGTCGGCGGCGGTCGTGCCGGTGCGCCGGAACATGTCGCCGGGGAGGAAGGTCCACGCCAGACGCCCCTCGACCTCGCTGACCACCCGGGTCAGCGCCGCCGTGAGGAGCTCGACGCGCGAGAAGGACTCGTTCTCGAACAGGCGGGCGACCGTCTCGGTGTGGCTGGCGCCGAGGCGGATCAGCTCGGCGGCGATGAGCAGTGTCTCGTCGCGCGTGTTGCGCAGGCGGAAGCTGCCGGTGTCGAAGAGCAGCGAGGCGTAGAGCGCTCCGGCCATGGGGGGGTCGATGGGTGCCCCCGTGGCCAGGAAGTAGCGGTAGAGCACCTCCCCCGTCGAGCTGGCCTCGGTGTCGATCAGCGCCAGCGCACCCTCGGGCGCGCGGCTCTGGTGGTGATCGAAGAGGATCTTGGGGGCCGAGGAGGCGCGCACGCGGGGGCCGAGCGGCCCCATGTAGTCCCAGTCGCTGACGTCGACGACGATGACCAGATCGTGGGCGGGCAGCTCCCCGGGGCCGTCGTCCCAGGCCGCGCCCGGCAGTCCCGAGAGTTCGGCGAGGAAGCGGTAGATCTCCTGGACCGGCGAGGGATTGCGCACCCTGACCTGTTTGCCCAGTCGGGTCAGGTGCCGCGCCAGGGCGGCCTCGGAGCCGACGGAGTCGGCCTCGGGAAAGACGTGCGAGGCCAGCAGCACGCGCTCGGCCGCGGCCACAACGGCGCAGGCCTGCTCGCAGAAGCCCAGCAGGCCGCGCGCCTCCCTGGGCGGAGGAGGGATGATCACTGGCGGAGCAGAGCCTCCAGGCTCTTGTCGTAGACCCGCTGCAGGATGGGATAGAGCGCCTCTCCCAGCTCGCGCTGGCAGCTGCGCATCTCGACGAGGTCCCCGCCTTCGAGAACCTCCTCCAGCTCCTTGACCTTCGTCGTGACCAGCTGCTTCTCGTCGCGGGCAAGCCCGCCCGGTCCCTGGCGCGCCAGCGCGCGGACCATCTCCATCTGCAGGCGCCCGCGCGCCCGCAGCTCCTCGCGCAGCGCCTCCTCGAAGGGTCGCTCCTCCGGAGGGGGAATCTCCTGCCAGGCGCTGCCCCACTGCGCGCCGGTGAGCCCGCGCTGCGGACGCACTTCCAGACCGAGCGGCTTGTTGCGGGCCGTCTCCTGCGCCGTCACCTCGAGGACGCCGTCCTCGTCGAGCTGGAATCCGACCTCGATCTGCGGCTCGCTCTCCTTCATGCCGGGGATGCGGGAGACCTCCACGCGGGCCAGCGGCTCCCAGCGCAGGCCGCAGTGGTTGTAGAGCTGGATGCCGACCTCGCTCTGCTTCTCCAGGTAGGTCGTGAAGAGCTCCGTGCGGCCCGCCGGCAGGAGCTCGGTGCGGGCCAGCAACTCGTTCACCCGCCCCCCCTGGCTCTCGAGTCCGAGGGCCTGGGGCAGGGTGTCGAGCACGAGCGGTTCGGCGCCGTCGTGATCGAGGAAGCGCGCCCGGCGCAGCGCGCCGCGCAGCGCCGCCTCGCCGCTCTCGTCCAGGTCGGCGGGGGAACGCCCGACAACCTCGGCCAGCGCCTCGACGACCGCCGGAATGCGCATCATCCCCCCGGCGAGGACGAGCGCGTCCACGTCCCCGCGCATCAGCCCGGCGGCGCCGAACATCGCCCGGCACAGGGTGCCGGCGGTCGCCAGCTGCGGCGCGAGCCAGCCCTCCAGATCCGCTCTCGCGTAGGTGTGGCGGAAGGCCTCGCCGCGCCCCGGCACGGGCAGCCGCAGGTCGGCCCTGCCCTTGGACACCAGGTCGTGCTTGACCTGTTGAGCGCCGACCAGGAAGTGGCGAGCCAGATGGGCGCGGTGCTTGACGAGCGAGCCGGCGTCCGGATGCGCCTGCTCGGCCCGGGCCAGGAAGTCCTGCGCCAGCGCCAGGTCGAGCCGGTCGCCGCCGATCGCGGCGCTGCCGACGCTGGCGACGACCCGCAGCAGCTCCGGCTGGACCTCGATGATGGCCGCCCCGAAGTGGCCGGCGCCCCAGCAGCAGACGGCCGCCCGGCCGCGGAAGCCCCGCGCCGCCCAGGCCAGCGCGGCGGCGACGGGCTCGTCGACAAAGCGCGTGCGCTCGAACCCCCCCACGCGCGCCGCCAGGCGCAGGGCCTGGCGATCGAAGGGGCTGAAGTCGACCGGCACGGTGATCACGGCGGAGGCCACGGGGCGCTCGAAGCTCGCCTCGGCCGCCCGGCGCAGGGCGCTGAGGTAGAGCCCGACGATCTCGATGCCGGAGCGGGGCCGCCCCCCGATCTCCAGGCGCACCAGGCCGGGATGGCCCGTGTCGAGCGGATGGGGAAAGAAGTGGCCGCGCCGGCGCAGTTCCTCCGCGTCGGCGATCAGCAGGCTCTTGGGCGCCAGCACCGTCTCGGCCGGGAAGAGCGACTGGCCCTGGCGCGCGTCGGTTCCGGCAAGCATGCCCCCCTGCGGGCTCAAGGCGACGACGGCGGGGATGTCGGTCTCCCCGGCCGCGTCGGCGGCCCGGCGGATCCCGTCGCCCCGGGCCGCGGCGATGCGACCGACGCGCGTCCCGAGGTCGATGGCGACGAACGACTCCACCGCCGTCTTCTGAGCCAGGGCAGAGGGCAAGCGAATCTCCTCTCCTTAGGCAGGCGCGGGATCCTCATCGGGCCACTCGCGCGCCTCGGCCAGCCGCCCCCCGACCGTCCGCAGGTAGGCGCGCTCGCCGGCCAGCGTGACCGCGCGCGCGATCCACTCCTCGCCGATCTCCGGCCACTCGCCTCCGGCCGCCGACAGCCCCGCGTCCCATTCCCCGGCGAGCACCCGCAGCGCGTGGTCCGAGCGCTCCCGAGCGCCCTCCACCTTGATCTGCAGCGACGCGATGTGGTCCTGCTGCGCCTCCCACTCGGCGCGGTCCCCCTTCTGGCGCGCCTCCTCGATCCGGGAGAGCACCCGGTCGAGGATCTGGGCCGAGTCCTGCAGGCCCTCGGGCACGGTACGCATCGACTGCTGGCCCTGGCCCAGCGCGGAGAGGATGTAGATCAGACGGCTGTCGCGATCGCGCACCGTGCGGTAGGCGTCATTGAGCGCCCGCATCGCCGACTTGGAGGCCGAGAGCACCCGGTCGTCCCGGTGGGCGCGGAAGAGGTCGGGGTGGCAGCGGCGCGCCAGGTCCTCGTGGACCCCCTGCAGCTCACCCGCCTCCCAGCGCAGCCGGGGGGCCAGTCCGAGCGCCTCGAAGGGTCCCGGAGGGGAGCCGACCGGCTGGGGCATGCCGCAACGGCCGCAGACGAGCGCCTCGTCGGAGGGATTCTGGCAGTTCCAGCACTTCAAACGGCCCACCTCCCGGGCGCGTCCGCGAGGGACGAACCATCCCCGCGGCGCCGGCCCGACCGTCGCCCGCAACCATGGAAGAGGCATGCTAGGCGTCCGCGCGGGGGGCTGTCAACGCGCATCTCGGCCCGCCGCCGCCTCGGGCCCTTCAAAGGCAGGTGCCGCGCAGCGTGGGCGACGCGGCCGCCGCGGGCCCATCAGAGGCAGGTGCCGCGCAGCGTGTGCGACGTGGCCGCCTCGATCCTCACGGCGAGCAGCGCTCCCGGCGCCGGCGTCCGCCTCCCGGGGCCCGGGGCGCAAACGACGTCCTTGAAGTCGTCGCTGCGTCCGAACCAGTGTCCCGCCGGCTCGCGGGCCGGCCCCTCGATCAGGACCTGCACTCGCCGGCCGACACAGGCCGCGTAGCGACCGCGGGCATGCTCCTCCTGGAGCGCGATCATCGTCTCCAGCCGCCGCTGCTTGGCCTCCGGCGGCACATCGTCGGCCATGGCGCGGGCCGCGAGCGTTCCGGGCCGCGGCGAGTAGGCGAACATGAAGGCCTGATCGAACTCGACCGCGCGCATGAGCGCCAGCGTGTCGGCGAAGTCCTCCTCGGTCTCGCCCGGGAAACCGGCGATCAGGTCGGTGGTGATCGCCAGACCGGGCAGGAGCGCCCGGGCGCGGGCGACCAGATCGAGATACCCGCCGCGCGTGTAGCCGCGGCGCATCGCCGCCAGGACGCGGTCCGATCCCGACTGCACCGGCAGGTGCAGATGGCGGCAGACCCGCGGCAGTCGAGCCATCGTCTCCAGCAGGCGGGGGGTGAAGTCGGCCGGATGGGGCGAGAGGAAGCGGATGCGCTCGATCCCCTCCACGCCGGCCACCGCCTCGACCAGCCCGGCGAAGTCGTTCTCGCCGTCGCGGTAGGAGGTGACCGTCTGTCCCAGGAGGGTGACGCTGCGATAGCCGGCGGCGGCGATCTCGCGCGCCTGTTCCAGCACCGCCTCCAGGGGCAGGCCCCGCTCGCGACCTCGCGCCAGCGGCACCATGCAGTAGCTGCACATGCGATTGCAGCCCCGCATGACGGTCAGCCAGGCGTTCACGCCCCGGGATCGGCCCGGGCGGAGATCGGCATAGGTCTCCTCCGGGCGCAGGCGCGTGTCGGTCCGCCTCGGCGCCCCCTCGCCGCGCAACAGGCGGGGCAGATCCCGGTAGGCGTCGGGTCCGAGGAAGAAGTCGACATCGGGCAGGCGCCG
>Ga0194112_10002481_pt1 | contig 26403 bp, 14 predicted proteins | sample TA2MahC400mmetaG_FD_146191 | JGI IMG/M metagenome (GOLD analysis project Ga0194112, IMG submission 146191) | Freshwater microbial communities from Lake Tanganyika, Tanzania - TA2015016 Mahale Deep Cast 400m | ecosystem: Environmental > Aquatic > Freshwater > Lake | place: Tanzania: Lake... | reverse complement strand
CGGCAGCGGGCCGAGCAACATCCGCAAGCACCTGCTCGAAAACGACTGGCTCGACGCCATCGTGGCCATGCCCAACGACCTGTTCTACAACACCGGCATCGCCACCTACATCTGGCTCATCAACAACCGCAAGCCCAAGGAACGGCGCGGCAAGGTGCAGCTCATCAACGCCAGCGGCGAGCAGTTCGCCACCGAACTGCGCCGCAACCTCGGCAAGAAACGCTACGAAATCAGCGAAGACCAGTCCGCCAGCATCCTCGGAATCTACGACGCGTTTGAGGAAACCAAGGTCAGCAAGATTTTCGACACGACCGATTTCGGCTACACCAAGGTCTGCGTCGAACGTCCGTTGCGGCTCTGGTACGACCTCACGCCCGAACAACGGCAGGCATTCCGCGTGGATGCCGCCGTGCTCAAGCTCAAGGACGACAAAGGCGACGAACTCACCGCCGCGCTCGACACGCTGGCCAAGCAAGCGCCGTGGAAGGATGACGCCAAGTTCTTCGCCGCGCTGACAAAAGCGTTGCCATGGAAACTGCCGACGGGCTTGGTGAAGACGATTCGCGCCTTGGTTGGTGTCCGCGATGAGAACGCCGAGATCGTGAAAGAGGATGGCCAGCCCGTACCGGATTCCGAACTGCGCGACTACGAGAACGTGCCGCTCAAGGATGACATCGGCGAATACTTCCAGCGCGAGGTGTTGCCGCACGTGCCCGATGCGTGGATGGACCGGAGCAAGGACAAGGTCGGCTACGAAATCAGCTTCACGAAATACTTCTACGAATACACGCCGCTGCGCTCGACCGCCGAGATTGCCGCCGAATTACTCAAGCTCGACGAGGAGACCGAAAATCTTCTACGGGAGATTGCGAAGGGATGAGCGTAGCGATGAAAGATTCTCGCGTTTCTTGGATCGGCGATATCCCCGCCCATTGGGAAATGCGCAAGGTGAGCCGCTCCTTTCGTGTGATCGGAAGCGGAACAACGCCCTCAGCAAAGGAAGACGCTTTTCACGAAGAAGGAACAATACCGTGGGTCAACACAGGCGACCTTAATGACGGTGTCGTCGTCTCAACCGAAAAGCGGTTGACTCAACGCGCAGTTCGCGAGCATTCGACCCTGCACATGTATGTCCCCGGCACGTTGCTGATTGCGATGTATGGCGCAACCATCGGGAAAGTTGGAGTGCTCGGCATTGAGGCATGCACCAATCAGGCTTGCTGCGCACTCGGACAACCAGAACATTTCGACACACGTTTTATCTATTACTGGTTTCTCGACAATCGAAGGAATCTGGTTGCGCTGAGTTATGGCGGTGGGCAGCCAAACATAAATCAAGACTTAATTCGTGCATTTCGAGTCCAGTCTCCTTCACTCGCCGACCAGCGGCGGATTGCGGCGTATCTGGACGCGGCGACGGGGAAGATTGATCGGCTGATGAGTTTGCGGCGACGGCAGGTGGAATTGTTGCGGGAGCAGCGGGCGGCGCTCATCCAGCAGGCCGTCACCCGCAGCCTCAACCCCCGCGCCCCGCTCCAAGACTCCGGACTCCCCTGGCTCGGCCAGATTCCGAAGCATTGGCAAGTCCTTCGTATTGCCATCGCGGTTACGAAAAACACCAACGGTTTCGTTGGTCCGACGCGCGACATTCTCGTAGAGGACGGAGTGCGCTATCTGCAATCACTCCACATTAAGGAGGGTGAGATTCGTTTCAACACACCTTATTTTGTTTCTGAGCAATGGAGTCAGGCGCACAAGAAATCTATATTGAAAGAGGGTGACGTTCTAGTTGTGCAAACTGGCGACGTAGGGCAAGTCGCAGCCGTACCGAAAGAGTTTGAGAACTGCAACTGCCATGCACTCATCATCCTTCGGATGCATCCTGAACTCGGCAATGGCTTCTATCTCGCCACATTGTTCAATGCGCACTTCGGAAAACAGTTCTTGATGCGCGAAACTACCGGCGCGCTACATCCGCACCTCGAATGCGGCAAGATTCGTGACATCCGGCTTCCGTTCCCGCCACTCAATGAGCAACAAGAAATCCTCGCCTACATCCAGCGCGAGACGGTGAAGCTGGACGGGTTGCACCGAAGCTACGAGCGGCAACTGGGATTGCTGGCGGAATATCGGGCGTCGCTCATCCACGAAAGCGTTACCGGCCAACGACCTGTGACCAATTAAGAGTTTATGGCAAATCCCCACGACCAGTTGAAAGAGAAGACAGCGGAGAGCGGTATTGTGGCCGCGCTGGCGGCGAGTCCGCTGTACCGGGAACGCGTGGCGACGGCGTTTGAAATGCCGGCGATGCTCGACGCGGAGGAGTTGGCGGCGTTCGTGCAAGCCACGCAGCCCAAGGAATGGGCCAAGCTGGCCAAACAGTTTCCCAACGGCGAGCGCCAAACGCTCGCTGCCCAAGCCTCGGCGCTGATGGCCAAGCGCGGGACACTGGAGGTGTTGCGGAACGGGATTTCGTTCAACGGCATCAATGTCCAGTTGGCGTTCTTCAAGCCGTCGTCGGGCGGCAACCCGGAACATCAGGCGCGGTATGCGGGGAACCGGTTCGCCATCATGCGGCAGGTGCATTTCTCTGCCAAGACGCCTGACCAATCGGTGGACATGGTGATCCTGCTCAACGGGCTACCCATTGTCAGCATTGAACTCAAGAATCATTTCACCGGCCAGAACGTCCAGCACGCCATCGCGCAATACCGGCGGCGGGACTACCGCGAGCCGTTCTTTGCCCGGTGTTTGGTGCATTTCGCGTTGGACGATGACGCGGTCTATATGGCGACGCAATTGCAGGGCAAGGAGACGCAATTCCTGCCATTCAACCGCGATACCCGGAACCCGATTATCTATGGCAACTTCGCGTCGTCCTATCTGTGGGCGGATTTCACCGATGAAGATAACCAGACGGAACTAGGCGTACTCAAAGCGGATTCGTTGCTGGAACTGATCCAGAACTATCTGCATTTCGAGCGGGACGAGAAGACGGGCAAGGAGCGGTTCGTTTTTCCGCGATTCCATCAGTTGATGGTCGTGCGGAAACTCCTTGCGGACGCCAAGGAGCAGGGCAGCGGCCAGAATTACCTCGTCCAGCACAGCGCCGGTTCGGGCAAGAGCAACAGCATCGCGTGGCTGGCGCATCAATTGGCCAATCTCTGCGGCAGTAACGGCCAGCCGGTGTTCGACAGCATCGTGGTCATCACCGACCGCAAGGTGTTGGACCGGCAGTTGCAGGACACGATCAAGCAGTTCGAGAAGATCAAGGGCACGGTCACGAAGATTGACCGGAACACGAAGCAATTGGTGAAGGCGTTGGAGCGCGGCGACAAGATCATCATCACCACGTTGCAGAAGTTCGGGTTCGTCGGCGAACTGGCGAAGTTACCGGGCAAGAAGTTCGCGCTCATCGTGGACGAGGCGCACAGTTCGCAGACCGGGGAGAACGTCAAGGACTTGAAGATTGCGCTGACAAATGACGAACAGCTCAAGGCGGCGCTGGCCAAGGATGATGAGGGGAAAGAGGAAGACCCGCTGGAAGCCGAGTTGGAGAAGATTCAGAAGGCGCGCCAAAAACTGCCGCATCTGTCTTTCTTCGCCTTTACAGCGACGCCAAAAGACAAGACGCTGGAGTTGTTCGGCACGCCGGACAAGAAGGTGAAGAAGGGCTTCCGTCCGTTCCACGAATACACAATGCGTCAAGCCATCGCGGAAGGTTTCATCCTCGACGTGCTGGAGAGTTACACCACCTACAAGACGTACTTTGAACTGATCCAGAACGAGAAAGCCGAAGGCGACAAGCTGGTGGAGGAATTGAAGGCACGGCGGCTCCTGTTGGAGTATGTCGATCAGCATGAGTTTGCCATCAAGCGCAAGGCGCATATCATTGTTGACCATTTCACGCGGAAGACCGCGCACAAGATCAATGGACAGGCCAAGGCGATGGTCGTGACCCATTCCCGCGCCCATGCCGTGCTCTATCAGGAAGCCATCGCCGAGGTGTTGAAGGAACAGAAGTTGCCCTTCGGGCTGCTGGTCGCGTTCAGCGGCACGGTGACAATCAAGGAGCAGAAGTTCACCGAGGACAACATGAACCCGCCCGGCACTGGCGACATTGCGGAGGCGTTCAAGAACCCCGGGCAGCGGTTGCTGGTCGTGGCGAACAAGTATCAGACAGGATTCGACCAGCCGTTGTTGCACACGATGTATGTGGACAAGAAGCTCGGCGGCGTGGCCGCGGTGCAGACGTTGAGTCGGTTGAACCGCACTTTCCCGCCGCTCAAGCTGGACACTTGTGTGCTTGATTTCGTGAACGAGCAAGAGACGATTCAGGCGTCGTTTCAGGATTACTACCAGCGGACCGAACTGGAAGGCGCGACGGATCCCAACAAGCTCTACAACCTTAAATACACGCTGGAGCAGATGCGCGTCTTTACGGTGGAGGATGTCGAGCAGTTCGCGCAATTGTTCGTTGTGCAAAAGGTCACAGCCGAGAAGTTGCAGCCGTTCTTCCAGCGGATTGTGGACACCGGTTACGCGAATCTCGGCTCCGAGCACAAAGGCAAAAAGGACTTCGAGAAGTTGGCGGCGGAGGCCAAGGAGAAGTTCCGCAAGGAAACAGCCCGCTACGTTCGACAGTACAGTTTCATCAGCCAGATCATGACGTTTACGGATGCGACACTGGAGAAGTTCTATCTGTTCGCGAAGCTGTTGTTGAAGCAACTGCCCTTTGAGCGCATCACGCTGCCGCGCGAGATCATGGATATGGTGGACATGGAGAAGTACCGGGTGCAGGAAGAACAGAACGGCAGCATCCTGCTGAAGGCTGAGGATGCGACTCTCGATGTCACTACCGATGATGGGCATCGCGGCAAAGACGATGATGCCAAGGAGCAGTTGAAAGTGATCGTCGAAAAGCTGAATGAGGACTACGGCATTGCCTTTGATGATGCCGACCGGGTCATTACGGCCTTGAAGGATGTCTTGGAAAAGGATGACGATCTCAAGGCGGCCATGCGCTCCAATAGCATCGAAGACCTGAAGCGGCGAAAGCTCAAGGACAGCATTCAGGAAGCATTGATGAGTAACGCAGACGACAACTTGACATTCCTCTCGAAGATTGAAACCGATCCCGGTTTCGGCAAGTTTTTCTTCTCGCAAATGTTCAAGTGGTATTCCGCGATGGTCTCCTCGAAATCCCCGCCGAAATAGACATCGCGTTTTCCCGCCGCCGCTGAAACAACTTTCCGCTCTCCCCTCGCTTGGTCTCCGTGTCTCCGTGGTTCCGCCTTCGCTAAAGCTATGGCGGACAAGTCCTCCTTCGTGTTCTCCGTGCCTCCGTGGTGAAGCCCCTTCCGTGTATTCTGTGTCTTCCGTGGTTAACACTCCGCGCCTTCGCTCCTTCGCGTCTTCGCTGTAAATGTCTTTCCCCGTCCGCGCTCTGATTTTCCCCGCCGCGTGTGGTCACACGGCCTACAACGCTCCGCTCTCCCCTCGCTTGGTCTCCGTGGTTAACGCTCCGCCCCTTCGCTCCTTCGCGTCTTCGCGTCTTCGTGGTGAAGCCCCTTCCGTGTATTCTGTGTCTTCCGTGGTTAACACTCCGCGCCTTCGCTCCTTCGCGTCTTCGCTGTGGACTGAACATTCCGAAGATTGAAACTCGGCAGCAAGTCGGCTATCACAGCGGCCATGAAACGATTTCTTCTCACCGCCCTGCTGCTGGTTCTACAATCAGTTCGACTCCAAGCCGCCACCCCAGCCACACCTGACCCGAACTTCATCGCCTCGCCGGCTGACTTGAAGGCGCGGATACCGAAAGAGCTGCGCATTACGAAGCCGCACTACGTTGTCTTTGTGCCGGAGGTGACGGACGAGAAAGTGAGCGATACCGGCAACGAACACTTCCTGGTGTTCGATGGCCCCGACAAATCGCTCATGGTCATCTGGACGCAAAGCACACATGAAGGTCAGCCAGACCAGCACATCGTGTTTTCGCAAAGCAAGGACGAGGGCAAGACTTGGTCGAAGCCGCGCATCATCGCCGGGCCGGCGAAGGCGGGGCAGGGGAATATGGCGAGCTGGGCGTTCCCGCTCGTCAGCAAGTCGGGACGCATTTACGTCCTCTACAGCCAGAACGTCGGCAAGTTCGACACGTTCCCGCACACAACCGGGCGGATGGACGGCATTTTCAGCGATGACAACGGCGCGACGTGGTCGAAGCCGCAAAACATCGAGATGCCGCGCACCAGTCGCGACAATCCCGACAGGAGTTTTCCGAGTAACTGGATTTGCTGGCAGAAACCGTTGCGCCTAACGAAGGACGGTCGCTACTACGCCGGTATCACGCGCTGGACCAGCAAAGCGGTGAAGAAGAACCCGACGAAATCATGGATCTCGCACGACTCGGTCGTCGAGTTCATGCGATTCGATAATCTCGATGACAATCCCGAAGTCGCGCAGATTAAGATTAGTTGGTTCGCGTTCGACAAGGACGCAATCACGGTGCCGTTCCCCGGCCACCCGGAGGTCAGTGCTTGCCAGGAGCCAGCCATCGTCAAGTTGCCGGATGGCCGGTTGTTCTGCGTCATGCGGACCAGTGCGGGTAGTCCGTTTTGGACTGTCAGCAGCGACGACGGCAAGACGTGGACGCCCGCGCGCCGGCTGTTGCGGCGAGACGGCGGCAAGCCGTTGCTGCATCCGCTTTCGCCTTGTCCGATTTATGATGTCGGCGGCAACGAGGCGGGGGGCGGTCGTTATGCGCTCTTCATCCACAATCACGACGGCAACTACAAAGGCTACAAGCCCACCGACACGGGGCACCATCGTCGCCCAGTTTATCTCGTTCACGGATATTTCAAACCCGGCGCCGAACAACCTGTATGGTTCAACGAACCGCAGTTGTTCATGGATCACGACGGCGTCAGCCTCGGTAAGCCCGGCACACGCGGTCGGACCGATCTCGCGCTCTATTCCAGTTTCACCGTTCGCGACGGCAAGCCGGTGCTCTGGTATCCTGACCGGAAGTTCTTCCTGCTCGGGCGTATCATCAACGAGGAATGGGTGCGCTGACGCTGACAGGTTGTTGCCGGTAATGCTCCAGCAAACCGGTCAGGCGGGACAGCGCGATGGCATGCGTCTGGCCCGTCTCTGCAAAAAGCCAGTCGCTGAATGCAAGGAACCGGTGGAATGGCGAGGCATGTTCCCAAAGCGACGGCAGCATCTCGGCAAAGCGTCCGCTGTTGGCGACAATCTCCCAGTAACGGGCGAAGCGCCAGAGGCGTTGCATGGTGGGGAAGTCAATCAGGTTGTTCTGGAGAATCTCGTAAGGCGGTTGCGGATTGTAAATCATCCCGAACGCGGTGTCGTGACGGGCAATCGGCGCGCCGCGCAGCCGTTTGAGGATGCCAACTTGAATGATGTGAGGGCGCAAGGCGACCAGACGGTCGAAGCCGTCGGCGATGCTTTCGATGGTTTCACCGGGAAGGCCGAGGATGAGGTCGGTGTGCAGGTGGACGCCGGTGTGTTCGCGGAGCCAACGGAGATTGGTTTCGGCGAGCGCGTTGTTTTGCCGTCGTCCGATACGGGCGGCGACCTCTTCATTGAACGTCTGGAGGCCGATTTCGAGTTGGACCGCGCCGGGCGGAAATTGCTGCAACCGCGTTCGGAGTTGTTCCGAGAAACGGTCGGGGATCATTTCCAAGTGAAGGAACAGGCCGGGACGATAACGGTCGAGGAAAAACCGGAGGATGGCCGTGGCCGTGGCGAGGTCGAGGTTGAATGAGCGGTCCACAAACTTGAAGCGAAGCGCGCCGCGGTCGAGAAGGCGCTGCATCGCAGTAAAAAAAGTATCCAAGGGAAATTGGCGGACAGAGGTGTCGAGCGAGGAGAGACAGAACTCGCACTGGAACGGGCAGCCGCGAGACGCTTCGACGTAGAGGATGCGGTGTGCGATGTCCTCGTCGGTGTAGAGGTCGTAGGGCAAGACAAGCTCGGCGAGATTCGGCGTTGATTTAGGAATCGCATCGCCACGGCAGAACGCGGCGAACGCGAGATCGCCTTCGCCGGCGATGACGTGGTCGGCGAGTCGGCAAATGGGCGGTTGATCGGAAGGGAAACTGACTTCCGGGCCGCCGAGGACAATGGTGAGGTCGGGACGAATCCGTTTGAGGATGGCCAGCAGTTCGGTGGACTGCGTGAGGTTCCAGACGTAGATGCCGAGGCCGAGAATCTTCGGTTGGTGGGCGAGGATGGTTTCGGCGATGTCGAGCGGGCGTTGGGAGATGTTGAATTCGAGAAGGCGAGCGTGCGGCTGCAGATCGCCGAGGTTGGCGATGAGGTAGCGCAACCCAAAGGCGCAATGCGAGTAGCGCGCATTCAGCGTGGCGAGAACGATGTCAGACGCCGTTGTCTTCATCGGTGACGGTGCTGTAGATGTCGAGTTGGAAACGGGCGAGGCCGTCGGCCGGGCCGATCACGGTGAGTTGCGCGCCTTCATCGAGACGAGAGTCGGGAGAAGGGAGTTGCACAACCGGACGGCCGGTGTACGGGTCGGGGCGTTTGAGTTGGAGGGCATGAAGATTATAGCGGCTCCGCAGGGCGAGGTCGCGGATGGTGCGCCCCGCAATGGTGGCGGGGATGGCAATCGTGGTGAGTTGAAAACCTTCGGGCAACTCGACAAAGACATCGCGCTCGCCTTCGGTGTCCTTGAGCGAGAACCGGCCGAGGAGTTGTTTTTTGCGGAGGATTTCCTGGCTATAGACGCCGAAGAGATCGCGCTTGCTGAGCCAGCCGATGAGACGGCGGGAGTCGGGTTCGACCACGGGGAGTCTTTCGACGTGTTCACGCCAGAAAGTTTCCATCGTCTCGGCAAGCCGCTGGTTGGGAGTGAACACGGGAAAGGTGTCATCCACGAGATCGCGGGCGATGACGGTTGGCGGCGCGTCGCCTTGGTGAAGCATCGCTTTGAGCGCGTGCAGGCGGATGGCGCCGAGGAAACGGCCTTCCTCGTTGACGACGTAAAGGTTGTTGTACGGTTCCTTGAGGAACCGCTCGACGATCTCGGTGAAGGGCGCGTTGTCGCGGACGGCGGCGATTTCCTCGTGCATCACGTCGCGCACGCTCAGCGTCTGCATGACGCTCCCCTCCGGCCCGCGCGGCAGCACAATGCCGCGTCGCCGCAATGTTTGCATGTGGATCGAATCGGTTCGCAGGAGGCGGACGGTGACGCTGCTGATGATGCAGGTGAACATCAACGGGAGGACGATCAAGTACGAATTGGTTTGTTCGTAAATCATCATGATCGCCGTCAACGGCGCGTGCGTGGCTCCTGCGAGGACCGCGCCCATGCCGACGAGCGCGTACGCGCCCTGGTCGGCGGTGTGTTCCGGGAACAACTCGTGCACTTGAGATCCGAAAGCGCCGCCCAGCAGGCCGCCCACCATCAACAACGGCATGAACAATCCGCCCGTGCCGCGCGCGCCGAGCGTCAGCGCCGTGGCGACCAGTTTGGCCAGCGGCAGCGCCAGCAACAGCAGCAGCGGCAATTGCTGATGGAGCGCGAGGTTGACGGTTTCGTAGCCGTTGCCGAACACGTGGGGATAAAAGACGCCGATCATCCCGACGACCGCAAAGCCGACCGCCGGCATGAGCCATTTCGGGATCCGTGATTTGTCGAAGATGTCCTCGGCGAAAAACAACGCCCGGCTGAACGCGACGGCCACCAAGCCGGCCAGGATGCCCAGCGCCAGGTAGGTGAACAGTTCCCAGCCGGACACGAGTTGATACTGGGGGATGACGAAGCGCGGCAGGTCGCCCATCGCACTGCGAAAGATCAACGTGGAAATCACCGAGGCCACCACCACGGGGCCGAACACCTCCAAGGCGAAGTTGCCCATGAGAATTTCGAGCGCAAACAGCGACCCGGCAATCGGCGCGTTATAAACCGCCCCGATGGCCGACCCGGCGGCGGCGCAGACCAGAATGCGCACTTGCGATGTTGTGATTTGGAAGCGCCGGGCCAAGCTGGAGCCGACGGCGCCCGCGAGGGTGATGATGGGGCCTTCGCGGCCGAGCGAGCCGCCGCTGGCCATCGTCACGATGGCGGTAAACGTGCGGGGAAGCGTTTGCCGGAGAGAAACGAAACCGCCGCGCAACGCGATGGCCTGAATCAGCCCACTGCTGCCGGCGCCGCGTGTTTCGGTGCGAAACAACAAACCGATCAAGCCGACCACCAATCCGCCCACGATCGGAATCAGGATGCGGAAGTACCAGGGCAATGCCCCGGCGGCTTCGAGCAGGTTGTGGCCGCTGCCCCAAAACCAATTCTGACAAAATGCAATCAAGTGGGAAATCAGGACGGCTGCCAGACCTGTCAACGCGCCGATGACGGGCACAAGCAGGAGATAGCGGTTCTCACCGGACAACCGCGGTTGGAGTTTGCCGAGCCATCTGGACAGCCAGCGCATGTTGCATGTGTACCAGAGTCGAAGATGCGGGTCAAACCCAGCCCGCAACGGGGCTTGCAATTCCGGGGCGAATCGGGGATATAAAGTGGCAGAAATGAAAAGGGGAGCCAACATAGCAGGGAAGGATGCAGCATCGGCGGCGGGTGTGCCAAGTCATGAGCAGATCGCGGCGCGCGCGTATCAGATTTATCTCGAACGCGGTTGCCAGAACGGCCACGACATGGACGACTGGTTGCAGGCCGAGTACGAGTTGTTGCAGTTGCCGGTGGAGAAGCTGGCGAAATTGAAGATGCCGAAAGCCGCTCCACTAAAACCGTTGCATCGGTCTGTTGTTGAAGTTGTGCGTTCCGTTTTGTATTGAGATGCCCATGCCCACTGATCAAACGCCCGCTCCAGAGAGTCCTCCCGAAAAACCGAGACGGACAGCGAAACAGACTTTTATGGATTACGGAGTGGCATCCGTTGTTCTGGTATGGTGGGTGGTGTGGTGTATTCGCGATGGATGGTTTGTAGAGGGGTACGAACATATCGGGTTTAGCCGTTTCATGGCCTATCTATCGACGCCGGCTCTCATCTTTTGTCTTGTTATGGCTACCAGTGCAGGGCTTACGTTTTTACGCGAGCGGCGGCAACAAACTCCCCCGCCTTCGTAACGCCTCCGGGCTTGCGATGACGGCTTCCGTTTCCGGTCCCTCCAACTGGGCGCTGATGCGCCGGTTGATGGCGTTTGGCTGGCAATACCGGGCGCGCTGTGTCCAAGTCTTCCTTTGCCAGATTGTCCTGCTCGCGCTCGGCATGGCTGCGTTGGGGCTGACGGGACTTGGGATTGATTACATTCGCCACGAGATCCAACCCGATGCGCCGCCGCCGCATTGGCCGTTTGGCATCGCGCCACCGGCGGCGTGGACGCCGATGACGGTGGTTGTCGTCATCGCCGTCGTGTTGCTGGCGCTGGCGGGATTGCGCGCGCTGTTCAATTTCGCCTACAGCCTCGGCGCAGCCGCGCTCATCGAACGGCATCTCATGGTCGCGCTGCGCTCACGGGTCTATGACAAACTCCAGCGGCTGAGCTTTCGGTTCTTCGACGACTACGCCAGCGGCTCGATCATCAACCGCGTCACCGGCGATTCGCGCGGCGTCGGCAACTTCGTCAGCAACGTGCTCATCCAGGGCATCATCATGTTCCTTTCGCTGGCTGTCTATCTTGCCTACATGTTCAGCATCCATGCCCGGCTTGCCCTCGTCTGCCTCGCCACGACTCCGTTGCTGTGGATCGTCTCGACAATCTTCTCCCGCGTCGTCCAGCCCCAGTACCGGCGCAACCGCGAACTCGTGGACGACATGATCCTCAAACTCACCGAGAGCGTTCAAGGCATCCAGACCATCAAAGGTTTCGCGCGCGAACGCGAACAGGCCGCTGTCTTCGCCCGCAGCAATGAGGCCGTCCGCGAACAACAACAAAGTATTTTCTGGCGCGTCAGCGCCTTCGTGCCGACCATCGGGTTCCTCACGCAGATCAATATCTTTCTCCTCCTCGCCTACGGCGGCCATCTTGTCATCGTCAATCAACTGCCGCTCGGCGCCGGGCTGGTCGTCTTCGCCGGGCTGCTCCAGCAGTTCTCCGGGCAAATTGCCAATTTCGCCAGCATCGCCAACACGATCCAGCAAAGCCTCACCGGCGCGCGCCGCGTCTTTGAGGTGCTCGACGCCCCGGTGGACATCGTCAATGTGCCCGACGCCAGGCCGATTGCGCGCGCACAGGGAGACATCCGTTTTGACTCCGTTACCTTTGCGTACCAGCCCGGCGAACCCGTCCTCGAAGATGTCAGCTTCGAAACGCATCCCGGCGAATGCCTGGCGATTCTCGGCGCCACCGGCTCCGGCAAGACCACGCTGCTCAGTCTCATCCCGAGGTTTTACGACCCGACGCGCGGGCGCGTGTTCCTTGACGGCGCCGATCTGCGAGAACTTGATCTCGACGGTCTTCGGCGGAACATCGGCGTTGTGTTCCAGGAAAGTTTTCTTTTCAGCAACACGATTGCGGCCAACATCGCCTTTGGTCATCCCGACGCCGGTCAGGAAGAGATTGAGCGCGCCGCGCGGATCGCCGCTGCCCACGATTTCATCATGGCCATGCCGCGCGGATACGACACGCTGTTGCGCGAGGGCGGCAAGGATTTGTCCGGCGGCCAGCGGCAGCGGCTCGCGTTGGCGCGCGCGATTCTGCTCGACCCGGCGATTTTGCTGCTGGATGACCCGACGGCGGCCGTTGACCCGCACACCGAGACGGAGATTCTCGCGGCGGTCGAGCAGGCAATGACGGGCCGCACCACGTTGATGGTTGCCAGCCGGATCAGCACCGCCCGTCGGGCCGACCGGATTCTTGTGCTCGATCATGGCCGCGTCGCGCAACTCGGCACGCACGACGAACTGGCCCGCGCCGACGGCCCGTACCGGCGCGCCCTCGAACTGCAATTCGCGGAGGTCTTGTCTCGATGACGAAGAAGCCTCAAGCAGCTCTGGCGCACGTCCATCGCGAACAGGGCGAGGAGGACATCGAACAGCGTCCGCTGGAGTGGAGGCTGATCGGGCGGTTGTTCGCGTACACACGACCATACGCCGCAACAAGAAACTGGTTGTTCTTCCTCGTTCTGTTGCGTTCCGCGCAGTTGCCGCTGCTGGTCTGGGCAATGGGCGCCGTCATCAACGGCCCCATTACGCGCCAGGATGCCGCCGGTACGTTGTGGGGCGCCGCCGGGTTCCTTGCGTTGGGGGCGTTGACGCAATTCTGTTTCCACTTCCGCCAGCGCCTGGCGCTCGAACTCGGCGAGTCCGTCATCCAGGATGTGCGCCGCGACATTTTCGCCAAGCTGATGCAGATGCCGATGAGTTTTTTCAACCGCACCAAGCTCGGCAGCATCATCAGCCGGGTTACGTCCGACGCCGAGATCGTCCGTGTCGGGGTCAGTGATGTGTGTTTCATCAGCGCCGTGCAAGCCGGGCAGATGATCGTCGCCGGCGCGCTGATGTGTTGGACGGATTGGGCGCTGTTCCTCGTTGTGCTTGCGATGGCGCCCGGCGTGGCGGCGCTGAACCGCCACTTCCGCCGCATCCTCAGCCAGGCGTACCGCAAGGTGCAGGAGAACTGGAGCCGCGTCACGGCCACGCTCGCCGAATCGGTCAACGGCATCCGGGTCACGCAGGGCTTCGTCCGCCAGGACGTGAACGCCGGTATTTTCGCCGAGCTGATGGTGGACCAGTCGAAAGTCAACCTCGGCGTCGCCCGCGCCTCCGGTGTGTTTCTGCCGATGCTCGAACTGAACAGCCAGATTTTCACGGCGGCGTTGTTGTTGGCAGGCGGCTGGCGCGTCCTGCATCCCGAGGTTCAGATGCCGGTGGGCAATCTGATCCAGTTCTTCTTTCTCGCGAACATCTTCTTCAGTTCCATCCAGCCGCTCGGCACGATGTACAATCAGGCCCTCACGGCCATGGCCGGCGCCGAACGTTTGTTTCGGATGCTGGATGCCGAGCCGGACTGGAAGGAGCCGGCGACGGCAATGGATCTGCCCGTTGTAGTGACCGCCGTCTCGGCGGTCTCGCCGGCAGCATTGGCCGCCGGGACGGCGGCCACTACAACGGCGGCCACTACAACGGCGGCCAGCACACCCGTGGGGGCGCGCGTCGAGTTTCGCGATGTCTCTTTCGGCTACGGCACGGACCGTCCTGCGCTGCGCGACATCAGTTTTACAGTTGAACCCGGGCAAACCATCGCGCTGGTCGGGCATACGGGCAGTGGCAAAAGTTCCGTTGTCAATCTCCTGACCAAGTTTTATCTGCCCGATGCGGGCGCGGTTCTGGTTGACGGGCACGACACGCGCGCGCTCACCGGCGATTCGCTTCACCGGCAAATGGGCATTGTCAGCCAGCACAACTTTCTTTTCACCGGCACCATCACGGAGAATATCCGCGTCGGCCGGCCGGGGGCGACGGACGAGGAGATTGTCGCCGTGGTCCAGAAGCTGGATTTTCTGGACATCATCGGCTCGTTGCCGTCCGGGTTCGCCACGCAGGTCGGCGAGCGGGGGGCGAGTCTTTCGTTGGGGCAACGGCAGCTTGTCTGTTTCGCGCGCGCGATGATTGCGGAGCCGCGGATTCTGATTCTGGATGAGGCGACAAGCTCGGTGGACACGTTGACGGAGGCGCGGATTCAGAAGGCGCTCACGGCGCTGTTGCGGGGGCGCACGAGTTTTGTCGTGGCGCATCGGCTCAGCACGATCCGCCATGCCGACGTGGTGCTGGTGCTGGAGCGCGGACGGCTGGTCGAGTGCGGCACGCACACGGAGTTGGTCGCGCGCCAGGGGGTGTATGCCGGGTTGCACCGCGAATTTATCTCCGACGGAAGCATGGCCAGCCTGTGAATTGATGCTGTGCAAACGCCGAGGCGCATGGTAATGGTGTGCGCAGAGCCTTTGAAAGGAACTGACCAGACATGCACGCAGTGGCGATACTGGAGTTGATCAAGGAGTGGGAGCCGGTATTTGACCCGAAATGGTTGCATTCGGCGTTGTTATTGTCTTTGTTCAGCACGTATGTCGTAATCGGCGTGTTCGCGTACCTGAACCGCTTTGAAAAGAAATCCTACCTGAACTACTGGATGGTGGCGTGGATGTTGTATGCCATCTGGTTGGGCGCCTGCATCCAGTTGGAACGCTCACCGACTGCGCCCTGGCTGTTGATGGCGCAGCGCGCCTGCATTGGGGCGAGCGCCTTGTGCATGTTTTGGGGCAGCCTGGCGATGCTCAACCGCGGGCGCTCGGGCCGTGAATTGGTCGGCGGCATCGCGTTGATCGTGTGCTGGAGTTACGTGGCGGCCTACGAGGTGCGCGATCATTTTTGGATCACGGCGCCGGTGTTCCTGCTGCTGGCGGCGGCCAGCGTCTTCAGCGGCAGTCGCCATCTGTACTACCGTGGACAATACCGTGGCGCGACGTTGTTGGCATCCGGATTCATCCTGTGGGGCGTGCATTTGCTGGTGTTTCCGCTGCAACCCTGGCTTTCGCCGTTGATGTTGGCCATGGCGCACTTTATGACGGCGGTCCTGGCGTTGTTCATTGCGCTCGGCATGATTGTGCTGGTGCTGGAGCAGGCACAGGAACGGCATCGCGAGTTGTTGGAAGAATTCAAGCAAAGCATGGCCACCCGACGAGATCTCGAACAGGAAGCCGTGATCTCGGAACAGAAATACCGCGCGTTGTTCCACGCATCCGGCGAGGCGATTTTCCTGGTGGACATGGAGACGCTCGAGATTGCGGAGGCGAACGAGGAAGCGCAACGCTTGGTTCTGGGGAGAAACACAGAGGGTGACATGCCGAAATCATTCCACAGCATCCTTCCGGAATTGCGGGGGCACGGCGCATCCGCATTCGAAACCAGCCGTCGCATCACGGCCATCATTCAACCGTCGCGCGAGTTTGCAATTCTGCGCGCCAACGGCACATTGGCCCCCTGCGAGGGCAGCGTCACGATGGTCGAACAGAATCGCCGGCCAGTCCTGGTGGTGACGATGCGCGAGATCAGCGAGCGCAAGCAATTCGAGCAGCAATTGCGGCGGTCCGAGAAGTTGTCGGCGCTTGGGCAACTGGTGGCCGGCGTGGCGCACGAATTGAACAACCCGCTGGCCGTCATCATGGGCTACGCGCAGATTCTTACCGCGCAGGAACATCCTCCCAAGCGTGCGCACACCGATCTCCAGAAGATTCTGCACGAGAGCGAACGCGCGGCGAAGATTGTCCGCAACCTGTTGAACTTCGCGCGTCCGCGCGACCCGCACATGGCGCCGGTGGACATCAACGCGCTGGTCGTCAACGTGACGGAGAATTACGAGGCGGAGATGGAGAGCGCCGCCATTCAGTTTCACCTTGATCTGCAACCCGAACTGCCGCGGACGATGGCCGATTCGCACCAGATGGAACAGGTGTTGAACAATCTCATCACCAACGCCGTCCACGCCTTGAGCGAGCACAACGGTGTCCGCCGATTGGACGTCTGCACAGAACGCCAAGGCGCCAAGTTGCGCATCACCATCGCCGACACAGGCCTCGGGATTCCCCCTGAAGTGATTCCAAGGATTTTTGATCCGTTCTACACAACCAAGGGACCGGGGAAGGGGACCGGTTTGGGTTTGTCCATTTGTCACAGCATCATCCAGGAACATCACGGACGGATTAGCGTCGAGAGCGACCTGGCGAAGGGGACCCGTTTTTACGTTGAGCTTCCGATTGTCCGATGCCCGGAACCGGTGACGGTCCCGGCGCCGCCCGTGCCGCAATCGGAACCGGCGAAGCCGGCGGGCGACGCCCCGCGGCACCGGATCCTGTTGGTGGACGACGAACCGGGGATCTTGGAGGTGTTGCGGACGTTGCTGGAGGAGAACGGTTACGTGATCGAGGTGGCCAACAACGGCCTTCAGGCGTTGGAACTGATTCAAGCAGCCAGTTATGACCTTGTCATCAGCGACCTTTGCATGCCGGGCTTGGGCGGGGAAGCGCTCTACGAGCGGGTGTGCCAACTCTCACCCGCGTTGGGCCAGCGTATGATGTTTATCACGGGAGACACCGTGAGCGGCACGTCGCGCACGTTCTTGGAGAGCACGGGCAACCATTGGCTCGCGAAACCGTTCAACCTCGCTGAGATTGAAAAAACAGTGCGCGAATGTCTCAAGGAATCCGCCCGCTGAGGGTGGAATGCCGCTCAGTTCGCGCGCAATTGCTTGAGCAAGCCAATGACTTCCGTGATCACGATGTCGGCGGCTTCGGGCGCGAAGGGGCTGACGCGCACTTCGTAGCCGCCTTCAGCGTAGGCTTCCTTGACGACAAGATAGCCCACTGCGCCGCCGTTGCAGTGGGTGATGATGAAAGTGTGCGGGAAAGGCGATGCCTCCTTGATCGCGCGGCCGATTTCGTGAAACACCTCAGCGCCGATTCCGACAAAGGCCACGTTGCCGACGCGTGCCGCTGTGAGCACGAGGGGGACGGTCGCCATCTGATTCATTTGGGCGGGGAGTTCAATCGTCTTGATGATGGACTGGATCGGGCCGTCTTGTGTGAACTCCTGAATCTTGTTGGAGGTATGGACAACTTCCTCGCCGAGCAGGGTGCCGAGCAACACAGGTTCCGGAATCCATCCGTTGTCCTTTTTGATCTCCGGCAGGACACGGAACCACGGATCAATGTTGCCCGATGCACCGGCGAATCCCGGCGCGATGATGCCGTTGCCGAGGTGTTTCTCGATGAATTGCTCGGCCAGCCCGTGCACATCGCCGCTGACGAACAGGTTCTTTGCGCCAAGCGACGTGCTGTGCGTTGCATACGCAAACAACACCGCCAACGGCCGCCCCGTCTCACGGTCACGGACATGCAGGGCCTGTACGTCTTTGTCAGTGGTCCCGTCAGGATTGCGCCCAAGACGGATTTGACGTTCTCCCTTCTTGTCCAAGAACGGTTCACGACGGTTCACACCCACCGGAGACGCGCCGATGCCGACACCGATGTGTGCCGGACGTTGTGCTGCCAGAGCGTCTTGTACAACCTTCAGCAGTTTCGATCCCAGTGTTTTGGTGTATTCGACGTTGTTCGGGTGAGTGATCGCCGGGTCAAGCGCAGGCTTTGGCGCAGCGTGCGTGTGTGTGCCCGCTATGACCAGTTCTTCCGGTTTGAGTCCGCAGGCGTCAAGGATGGGACGGCGAATGTAGTCTATTACTGTTCGGTAGAACGCAATGACATCAACGGAGACAAGAACGAGCCGTCTGCCGTCGTGTTCGAGTGCGAGGGCCCGCGCCGAAAGCGGATCATGCACGCCGACGGAAAGATTCGTGCGCGCTGCATAACCGGCCAACTGGCACGACTGCGTCGGCGTGATGTCAACCTTGGCCGCGCCGGCGCGCAAACTGGCGAGGGCCGGGGTGGCGCATAACAACAACAATCCCACAAGGAATCGAACAGCGATCATGGCGTCAGCAACAATGGCTTGGCATTCTCCACGTGGCCGGCGTCGCGTTGGCCGGTTCCTTTGCGGTCGCCATCGCCAAACTCGGCGCGCGCTTTCTCGGCCATTGCAGTCAGCGTGGCGACAATCTCCGGATGTTGCGCAGACACCTCGCGCTCTTCGGAAACGTCATGCCGCACATCGTAGAGCGCGAGCGGTTGCGGCTGAGGTTTTCCTTTCATGCGGGCAGGGCCGTGGGCGCGTCTGTCGTCCAGCGGCAGATACAGTTTCCATGGACCGGCGCGCACCGCCTGTAATTGCGTGACTTGATAGTAGTAGAAGCCGATGTCGTCATACGGCGATTTCGCGCCCGGTTTGCCGAACATCAGCGGTGCGATGTTGTGTCCGTCTATCTTCGCCTTCGGTTGCGGAGCGCCGGCGAGCGTGGTCAGCGTCGGCAACAAATCCATCATCGTGGAAAGTTCGTCGCACACGGTGCCTGCGGGGACTTTGCCGGGCCAACGGACAATGCACGGCACCCGCTGGCCGCCCTCGGCCGTGGTGTAGCCCATGCCTTTGTAGGGAGCATTGCTGCCTTGCGGTGGATTGCGATTGGCCGCGCCGTTGTCGCTCGTCCAGATAACGATGGTATTCTTGTCCAGACCGTGTTGTTTCAGCGCCTTCAGGACTTCGCCCGCCGACCAATCGAGTTCCTCGACGGAGTCACCATAAAGGCCGTTTGCCGACTTGCCGCGGAACGCGGGGCCGGGATAACAGACAGTGCGGCTGCCGGGCGCGGCTTCGGGGAAGTAGAGGAAGAACGGGCGGTCCTTGTTCGCCGCGATGAACGTCACCGCCTCCTCCGTCAGCCGTTTCGTAAGATGCTGCGCATCCACGGGAGCTTCGATGACTTTCTCGTTGCGCAGCAGCGGCAATTCCGGCCAGTCGCGGTCCGGGCGCGCCAGCATGTCCTCGCTGTACGGAATGCCGAAATAGGAGTCGAAACCATTCCGCGTCGGCAAAAACTCCGGTTGATCGCCGAGATGCCATTTGCCGATGCAGGTCGTGACGTACCCCGCGCGCTTTAACAACTCGGCCATTGTTTCCTCTGTTGGATTGATCCCGCGCGTCGCCACCGGCTGCAACACCGACGCGCCGATCGCGCTGATGTGCAGTCCGATGCGTCGCGGATAGCACGCTGTCATCAACGCCGCCCGGCTCGGCGTGCAGACGCCGCTTGCCGAGTAGAAGCTTGTGAACCGACGGCCTTCCGCCGCCATCCGGTCGAGGTTCGGCGTTCGATGCTTCGTGCCCGGATAGAAACAGGCGATATCGCCGGTGCCAAGATTGTCGCAGAGAATGACGACAATGTTCGGTTTTTGCTCAGCAACAGGGAAGGCGTTTGGTATGCCAAAGACACAACCAAGCGCCACAGCAAACAGGAAATGCGATGTGTTCATGAGTTGTACGATACAAATACTGAAAATTCTCCGCTTTGTCACTCGCCATTCACCGCAGGGCGAACCTATATCGGGTTCTGATATCCTCATGATCGCCGTTTCTTCCAGGCCAAAAAGTTCACTTTGGATTTTGCCTTCCTTTGCGGTAAGCTACGGCGCGATGAAACTTTGGTCAGTCATGATCCTGCTGGTTGTCTCCGCTGCCGTGGCGGACATCGAAACACAGGTGCAGTATTTGTCCGGCAAAGGCAAGGATGACGCCATTGCGTGGGAGTTCTTCTGCACGGGAGGGCGGAAAAGCAACTCGTGGAGCAAGATTCCCGTGCCGAGTTGCTGGGAACTTCACGGCTTTGGCAACTACGCCTACGGTCGCGCCGCCAAGGAAACCAACGAGCAGGGCAAGTACCGCCATCATTTCGTCGTGCCGGCGTCATGGCGCGACAAAGTGGTGCATCTTGTGTTCGACGGCGTGATGACCGATGCCGAGGTGTTTGTGAACGGCAGGTCCGCCGGGCCGCGCCATTGCGGGGCGTTCTACCGGTTCGAGCACGATGTGACGGCGTTGCTGAAACCGGGCAGGACAAACAGGCTCGAAGTCACCGTCAGCAAAATCTCCACCAACGACAGCGTCACCATTGCCGAGCGCCACGGCGACTACTGGGTCTTCGGCGGCATCTTTCGCCCGGTCTGGCTGAAGGCGATGCCCCGGCAGCACATCGAGCGTGTGGCGATTGACGCGCGCGCCAACGGTTCGTTTGCGATGGACGTTTTCATCGGGGGCAAACCGCTCGGCGCTGAGCGCGTCACGGCGCACATCGAAGGACTCGGCGCGGAGTTCAGCGCAGCCATCGGCAAATCGCCGGTCGTGTTGACGACGCAAGCCAAAGGCCAGCGGAATTGGACGGCGGAGACGCCGCACCTGTACCGCGTGAAGGTGTCGCTGAAGAAAGGCGACGCGGTGTTGCACACAATCACACAGCGGTTCGGATTCCGCACCGTCGAGGCGCGGCCCGGCGAAGGCTTGTTCATCAATGGCCAGCGCGTCCGGTTGAAAGGTTGTTGCCGACACAGTTTCTGGCCGGAATCGGGCCGCACGACGAGCGAGACAATCAGCCGCGACGACGTCAAGCTGCTCAAGGAAATGAACATGAACGCCGTGCGGATGTCGCATTATCCGCCGGACGCGCATTTCCTTGATGCTTGCGACGAACTCGGTCTCTACGTGCTCGACGAACTTGGCGGCTGGCAAAAGAAATACGACACCGGCATCGGGCGCCAACTGGTCGGCGAGATGGTTCGGCGCGATGTGAATCATCCGAGCGTCATTTTCTGGGACAACGGCAACGAGGGCGGCTGGAACACGGAGTTGGACGACGAGTTTGCGAAGTGGGACCCCCAACAACGCGCGGTGTTGCATCCCTGGTCCAACTTCCGCGGCATCAACACGGCCCACTACCAGGTCTATTCCAACCATCTTGCCGCCTGCGCGGGACCTGACCTCTACATGCCGACGGAATTCCTGCACGGCCTTTACGATGGCGGCGCCGGCGCCGGGCTTGAGGACTACTGGAACGCGATGCGGACCAACCAGACGTGCCTTGGCGGATTCCTCTGGGCGTTCCTCGACGAAGGAGTGGTGCGCACCGACAGGGGAAACAAGATTGACTGCGCGGGCAACTGGGGGCCGGACGGCATCGTCGGGCCACGCCGCGAAAAGGAAGGCAGCTTTTACACCATCCGCAAACTCTGGTCGCCCATCCACGCGCGCGTGGTTTCGAAAGAGCCGAACTTTGTAGTGGCCCTGGGGAACCGCTACGATTTCACCAATCTGAAATCGTGCCGGTTCCGGTGGCGTTTGCTGAAGTTTCCCTTGCCCGGCGATGCCGCCCTGCCGAAAGTCATCAACTCCGGCCGCCTGATCGGTCCCGATGCCAAACCGGGCCACGACGCCACCATGCGGATTCCGTTGCCCGGCAACTGGCGCAGCGGCGACGCCGTGTCGTTGGAGGCGCTGGCGCCGAACGGCGACTCCGTTTGGACGTGGGTCTGGCCGGTCCGGAGCGCGCGCGAGTTGTCCAACGTTTTGCCTCCGCCGGGCAAAGGCGCCGTCGGCGCGCAGCAAACCGGCAACCGCATCCTTGTCACAGCCGGCGTGATGCGTTTCACGTTCAGCGCCGAGGATGCCCGCCTGCTCAATGTCGCCACCGACAAACAGACCTTCAATTTTGGCAACGGTCCCCGACTGGTCAGCGACGGCAAACTCGAAAGATCCGGTCCTTACAATCCGTACTACACGACCGTTGTGCACCAGCGCGAAGGCGACGACTACATTATCGAGCTAAAACAGGGGAGCGGCTTTGAGTCGTTACGGTGGCGCATCCAGCCCAACGGCGTCCTTGAATTGAAGTATTGTTATCCACTGCGAGGTTTTTTTGACTACCACGGCATCAGTTTCGATTGCGCCGAATCTTCGATGCGCTCCAAACGCTGGCTCGGACAAGGACCGTACCGCGTTTATAAAAATCGCCTCGCCGGCCCTGAACTGGGCGTGTTTGACGTCGCCTACAACGATCCGGTGCCCGGCGCGTCGTGGAAATATCCGGAGTTCAAAGGCTGCTTCGCCGGTGGGCACTGGTTGCGCCTGACCACCACGCAAGGCGACATCACCATCACCACGCCCACCGAAAACCTGTTCCATCGCCTGTACACGCCCAAGCTCGGCACCGACGCCGGCAGCGTCGAGTCCCGCCGCGTGGCCGTGCCGTATCCGCCCGGCGACATTTCCTTCCTTCACGCCATTCCGCCCATCGGCAACAAATTCCACGACCCCGACAAGACCGGCCCACAAGGCCAGCCCACGCGCGCCAACGGCAAATACGAAGCCGCGCTGTATTTCCATTTCAGTCACAACAAATGAACAACCACAGGAGAATCCCACGATGAAAACAGCACTCAGCATCGGCCTATGCGTTCTTGCGTTGATCCTCGGCACGGCGGCACAACAGAAGAAAGCGGCCCCAAAACCGCCGCCCGACAAGACCAAGGTGCCGGAACTTTCCGCCGATGATCTTGCGAAAATCGAAGCCGCGTTGCCCGTCACGGCGACCGCGACGCCGAAGAGCGCCCGCAAGATCCTCGTCTTCTGGCGTTGCGAAGGTTTCTTTCACGGCAACGGCATCGCCGGCGGCAACAAGGCCATCGAGTTGATGGGCGCCAAGACCGGCGCGTACACCGCTGACATCGCCCGCGAGTACGAGGTGTTCGAGGCGGCCAACCTCAACAAATACGATGCTGTCGTCCTCAACAACACCACCCGCCTCACGCTTTCCGATGCGCAACAAAAAGCCCTGCTCGCGTTTGTGCGCGGCGGCAAAGGCATCGTCGGCATCCATGCCGCGACCGACAACTTCTACGAGTGGCCCGACGGCGCAATGATGATGGGCGGCTTGTTTTGCGGCCATCCGTGGGGTGGCGGTGGCACGTGGGCGTTCAAGATTGACGAGCCACACCACACGTTGACGAAGGCATTTGGCGGAAAAGGATTCAAGCTCAAGGACGAGATCTATCAGTTCAAAGAGCCGTACACCCGCGCTGACCGTCTCGTCCTGCTGAGCCTTGATCTCGCCGATGAAGCCACCGGCAAAGTCAACATCAAGGCCCCGCGCGCCGACAACGATTACGCCGTCGCCTGGATCAAGAAGGAAGGCAAAGGCCGCGTCTTCTACAACTCGCTCGGCCACGCCGCCAACGTCTTTCAGGAACCGGCGGTCCTGCAATTCCTGCTTGATGGCATTCAATACGCACTCGGCGACCTCGCTGCCGACGCTTCTCCGAAATAATCGTTGAAACTCATCACCCGCAACGGTGCGCTCCGCGCCGGCGCGATCCTGCTCGTTCTCGCCGCCGGGCTGTGGTACATGTGCGTGCGGCCCGATCCGGGGCAACGCATCATGACGCCGCCTGTCATTTCCGCCGACGCGCTTCGCGCCCACGTCCAGGCGCTCGCCGGCGATATCGGCGAACGCAGCGTGTTTCGGCCCGGCTCGCTTGCGCTTGCCGCTGACTATATCGAAAACGTCTGGCGGGCGCAGGGTTATCACGTTGTCCGCCAAGACGGTGGAGATGGTTGCGAGAACCTTGAAGTCGCGCGGCCCGGCAACAGCGAGATCATCGTCATCGGCGCGCACTACGATTCCGTCGCAGGCAGTCCGGGCGCGAACGACAATGCCAGCGCCGTCGCTTCGCTGCTGGAGCTTTCACGTTTCTTTGCCGGCCAGACCACGAAGCGCACCCTTCGGTTTGTTGCATTCGTGAACGAAGAACCGCCCTTTTTCAAGACGCCGCGCCAGGGGAGCCGTGTTTATGCGCGCGCCTGCCGGGAGCGCGGCGATGATGTCCGCGTGATGATTGCGCTGGAGACGATGGGCTGGTACAGCGACGCGCCCGGCAGTCAGCGGTATCCGTTCCCGTTCGGATTGTTTTATCCGAACCGGGGCAACTTTATCGCGTTCATTTCGAACTTCAAATCGCGTGGCGTGATGCACGAGGCGTTGCGCGCGTTCGCTGCGCATTCGGATTTCCCGGTCGAATGCTGCGCCACATTTGCGTCGGTGCCCGGAATTGACTGGAGCGACCACGGTTCCTTCTGGCACGAGGGCTACCGCGCGTTCATGGTGACGGACACTGCGCCATATCGTTATCCGCACTACCACGAGGCGACGGATACGCCTGACAAGGTGGACTACAAGGCATTGGCGCGGGTTACGTCGGGATTGTGCGGAGCGGTGTTGAGTATTGGGCAGGGTTTGGGACTACCTGGCGGCTGAGGATCTGATTATCCTGCGGTTGCTGCTTCGGGAACGATAGATTGATCCAATCACCGCTTGGGCGCCACCGGTGCGGAGCCGGGTTTGCCTTCCAGTTGTTTTTGCTCAATGGACTGGTAGGTCGGCAGGTAACGGTAATAGACTTCCAGCATCAGGGTGCAGAGGGCGGTTGTGTAAGCCAAACCGTATTCTTCCTTGCTTTGCGGCGGCAGAGGCCAGTGGCCGTCGGCAGCCTGTTTGCGGATGAGAGCGTCGCGGAAGCTGTTGTTCCACGTCTCCCAGTAGGAGCCGCCGCCTTGGAAGCAGGCTTGTGTCTGGTAATACCACGTATAGACGGTCCAGCCTTTGTCCTTGTCCCACTCGAACTTCTCGTTCCGGATTTTGTCGAGGGACTGCTTGATGCGCGGGTCGCCGCCTTGTCCCATGAATGCCTGGCACAAAACGCCGATGGCAGTGGTTCCGAGGCGGAATCCGCCGGGTGCGCTGTAACCGAACGAACCGTTGCTGTACATGTTCCAGAGAAATTGCGAGGCGCTTTCAAAGACGGCGGGCGGCACATTGATGCCGGCCAGCTTGGCGGCTTCGAGGGCTTGGACGCACCAACCAGCCACGGAAGTGTCGGAATCCTTCGAGCTTTGATTGTAGCGCCAGCCGCCGGTGTGGAGCGGGTCGTCTTTTGGGACTTCCTGGGATTTGATCAGGACATCCACGCATTTCTGGAGCGGCGCCTTGAGGGCGGGCGACTGTGTCATGCCGTAGCCTTCCGCCAGCGCATAGGTCAGGATCGCGTGTTCGTACATGTTGTTTTGAGGTCCCCGGGCAACGAGGTACTGGAAGGCTTTCATCAACGTCTGCCCGAACTCCGGATCATCGGGTGTGTGGCCGTGGCCGAGAAACGCGAGAGTCGCCAGCGCGGTGATCGCGGTTGGATTTTTGGTTTCCCAACTGCCATTTGGTTTTTGCGCGTTTTTCAACCAGCGCAATGCCGCGAGCACCGCTCGCTCCGCCTCGCCGGAACTGCCTGCTGTGGAGATGCGTTTAGAGCGCATCGGTCCGATACGCTGGCCGAAACCGCCGCCGCCGGGACCGCGGACACCGCTGGTGCCGAATCGGCCTTCGCCGAGTCCCATGGTGGGGGCGCCAATGCTGCCCGGTCCGCCTTGCAGACGGGCGACGGCACCGGCGACATTGCCAACGTCCACGCCGATCACTTCGCCAACGGTCTTATCTCCGACAGCGGCATCTTTTGTGAGCACGGAGGCGGTATATTCCGTTGGCGTTGTGCCGGCAGCGGTGGGGATGCCGCCGGGGCCTTTGCCGGGCGTGCCGCCGCCGCCGCCGAGCGTCGGGCCGCTGTAGTCGAAGTCGCGGAGGGCGGCGAAAGGATCAATGTCGTCAATGACCCGGGTCGGTGGAGGCGGCGCGTCGCTGGTGAAGGTGGCAATGATGGTGGGGATCGCCACGGCGATTTTGACGGTGGCCAAACCGAAGAGGAGTGCGCCGTGAAAGATGAGGGCGATCACCAGATAGCGCATCCACATGGTCAAGCCCATCAACCAACTCATGAAATTTCGGGTGATAACGTGGTTGCGCACCCACGCGGTCAAGCCCATCAACCAACTCATGAAATTTCGGGTGATAACGTGGTTGCGCACCCACGCGGTCAAG
>Ga0194112_10002475_pt1 | contig 26442 bp, 21 predicted proteins | sample TA2MahC400mmetaG_FD_146191 | JGI IMG/M metagenome (GOLD analysis project Ga0194112, IMG submission 146191) | Freshwater microbial communities from Lake Tanganyika, Tanzania - TA2015016 Mahale Deep Cast 400m | ecosystem: Environmental > Aquatic > Freshwater > Lake | place: Tanzania: Lake... | reverse complement strand
GTTTTGCAGGTATATCCTCCTCTTCATGTTTTGGAAGCCATTTACTTTCTATCTTCCCCATAGAAATGTTTCTATTCATGTATTCCTTCCATTTTTCCATATAAATATCATTAAGTCTGTCACTGGCCCCTAAAACACTATCTGCATTATAAAAAACGCCACCCGGTCGTAGGGCATGATAAATCTGTAAATAAAATCTTTTTTTATTTTCATTGGTTAAATGGTGCAGAGCTAAAGATGATACAACCGCATCAAAATCTTCATCAAACTTAAAATCACGAAAATCACCGACATGATAGGTTATGTTACCGTATTCTGAAAGTTTTATTTCAGCCATTTCAATCATTTTCTCTGCTAAATCAATGCAAACAATTTTCGCATTTGGAAATCTTTCTTTTATATTTTTTGAAACATTTCCAGTACCACAGCCAAGATCTGCCACTTTAATATGCATTGAATTATTAAAAGGAATTGCATATGCTATAGAACCTATCATATTATTGTAAAAGGGTACCAGACAATGTATGATTTTATCAAATTCCGCTGCTTCGTCTTGGAAATGTTTTTTCACGATTTCAGTTAGATCTTCATCTTTCTCAGGCAATATATACACCTCTAATACTCAATTTCAAATAATCAATTTTTTAATCAGGTCAATTAAGGAATAATTTGAAAAAATTTATATTTTTAAATGAATTTCAATTTATTTTAACTAAGGTAAATAATAACTAATTTATCAAACATAATTAAAACAGTTTCAGAACAAATTAAGTATAATAAATGTATTATATCAAGAATTTTCAAATCTGAGGTATTACATGAGTTCTCCCGAAAATAAAAACATCTCTGAAATTCCAGAACTTAGAGACCAGTATGGTGTTTTTAGAGACCGTGCACATGCTGGAAATGTTCTTGCAGACATGCTTATATCTTATAAAGGAACAGATGCAATTGTTTTTGCTATTCCTGCAGGTGGTGTGCCAGTGGCTGCAGCGCTTTCTTTAAAGCTTAATCTTCACATAGAAGTTGCAGTGGTAAGCAAAATAACCCTTCCATGGAATAGTGAGGCTGGATATGGTGCGGTTGCTTTTGATGGGTCAGTTCGTCTAAATGAAAAACTCATCTCACATTTCGGACTTAAAGAAAATGAAATACAAGAAGGTATCGAGAAAACTTCAAGCAAAGTCAAAAGACGTGTTAAAGAATTTATGGGCAAGCGTGCTTTCCCTCCAGTTGCTAAACATCCTGTAATTCTGGTGGATGATGGCATTGCTTCAGGTTTTACCATGTTGGTGGCGATAGAAGCTTTGAGAAATGTAGGAGCATATAAAATAATTGTTGCCGTCCCCACTGCTCACTTAGATGCCTTAAAACTCGTTGATTCCAATGTGGACCTGCTTTTTTGTGCAAATATTCGAAGTGGCTGGGGTTTTGCTGTTGCAGATGCCTACCAGTTTTGGACAGATGTTTCTGAGGAAGAAGCAATAAATGTATTAAAATCATTAAGATCTGAACATCTCAAGTGATATAGCAATTGCAGTGGCATTGCTATAAAAAACAGACGCTAATATCCCCACAACCTTTCCATCCTGAATTATGGGCGATCCACTATCACCTGGCAGTGGAATTGTACTATAAGAGAATGAAAGATAGTGATACGTTTTTCCAAGAGTTAAGATGTTGCAGGGATTTTCTTTAGCACGTTTTAGAGCATAGGCGGGCCCTATTTTAGGTTTTCCAATTGCTGAAAAATCCAGTTTTGATGATGGAGCATCAGCTTCTATAACAACCAAATCACAATCGACAAATATCTCAATAATACGTCCCTTATAACCATCAACCACTACAAAATCTCCTAAACCACATTCTCCCACCTTTATAAGATGATAAACAGTCAAAATACAATTTTTTCCTTTATATTTTATGACAGCCCCAATAACCGCATCTTTCCCTTTGCATACTACTGTTCTGCCGACTGATATTTTTTCATTTATTTTTTTCATTTATTTTCGTCCTTCAGTTTTTTATACATCAACATAACTCTCCAAACCATACATTTGATAAATTTTTATGTCTATGAATAAGACAATTATTTTTTATTGGATTTTTATGGATTTTTTAAAATTATATGGTTCAAAACTCTATACACTGGCTAATTGGCATTAAAAGTTCTAATAATTTCTATAACTTTTCGGAAAAAATTGATAAAATTAAGTATGAAACATTTTTATAATTAAACATATACTTCAAGTGTAATTTAATTCTCGAATATGGAACTGTTTATCAGATTAAAAGATACTCTCACCTCTATGAATCCCTATCACAAAGAAGAAGTCCTCCCACACCAACATCCTCTGAATCTATCTCTTTTATGAGTATTATAATCGACTCTTCAGGTAATTCCATTATTCTACTTGCAGTCTTGGTAAAAGATTCAACAAGATCTGATTTCTGCTTTTTTGTCAATCTCGGTGAATCTATTGTGATAACAGGCATTTTACCTCCCCTGGTTCATCCTATGCTTTAAAAAAATTTTCTTTAATTCCTTATCAAATTCTTTTTTTGTCAGATTTTCTATCAGAATTACCATCCATCATGGTGAACTCGTGAAGTATCATATCTTTCAACTTTAGGAACTTCCTCTGCTGGATAGCCCATTGGAATAAGACAGAAAGGCATGATATTTTCTGGAAGATCGAAAAATTCTCCTACATCCCTTACCCTATCTTCTAGAGGATATATACCAGCCCAAACTGATCCCAGGCCTTCTGCGGTGGCTGCAAGCAGTATATTCTCTGCAGCTGCAGAGCAATCTTGAACCCAGAATCCTGGATATTTTTCCATATTTTTATCAGCACATACAAGGATGGCCAATGCAGCATCCTTTGTATAAGTAGCAGTTGGATGGATCTTTGATATCCCTTCAAGAAGTTTTTTATCTTTTATCACGACAAAATGCCATGGTTGCTCATTTCCAGCAGACGGAGCGTTCATTGCAGCTTTTAGGATTTCCTCCACAACATCATCTGGTACTGGATCTTTTTTATATCTACGCACACTTCTTCTTGACATAATATCTTCCATAGCATCCATTTTTTTCACCCCCAATTATCAATTTACATTTTTAATTATATGATGGAAAATATTAAAAATTTTGGATTTATAAAAATAATGGGGTGTATAAAAATAATGGGGTGATTAAATGAGTAAAATCGCAGTATTAATAGATGATTTGTTTGAAGATTCAGAATATACCAAACCTGCGCAGGCATTTAAAAAAGAAGGACATAAACTGTTTCATGTAGGATTAAAAAAGGGCAAAATAGTGAGAGGAAAAAAAGAAAACCGCCCCATAAAAATCGAAAAATCAGTCAAAGAAGTATCTGTGGACGATTTTGATGCCCTCCTAATTCCTGGTGGTTATTCTCCTGATAGATTGAGAGCTGATGAAGACACTGTGAGATTTGTTAAAGAGTTTGTAGAAAGTGGTAAACCCATATTTGCAATCTGTCATGCCCCACAGCTGCTTATAACTGCCCAAGTTTTAGAAGGTCGAAAAATAACAGGTTGGAAATCCATAATTCAGGATATAAAAAATGCAGGAGCAGAATTCATTGACAAAAAGGTGGTAGAGGATGGAAATCTAATTTCAAGTCGTCATCCAGGTGATCTTCCGGCTTTCATTATAAAAGTATACAGTCCCTTAAAGTAGTAAATAGACAAGGGTTTCATCATCACGCTCAAAAATTTGAATGTTTTTTGAGAAATTTTGCCGCCTTTAATTTTGTAGCATTTCTAGGGTTATTCTGGTTTCTTTTTACAAAAGAGATTATTTCATCTTTATTTTTACTTTGATCAAAGTATTTATCGAAAGCTAGAATAGCTTTACCTAAATGAATATTCTTACAATCTTCGTCTCTGGGAATTTCTTCCAGCCTCAAAAGTTTGGCTGTGATTCTTCCCTGCAGTTCGGGTTTAGCTTTGGCAATTTTTCCACTGTTATCAATAACGTGCGCTGCAGTAACCATTGACTCATCTGAGAGCAGATTGTAATACTCCTCAAAGATTTCATTAAATTTATTTTTAGAATCTATGGACGTCATATTTGCTATCACATCCATGGTATTCCACATAATAATTTTATTCTCACTATCAAAGAGTTTTATAAAAAAATCCATTTTAGGATATAATATCTCAGATTTCTTTTCACTTATAATTCTTAGAATTTTCGCACAGCGGAATCTAATTCTTGCTTTTTTCAAAAAAATTCCATCTAAAATTTCAGGAAGTAGCTGCGGATTATCTATAATCTTGCTGGCCACATCTTCAGAAAAGTCCTCTTTTTGATCAATTAAATTCAAAGTATTTGATTCTGAAACCATGCTTTAATTATGGCTTAGCTATTATTTAATTATTTTCAATTGATTTATGCAATATTAGCGATTTTATCTACAATTCACACTTCTAAATTCAATACCAATCGATCTTTGAAATAAATTTCATGTGAACATTCTATGAATCAGGGCTAGGAATATTCATAACGTTAATTATCATTTTTTTTTAATTGATTTTTAGTATAATTTCGAACTATAAATTATTTTCAAGAACTTCTTAAGTTCTATATCTAATTTTTATTGTTTTAAATTTATTTAAAATCTAAAAAGGATATTAAAGAGGTTTTTAAGAATAAATTAGTGAAAAAAACATGATATAAAAATAATTTAGGAATCTACTCTGCAGATAATAATAATTTAAAATTTTAAAAATCACAATCTAAGTACAGATATCTCACAATATCTTCACAATATCCTTAAAATCAGTAAAATTAGCTAAAGCTTTTAAAAATCAAAGAGCTATATTCGAAATAATTCATTCGAAAAATTTATATGTTTTATTTTAAGAACATTTAAATGACTCAAGTATGAGGCTGGTGAAAATATGAGAAGAAGATCAAGAAGAAGAAAAACTATTTTAGATAGGAAGGGACTTATTGAGAAGATGTTGGAAGATACTGCAAATACTATTGACAACATCAAACAGGATATTGAGAAATCAATCGTCAATTATACCTTTGTTCCTGGAAAGGATATAATTGAAACGGATGACAGCGTCATAGTACATGTGGACCTACCAGATATCAAAAAAGAGGATATAGAATTGAATCTCACAGATTCAAAGATGAAAGTTAAAGCAAATTTTGATATTGAACGCGAAAAAGAAAGAGGAAGTTATATAACACTTTCCGACAAGAAAAGCGGCGTCATGAGAAGAACTGTAAGATTCCCTAGAAAAGTGATTCCTGAAGAAGCAGAAGCAACATTCGAACAAGATGTCCTGACAGTCGAAGTTCCAAAGTTAGAAAGGACTCAGAGCTTCAAAGTGGAAATCAAATAGAACCAGATTTTCACCAATTCATATTTTCTCTAAAGATCAAAAATTTTTTTCTAGCTTATTTAAAAGATATGGATTGGTTTTTTTCTTAACAAGTCAGATTTCCACTAGAGGACTGGAAGAAAGATTCTTAAATTTTTAGGGCGTATAATAATAAGATATATGACTTATTATTATATTCTCTAGCTTTTCTTCCCTTATCGTCCAATTAAAATTTCAAGGTTAGATATGACTATTATCTTTGATTTATTTTTCATAATTAGTACCATCCCACTTTTAGCACATATAAATAAATAAAATAGTAATGCGTAAAAAATATCTTGACAAATCTTAAAAATTAATTTTAGTTAAAAATAAATTCTAATTAAAATTCTAATTAAAAATTTTTTTAATAGTGTTCGAATGATTCAAATGATATATATAAAAATTTAAACCTATTTAAAGGAGATATCATCTTATGTTAGGTGAAAAAAAGTTATTAAAAATCTTTCCAGAATTTAAAGAGGATATACAGCCTGCAGGGATTGATTTAAGGTTAAATGAAGTTTTTATCCAAAAAAGTCCAGCATCGCTGGTTAATGATGAAAAAGAACTGCCAGATTTAGAGAAACTTGAACCTCCACTTTATACGTTAAAAGCAAAAAATGCTTATACTGTCACCACATCCCCCAAGGTCAAAATCCCTGAAGGATGTTCCATGATTTTCCTACCGCGTTCTACCCTTTTAAGATCCTTTATTTCGATCCATACAGCTCTTGGAGATCCTGGATTCTATGGAACACTGAAATTTCTGCTTTATAATTATGGTAAATTTGATTACACCATAAAAAGAGGAGAAAGAATTGTACAGGCCGTGGTATTCGATGTTAAAGGTTCTGGTATTTACAATGGAAGTTACCAGGAGGAAAAGTGAGTTATACTTTTTAGTATTCAATCATCTCCCTGTTTTTTAGGATTTTTTGATCAACCTTTTTCTAAAAGGTTGTAAGGTTGCTATATTGCCTTATCCAGACCATCAACTGCTTCAGGATTGGCAAGTGTGCTTATATCACCAACCGGCTCCCCTCTCACCTTAGCTTTAATCACTCTACGCATGATCTTTCCTGAACGAGTCTTTGGAAGGTCTTCAACACAACTTAAATATGCAGGTTGTGCAATTGGACCGATCTCAGTTCTAACATGCTTTTTAAGAACAGCCTTTAAATTGTCTGTGGCTTTAAAACCTTGTTTTAGTATCACAAAAGCACTTATTTCCTCACCTTTTATAGCATCAGGTTTTCCAACCACAGCTGCTTCTGCAACCGAATCGTGACTTACAAGGGCTGATTCCACTTCTGCAGTACTTATTCTGTGACCTGCTACATTGAGAACATCGTCTTCTCTACCTTGAACCCAAAAATAACCGTCCTTATCTTTTCTTGCCACATCTCCACTTAAATAGATGTTCTCAAACATGCTCCAGTAGGTATCAATATATCTCTGAGGATCTTTATACAAAGTCCTGAACATGGATGGCCAGGGAGTTTTTAGGACCAGGTGCCCACCTTTTTCAGTGAGAGATTTGCAATCGTCACTTAGGACATCTGCCTGTACTGTTGGGAATGGTTTAACTGCTGAACCTGGTTTAAGTTTTGCTATTGGAAGAGGGGTAATTAAAAACATTCCTGTTTCTGTCTGCCACCAGGTGTCCATTATTGGACATCTATCATTTCCAATGTTTTTATAATACCATATCCATGCTTCAGGGTTTATGGGCTCACCTACACTTCCTAAAAGTCTTAATGAACTTAAATCGCATTTTTGAGGCCAAACTTCCCCAAATTTCATAAACATCCTTATGGTAGTTGGGGCTGTGTAGAAGACTGTTACACCATATTTTTCAATCATCCTCCAGAATCTACCAGGATCTGGATAATCAGGTGTGCCCTCATACATGATAGAAGTCACTCCCAGTATTAGGGGAGCATAAACTATGTAACTGTGGCCTGTGACCCATCCAATGTCAGCAGCACACCACCATATATCATCATCCTTAAGATCAAAAACGAATTTGAGGGTGGTTGAGGTTCCAACAGCATATCCTCCATGAATGTGTAGGACTCCTTTTGGTTTTCCTGTGGTTCCAGAGGTGTATAAAATATATAAGGTGTCCTCAGAGTCCATTATTTCTGTTTCACACTCATCATCCATATTTTCTATTATCTCATGCCACCAGATATCCCTTCCTTCATGCATATTGACATCATTTTCAGCATGCTTCACCACAATAAGCTTTTCAACTGTTGGTGCATCTTTCATAGCCTCATCAGCATTCGCTTTAAGGTTGATGATTTTGCCTCTTCTTTGAAATCCATCGGCTGTAATAGCTACCTTGGATTCTGCGTCATTTGATCTCTCCTGGAAAGCTTTTGCAGAGAATCCTGAGAATACAACAGAGTGAATAGCACCAATCTTAGCGCATGCAAGCATTGCTATTGGAAGTTCAAGGATCATTGGAAGATATATACTAACTCTATCTCCTTTTCCAACTCCCCAACTTTTTAGAGCATTGGCAAACTTGTTAACTTCCCTGTAAAGGTCGTGATAGGTCAATTTTCTTACTTTGCCTGCTTCTCCTTCCCATATATAAGCAAATTTATCCTTTTTAGCTGTTTTTACGTGTCTGTCAAGAGCGTTGTGGACTATGTTAAATTTACCATTTAAAAACCATTTTACATGGGGAGGTTTCCACTTGTATACAATGTTATAAGGTTCAAACCATTCGAGGTCCTTTGCCATCTCATCCCAGAACCATTCAACATCATTTTTGGATCTCTCCAGCAGTTGATCATAACTCTCTATATCATGTTTTCTCATCCATTTTTTTATGTTGCTATTTTCTACAATCTCTTCTGAAGGTTCAAAGACTCTTTCTTCTCTAAGAAGTGCATCTAAATCTTTTGGCAATTTTAAAACCTCCTAATTTATATAATGACCTGTTCATCAACACACAAAACACAGATCCTAAGTTTTTTTAATTGAGAATTTTATTTCTATTATTCATTCAATCATATTTAATCATTAATATTCAATTTAATCATTACTATTTAATCCTGATAACCCATCATTCTATTGATCAATTTTATTAGATGTAAAGACAATATAATCATCTGATGAAATCCTCTGAAAGATTTATAAGATGTTCAGACGCTTTAGTTAGAATTTTAGAATCTGAAGGCGTAAAATTTATTTTTGGACATCCAGGAGAACAGATTCTGCCTTTTTACGATGCACTTAAAAATTCCCCAATAAAACACATATTAATGCGCCATGAACAGGGTGCTGCCCATGCAGCAGATGGATATGCAAGAGTATCTGGAAATTTTGGAGTTTGTGTGGCATCAGCAGGTCCTGGAGCGTTAAATTTAGTTATGGGGATTGCTACTGCATATAAAGACTCAATACCACTTATTGTAATAACAGGAGATGTACCAACTCAATTGGAAGGAGATAATGTATTTCAAGAAATAGATACTGTTGATATATTCAAACCAATAACTCTAAAAACATTTAATATTCAAAATGGTGAAGATGGTATTTTAAAACTGAAAGAAGCAGTTAAAATGATAAAATATGGGAAGAAAGGACCAGTATATTTAAATTTTCCAAAGGATATCCTTAACAGTCACATTAATGAATCATTACTAAATTATGATGTGAGATATCAACCAAAAACAGACTTTCGGGAAATAAATGATGCAATTGAACTCATAAAAAGTTCTAAAAGACCTCTTATTCTAGCTGGAGCTGGCATTATCTGGTCAGGTGGTGTAGAAAAATTTAGAAGCTTTGTTGAGAAAGTTAGGATCCCGGTGGTTACAACTTATCATGCAAGGGGGGTTCTCTCAGAGGACAATCCACTTTCTTTGGGAATGGTTGGACTTCGAGGAACTGAAGCTGCGAATTTCGCTGGACGAAACTGTGATGTCTTAATTGCACTTGGATCCAGATTTTCAGAGCGAACAACTGTGGGACTAGGAGATTGTAAAATAATACATGTAAATATTGACGAAAATGTCCTAATGGGTGATATCAAAATCCTTGGCAATATAGGAGCATTTCTAAAGGAAATAGAAAATATAGAAACTCAAAAATGGATTGATAATTTGCAAAATTACCCTAAATACCATGAAATAAATATAGATTATGCAGAAATTCCAATAAAGCCGCAAAAAGCAGTAGCTGAAATTTTAGATGCATCAGAGGATTCTACAATTGTAAACGATGCTGGATCCCATACTACATGGGTAACTCTTTTAAAAAAGGTTCTAAGACCATCTTCACTTATCTTTTCTGGAGGATTTGGACCTATGGGCTATGGTGTTCCTGCAGCAGTGGGTGCATCTCTTGCAAATCTGAAAAAGAGCGTTGTAGTAATAACTGGGGATGGTGGATTCCAGATGACCTCCCAGGAACTTGCAACCGTTGCACAGGAAAAACTCCCCATAGTGATCTGCATTATAAATAATGAATCACTAGGGATAATAAAACAATGGCAGGAAACATTCTATAAAGGTGGATTCCAGGTTGAACTTGAAAATCCTGACTTCCTACAGCTTGCAAAATCATATCATATAAATGCAGAAAGGGTTGATTCACCAGGAGATGTGTTTAAAGCTGTAAAAGAAGCTTTAAAGTTGAAAAAACCTTATTTAATTGATGTGATGGTGGATAAAGAAGAAATGATACCTCTTCCCAAGGTGGTTCCATGAAGGTTTTGTTGATAAATCCTCCTCATATGTCATCAAAATATAAATTTATAGGGTTAGTGGCACCGCCATTAGGTATAGCTTACATAGCAGCAGTTCTTGAAGAAAATGGTGTCGATGTTCGGATAATTGATGCTTCAGCCCTTGAAATGGACTGGCCTACCCTAAAGAGGGAGATTTCGAAATATTCTCCTGATTTAGTAGCCATCACTGCATTAACCCCTACCATAGATAAAGCAGTAAAAACAGCTGAAATTTCAAAAAAGACTTGTCCCGAAGCTGTGGTTGTTTTAGGTGGTTATCATCCTACCTTCACATACCCCAAACTTTTAGAAAACGACTTTATTGATATCATTGTAATGGGGGAAGGGGAATACACCATGTTAGAACTGGTAAATGCCCTCAAAAAAGGTCGTGGCCTAATAGAAGTTAAGGGAATAGTTTCTAAAAACTTTAAAACCGATTCAAGGCCTGTTATAGATGATTTAGACAGTCTTCCATTCCCAGCCAGACATCTCCTCCCCATGGACCACTATAGAATCCTTAATATTAAACTTCCCACAGGAACACTCATATCAGGCCGTGGATGTCCATTTAACTGTTCTTTTTGCGCTTCTTCTGCCATGCATGGTCATAAACTCAGATTAAGGTCAGCGAAAAATGTGGTTGATGAAATGGAACATTTAATATCAGACCATGACGCTGAAATGATCGCATTTATGGACGATAACTTTACCCTTAACAAGAAAAGGGTGGATGAAATATGTGAAGATATCAAAGGAAGGCATATGGATGTATATTGGGGTTGCACCGCTCGTGTGGACACACTATCAAAGAATATGTTAGAGAAAATGAAGGATGCCGGGTGCATAACTCTGTTTTTAGGTGTTGAATCTGGAGATCAACAAGTTCTAAATAAAGTGAACAAAAAAATAACCATTGAAAAGATAAAAACCACTTTCAAGCTTACTAAAAAGTTGGATATAAGAACCATAGCCTCTGTTGTGCTGGGTATGCCTGGAGATACCAGAGAGAGCATTGAAAATACTATAAAGTTTGTTAAAAACCTTGATCCATCTTATGCCATATTTTCTCTGGCCACACCTTATCCTGGCACGGCCTTTTACAGGGAAGCTACCCAAAATAACCAGATTAAGATAGATGACTGGTCAAAATATACCCTTTTGACCCCTGTATTAGAAACAGTAGATTGCTCCTTAGATGAGCTCAAAAAATTGCAAAAAAAAGCTTTCAGAAAATTTTATTTGCGTCCCACTTACCTCTTGCGTCAAGCATGGGCAGATGGTTTCATACTTTTAAAGACTGCTGCAGCTATTTTAAAAGAGGTTTAAATCATGTTCACGAAATAAAGTTAACTGATTAAGAAAGAAAATATACACCTCTATTTTAAACTTCTATTTTTTTTAAAAAAAAATTTAACTTCTGCTTTGTCAAAAATAAATATTTAAATAATTTAAAGTTGTTTTTAGATTATAATTAAAGAAATTTGATCATATTGATTAAAAAATTAAGATAAAAAAAATAGTGAAAATAGAAAAATTAGAGAAATTAGAGATCTTCTGGAAGATATGTATCTGCCACTGCTGCTACTCCTTCTCCCATCTCCACATCAAAGTCAAGCTCTCTTAGAGTCATTTCCATGGCAGATATTGTGGTTATAAGCTCTCTATGGGTTATGTTACCCATGTGCCCTATTCTGAAAACGTTGCCTTTCAGATGATCCTGTCCTCCAGCAAGTTCAACATGATATTTGTCTCGCATAATGCCACGGAACTCCCTGTCAGTAACTCCTTCTGGAATATTTACGGCAGTTACTGTGGTGGATGAAACCTCTTCTTTAGGGAATAATTCCAGATCAAGGGATTTTATAGCATTTCTAGTGGCCTTTGCAGCTAATTTATGCCTTTTTATCCTGTTTCTAAGTCCTTCCTCCATGACAACTTTTAAGGCCTCGTTCAAAGCATATGTCAATGACACAGCTGGGGTGTAAGGAGTCTCTGGAGGCTCAGCATCTCCACTTTTTCTGTACTTTTTAAGGTCGAAATAGTAGGTCTGTGAATCTGTCCTCTCAACAACTTCCCAGGCATCATTACTAAGTGTTAAGGCTGCTAAACCTGGTGGAGCGGCCAAACACTTCTGTGAACCAGTTACACATATATCAATGCCATAATCATCCACATAAACCTCATCTCCACCAAGTGATGATACTGTGTCAACAATATAAAGTGCATCGTAATCTGTGAGAATCTTACCAACTTCTTTTATAGGATTGGCAACACCTGTTGAAGTTTCATTGTGAACCAAGGTCACGGCTTTAATATCCTCATTTTCTTCGAGCGCATTTTTTACATCATCTGGATTTACAGCATCTCCCCATTCGACCATAAGTGGGAGGGAATTAACGCCGTGTGATTTTACTATGTTCATGAACCGTTCACCGAACTTTCCACCAACAATATTTAAAATTTTATCTCCCGTCTCCAGAATATTTTCCACAGCTGCCTCCATTGCAGCTGTCCCAGATCCTGTTATCATGTATGAATGGTTCTCAGTCTGGAAAACCTCTGACATCATCTCGGTGGTTTCACTTAAGATTTTACCGAAAATAGCGCTTCTATGATTTACAATGTTCTCTGACATGGCTTTAAGAACCCTCGGAGAAACCCGGGTAGGTCCTGGTATCATCAACAATGTTTCGTTCATTCTAAAAAACCTCCAAGTTTTATGGTTATCTGTAAACAATTTTATTTATATCATTGCAATATATCCTCTTTTATATGAATCTTGATATATGGATGTCTTGGTATGAACTCATATTAGAAGAATTTGGTTTCAGTAGAGTTGATGATGAGAGGTCAGCAGAAATATTAAGCAAAATTTTAAAGGAGAAAAATGGTCTATCTCCACATGATATCAACATTAAAAAAGATGTCATTGTTTTCGGTGCTGGACCTTCTCTTAAAAAAAATATATCAGAGATTAAAGAATTAAAGCTGGATAAAATGGATAAATTTACCATAATTGCTGCAGATGGTGCCACTTCTGCTCTCCTAGAAGAGGATATAATTCCAGACATTATAGTCACTGATCTTGATGGAAAGATGGATGACATAACCAAGGCCAATAAAAAAGGCTCATTTCTGGTTGTACATGCTCATGGAGATAATATTGATAAAATAAAAAGATATGTTCCCATGCTTTCGAGGGTGCTGGGAACAACCCAGAGCACGCCCCCGGATAATGTCTACAACTTCGGTGGATTTACAGATGGAGATAGAGGAGTTTTCCTAGCCATTGCCTTTGGAGCTCGTTTTATAATTCTGGCAGGTATGGACTTTGGGGACAGAATAACAAGATATTCCCGTCCAGATTTAGAAGAATTAGAAGGTAAAGCCGATGAAATAAAATATCTAAAGCTTGAATTTGCAAAGAAACTTATAGAATGGGCAGGAAGACATGAAAACGTAAGAATAGTCAATATATCCAAAGGGGAAGAGATAGAAGGTGTTGTTGATTTTAAAAACCAGGATGTTAGGCAAATAGAGAATTATTTAAAATGATAGTGATACCGATCAAATTATGGAAACTCTTTTTAGATAAACCACATTTTTTATATCTCAAATACTAAATTAAATAACATGGCCATTGACGATATTTTACTCCACGATGAAACCCTATTCAGAAATGAGGATGTTTTCAATCCTGATTACATTCCTGAAAACTTCAAATACCGGGAATCTCAGATGGAAGCTCTGGCTGTCTGTTTAAGACCCACGCTCAGAATGGGGAGACCTATAAACGCAGTTATCCTGGGATCATGCGCAACAGGGAAGACCACAGCAGTAAAAAAAATGTTCAATAAGGTGGAGGATAGATCTGACCAAGTAATATGTGTATATATAAACTGCCAACTCCAGACCACCCGATTTAACATATTCGCCCAGATCTACCATAAGATCTTCAATCATTACCCTCCAGAGACTGGTGCTCCCTTCTCACGCATATATCAGCACATAATGAACCATCTGGTCAATGAAAACAAAACCCTTGTTGTGGCCCTAGATGATGTGAACTACCTTTTTCACAGCAAAAATGCAGATAAAATATTCTATGATATTCTCCGTGCCTATGAAGTATTTCCCGGAGCCAGAACAGGTCTATTTGCCATTTTATCTGAGATAGAATTCAGGTACTCGCTTGATAAAAATGTGAATTCTGTATTCATTCCACAGGAAATTGTTTTTACACCCTACACTCGGGAAGAAATTAAAAACATCCTAAAAGAGAGAGTAAGAATTGGTTTTTATCCAGAAATATTATCAGAAGATCTTTTAGATGATATAACAGATTACACATTCTCAAATGGAGATTTAAGAGTAGGAATCAGCCTTTTAAAGACAAGTGGAAATTTGGCAGAAGCTGAAGCATCCAAGGTCATAGAGAAAAAGCATGTGAAAGAGGCCCTGAAAACAGCAGAATCTATCAACCTTTTATATACGCTGCAATCACTATCAAATGACGAAAAAGTATTATTAGAACTTTTAAGGGTTCATGATAATGATAATTTAATTTCAGGCGATTTATATAAATTATTTAACGAAAAAACTGGTTTGAGTTATGCATCTTTCAATCGTATCCTGAATAAACTAGAATTTTTAAGGTTGGTAGATACAAAATTCACAGGAGATGGTTCGAAGGGTAAATCAAGAACCATTAACCTCAGATTCGATCCTGAGGAAATCAAAAAATGCATGAATTCCGCCTAAACCAAAAAAAAGCTAGATCCCTGCAGGTACGTTAGAGTTTGGATAACTAGCTGCCCATATTATGCTAAAAATCAAAAAAACAATGATTACAGCCATAATAACACATACATATAAATTTATGTGCTTTAGATTAATAATTTCCTCTTTTTTTCTGAGATCTGGAATTGGAACTTTTCTATAATTTTTCTCCATATCAATCACTCCCTGATTCAATGATGCAAGTTATCCTAAGTTTACAACATATTTAAAGGAAGAGATAGAGAGCATGTGAGAAGTAATCAGAAATATTTTTTTGCGACATTTTTTTGCAACTATAAGCTAATTTCAAAAATTTTATATTCTTGCAATGTCATAAATAACATAAAGTTATTCTTATTAATTGCTTTTACAGATCATGGAGGGATTTTATGCCAGAAAATAGCGAAATTGAGCTAAGAGTCGCTGAAGCGCTGCAGCAGGATGTTGGTAAAGGTATTGTAAGAATAGATAGAGATTTACTCCAAAGATTAGGTTTATCACCCGGAGATATTGTGGAAATAATTGGTAAAAGAACCACTGGCACAATAGTTGCAGAAGCCTATCCAGCTGACGTTGGTCTCGAAATATTAAGGATGGATGGCCTTACAAGGTCAAATGCCGGAACATCCATTGGTGAAACGGCAACAATCAGAAAAACAGAATTTAGAGAAGCAAAAAAAGTCGTACTTGCACCTGCAACAAAAGGTATCAGAATAATGGCTCCAGGAGACCTATTAAAAAGAAATATCATTGGAAGAGCAGTTTCAAGAGGGGATGTTTTAACACTGGTATCCCCCGGAAGAACAAGAGAGACTGTAAGGGAATTTTCAGATGTTGAGAATATATTCAGAGGATTTTTTGAAACTTCCACTCCCTTCTCACTTGGAGAGATTAAATTCACGGTCGTTTCCACCAATCCTGCAGGTATAGTCAGAATAACTAATATCACCGAAGTCGAAATTCGTCCAGAGGCTGTTGAAATCGTGGAGCAAAAAGTTCCCGACGTTACCTACGATGATGTCGGAGGACTAAAACCTGAAATATCTAAGGTGAGAGAGATGGTTGAGCTTCCATTACGCCATCCAGAAATATTTGATAGACTTGGGATTGATCCACCAAAAGGTGTCCTTCTACATGGCCCTCCTGGAACTGGGAAAACACTTCTTGCAAAAGCCCTAGCAAATGAAAGTGATGCAAATTTTATAGCCATAAACGGCCCTGAAATTATGAGTAAATTTGTTGGTGAAGCCGAAAAAAGGATAAGAGACATATTCAAGGAAGCTGAGGAGAATGCACCTTCTATTGTTTTCATTGACGAAATTGATGCTATTGCCCCCAAGCGAGAGGAAGTTACAGGCGAAGTGGAGAGAAGAGTTGTTGCCCAAATATTAGCCCTCCTCGATGGATTAAAAGAGAGAGAAAAAGTAATAGTAATAGGAGCAACTAACAGGCCGGATTCACTGGATCCAGCTCTCAGAAGACCTGGACGTTTTGACAGGGAGATCGAGCTTAGAGTTCCAGATAGAGATGGAAGATGCGAAATCTTACAGATTCACACAAGGGGCATGCCCCTGACGGATGATGTAGCCTTGAGGGAGTTTGCAGAGATAACACACGGTTTTGTAGGTGCAGATCTTGCAGCTCTTTGTCGTGAAGCTGCCATGAATGCCTTAAGAAGGATATTGCCAGATTTAGACCTTGAAGAGCAGACAATTTCAAAAGAAGTCTTAGAAAAGCTTTTTGTAACAAAAAATGATTTTATGGATGCTTTAAAATTTATAAGTCCTTCTGCACTAAGAGAAGTTTTCATAGAAGTTCCAAACATTCACTGGGAGGATATTGGTGGGCTGGAAGAACTCAAAGAATCCCTGAGGGAGGCTGTGGAATGGCCATTGAACTATCCTGAAGCTTTCAAAAGGATTGGAATAGAACCCCCAAAAGGAATACTCTTATTTGGACCTCCAGGTACCGGTAAAACCATGCTTTCAAAGGCTGTGGCAACAGAATCCAAAGCAAACTTTATAAGTGTCAAAGGATCGGAGATTTTAAGCAAATGGTTCGGAGAATCTGAAAGAAAAATATCAGAGATATTTAAAAAAGCTAGACAATCATCACCATGCATAGTCTTTTTTGATGAGCTGGATGCCATAGCTCCCATGAGAGGTACAGGAATCGGAGAACCAAGAGTGGTTGAGAGGATGGTAAACACCTTGCTTTCAGAAATGGATGGTCTGGAAGAACTGGAAGGCGTGATTATCCTCGGAGCGACTAACCGACCAGATCTACTTGATGCTGCCCTTCTTCGCCCAGGAAGATTTGATGAAATTGTTCTGGTTCCCCCACCAGATGAAAAGTCACGTTTGGAAATATTCAAGGTTCACACAAAAAATATGGCACTTGATAACGATATAAATTTGGAAAAATTGTCAAAAAAGACAACGGGTTACTCAGGGGCAGATATATCTGCAGTATGTAGAAAAGCAGGGATGCTGGCTCTCCATGATGACATAAAAATTAAAAAAGTCTCAGCAAAGCACTTTAAAGAGGCTTTGAGAAGAATTGGACCTTCAATAACTCCTGAAGTGGTAAAAAATTACGAAAACATAACTCAGAGACTTGAAAGAGGATTAGAAGCAAAGAAAAGGAAAGAAGAGTTCCCGAGAGAGGTTGCATAACTTTAAAATGGTTAAATTAATTTATTAATAATAAATGTTAGATATAAGGTTTTATTATATAATCAACGAAAAAATAAACCATTATATACATTTTATATATATTTTTAAAATTTCACTAGGGTAAAAAGGAGTTTAACTAGCTTTGAATTTTAGAAAAATTTTTTTTATTTAGTATGAGGGAACAATGAACTAATTAACTAGAAAATGCAGTGCATTGAGGGTTCCAATATGAGCACCAGAGGTGAAAAACATTTTATTAAATTTCCTAAATTCGCTGCGAATTTATACGACTACTTGATGTCAGCCAAGGCTATTAGATTTCAAATAAATGAGATTGCAGAGTATTTGGTCTCTAAAATCCATCAAGGGAGATTATTAGATGTTGGTACCGGACATGGCCGATTATTGATCGCAATTAACAAATTAAACCCAAAAATTGAATTATATGGACTGGACATATCTGAATCAATGATTCAACTGGCTAGAAAAAATTTAGCAGGTATTCCAGTAGATATTCGTTGGGGAAATATTCGAAAAAGTGATTACAATGACAATTTCTTTGATATAGTTACCTGTACCGGTAGTTTTTATTTATGGGATCATCCAGAAGAGGGTCTTGAAGAGATATACCGTATATTGAAATTTAATCACTCCACATACCTTTTTGAAACCTACCGAGAACACGACAAAGAAAAGGTTAGAAAAGCTTTAAAATCCAGCCTGAGACAAGAAAACCTTTTTATAAGATTGTTTGGTCCTTTTTCCCTTAAAAAACAGCTAAGTATGACCTACAAAATCCCTGAAATAGAATCAATCATAAAAAAAACAAGTTTTAAAAATAGCTACAAAATAAACAAAATAACTTTAAGTGGATTACCAATCTGGCTTAGAATAGAGTTGAAAAAATCAAATTAATAAAAGAATGATAGTAAATAAAATTAGAACGTAAATATAGAGGTATAATAAATGAAATTCGAATTTTTCGAGGTTACAGCAGATGTTGGATACCGAGCCTATGGAAAAAATCTTGAAGAAGCCTTTGAAAACGCTGCACTTGCCATGTTCGAGGTAATCACCGATACTTCAAAAATAAAGCCAGAAAAAGAAAGAATAATAGATATAGAATCCGAAGACCATGGTGCTCTTCTCTATGACTGGCTTACAGAGCTTCTTTTTTTGCATGATTCAGAATATTTAATATTTTCCAGATTCAAAGTTGAAATAGAGAAAAAAGATAATTTATACCACCTCAAAGGTACTGTCTGGGGGGAAGAATTCAATTCAGACGTCCATGAACCTAGAGACGAGGTAAAAGCTGTTACATACCACCTGATGGATGTAAAAAAGAAAGATGGATATATGGTTCAGGTCATATTAGACATATAATATAAATACAAAAAAACCTTTGAATTTCACTTAACCCCCAAAATAACAAAAAATAAAAAATATATCCTGTTTTGGAGTGATATCTTATGAGTATGGAAGAAAATCTATTAAAAATTAGAGATTGTGTCTGGGAGATTCCAAGCGATTATAAAAAATGCATGAGAGTTCCAGGAAGAATATATTTAGATGATGATGCCATTAGGGAGGTTGAAAAAGGAGCTGTGGATCAGGTGGCAAATGTCGCCTGCCTACCAGGTATACAGAAGTTCTCCATTGGGCTTCCCGATATTCATTTTGGATATGGATTCAGTATTGGTGGTGTAGCTGCATTCAGCGCGCGTAACGGTGTTATTAGTCCCGGAGGCGTTGGATTTGATATTAACTGCGGGGTCAGGCTCTTAAAAACGAACCTAACCCTAGAAGAGGTAAAACCAAAGATCAAAGAGCTTGTTAATACCCTTTTTAAGAATGTCCCCTCTGGAGTGGGAAGTAAAGGAAAGATAAGACTTCAGGGAGGCCAAATAGACGAAGTACTCAACAACGGTGCAGAATGGGCTGTGGAGAATGGATATGGCTGGGAAGAAGACCTCGGCTATCTGGAAGAGAATGGAAAAATGGACACTGCAGACTCCTCTAAAGTATCTGATAAGGCCAAGAAGAGAGGAATACCACAGCTGGGATCATTAGGCTCTGGAAACCACTTCCTGGAAATTCAGAGGATGGATAAGATCTTCGATGAAGAAGTAGCAAAAGTTTTTGGCATTAAAGAAGGTCAGATAACTGTCCTAATCCACACAGGTTCCCGTGGTTGCGGCCATCAAATATGCTCAGACTACCTTCGAACCATGGACAAAGCAGCTAAAAGATACAAAATAAACATACCAGACCGTCAATTAGCCTGTGCACCAGCAGATTCTGAAGAAGCTCAGGACTATTTCAAGGGCATGTCGGCTGCTGCAAACTATGCATGGGCAAATCGGCAGATGATCGTGCACTGGGTTCGTGAATCATTTGAACAGGTATATGGACGTGATGCTGAAGATATGGGTATGAATATAGTTTATGATGTAGCTCATAACATCGCAAAGAGAGAAATTCACAATATAAAAGGTAGAGATATGGAAGTATTTGTCCATAGAAAGGGAGCTACCCGGGCTTTTGGTCCTGGAAGAGACGAAATCCCCAAAGAGTATCGAAAAGTAGGACAACCCGTCCTAATCCCCGGAACCATGGGTACGGGTTCATACATACTTGTAGGGACAGATACTGCTATGGAAGAGACCTTTGGATCCACTGCCCATGGTGCAGGACGTAAAATGAGCAGAGCTGCCGCCAAAAGGACTTATCGCGGCGAAAAGGTTAAAAATACTCTAGAAGAAAGAGGTATTTATATAAAGGCAACTTCTATGCCTATTGTAGCAGAGGAAGCACCCGGAGCCTACAAAGATGTTGATGAAGTTGTGGGAACATCCCATAAAGCCGGAATATCCAGAATGGTCGGGAAAATGGTACCTCTTGGTGTTGCCAAAGGTTAATCTCCTTATCTTATTATTCAATATTCTTATTTAATCATATGCCGTTGAATAAGAGTGAAATAAACATTTTGAAACCCTTTATAACAATCTACAATAGATATAATCTGTAAAAAAAAATTAAACTAAAATAAGAAAAAATAAGAGATTAAATTTAAATTCAAATCCTCTACTCATATTCCTCTTCTACAAATTTAATCTTAAATGTTGTTCCAGCAGTTTTATCAAGATTAATTGTACCGTCGATCTGACTGGTTAAACTGTTCACCAACTGTAAACCCAGTGTGTCTGTATTTTGGAAGTCCAGATCTTCTGGAAAGCCCATACCATTATCACTTACAATGAGTGCGAACTCACCATCTTCCCTATGGAAATCAACGCCAATTTCGCCACTTCTTCCACCTGGAAATGCGTGTTTCATACAGTTTGATACCAACTCGTTCACGATCAACCCCAAAGGAATAGCTGTGTTGATGTCCAGCATAATATCTTCGACATCCATATTCAGTTTTATGCGGCTGGGATCAGCCACGTAGGTATAGAAGAGATCAGTAGCTAAAGTACGTATATATTCACCGAAATTGATTCTCTTAAGATCAGTGGATCTATACAATTTTTCGTGGATAAGCGCCATTGATTTAGCACGGCTTTGACTTTCCGTAAAAATACTGAGAGCTTCTTTATCCTTTATATATCGGGATTGGAGATTGAGCAGACTGGATATGACCATTAAATTGTTTTTGACTCTGTGGTGGATTTCTTTTAAGAACATCTCTTTTTCTTCCAGCGATTTTTGGATCTGTTCCTCTGCATGTTTACGTTCTGTAATATCCTTTATTATGGCAACGAGATAACTTGGTTTACCTGAAGGATCCAAACTCACACTTGAAGATATTTCCGCCGGGAACTCACGGCCATCCTTAGTCATGAGAATTGACTCAAAATGAGTGATATGTCCCTTTTCTACGGTCATCTTCATGGCTTCTGCTGCCTCCTGCCAATATTCAGGGGCGATGAATTCAAAAACACGCTTGCCAATCAATTCATCTTTCGATGAGAAACCAAACATATCCAATGCCGCCTGGTTACATTCAACCATTTTCGCAGCTAAATCCATAACACCAATAGTATCTGGAGAAGATTCAAAAATTCCCTGTATCCTTTCCTCACTCGCCTTTAAAGCATCTTCCATCATTTTACGTTCAGTGATATCCTGATTTGCTCCGTAAGTTTTGATGGTGCGACCTTCAGCATCCTTAATAATCCCAAAACGAACTACAATGAAACGTTCCTCTCCATCTGCCCTTATTATCCTATGTTCGAGGGTCCTGAAATAGTTCGGATCATCGGTTGCCAGGGCATCTGCAATTTCCTTTGCTACGATGGGAGATTCTTCGGGTGGTATGAATTTAGTGGCATAGACCTTTGAGGGCATTTGATATCCGCCTTCTTCCTGGGCTGTCGTGCCATACAAGGCATAAAACCGATCATTAAATGTGAACATATCAGATTCAACATCATATTCCCAGTTCACGAGTTTTGCAAGATCCATTGCTATCTTAAGCTTCTTCTGACTTTCATAGAGTGTTTGTTCATATTTTTTGCGCTCGCTGATATTCTGTGTTATGGATACAAACGATATAGGTTTACCAGTCCCATCCACTATCACAGCTCCAGAACCTTCAGCTGGGAATTCTTGACCATCTTTAGTCAAAAATGTATATTCCATGTTTTTTGCAGAGCCTCGTTCTAACATTATTTTCATTGCTTCTGCTGCACTTTGTCGATCTTGTGGAGCAATTAAATCAAATGCATTCATACCTATTAACTCTTCTCTGGAAGAGAATCCATGCAACTTCACAGTTGCCTGATTACAATCAATAATATTTGCCTCCAAATCAAAGAGAGTAATAGCATCAGGAGAAGATTCAAAAATTGTTCTTAGCTTTTCTTCACTTTCACGCAGAGCTTTTTCCACTTTTTTACTTTCTGTAACATTCAATAGAGATCCGAGACTTTTCCTGGTCTCTGGAATCATAGAAATGGTTAAAAACACATCTTTAACATTACCATGTCTATCAATGAATTTAAACTCATAATTTCTGGGAGCAGACTCTGGATCAATTCTCCTCAAACGATGATACTCCTTCAGCCTATCCAGATCATCTTCTACCACGAATTCTGTCCAGCTTTTTTTACCCTCTATTTCTTCTTTGGAATAGCCTGAAAGTTTCTCGAACTCTGTATTTACCAGAGATATGGTAGTATCTTCTTCAACAATTACTGTTGCAGTCCCAGTATTCTCAAATATCGACTTATATTTGGTTTCAGAGTCTTTTATATCTTTCTCAGCTTTTTTGCGCTCTGTGACATCATGGAAAATAACAACAACACCAATTATATTACCCCGATCCTTGATTGGTGCGCTGGTGTATTCAACTGGAAAGCTTGTACCATCTTTTCTCCAGAATATCTCATCAGTTATATGGCGGGAGATACCATCGACCAAGGTCGTATATACTGGACACTCCTCTGCAGGGTAAGGTGATCCATCCTTTTTTGTATGGTGTAAAATAGTGTGTTGATATTTCCCTATAACTTCTTCAGCATTATAACCAGTAATATTCTCAGCGCTAGGGTTAAAAAATGTTACATTTCCTTCCAAATCCACACCATAAATTCCTTCACCAACCGATTCCAAAATAAGTTTATTTTGATAGTTTAATCTTTTAAAAGATTCTTGCACTTTTTCATGCTCAATTTCTGATTTCTCCAGTTCAGTGATTCGTTGATGCAATTTTTCCAGCTCATTTATTAGCTGCTTCCTATCTTTGTCTTCATATTTCATCTAGAAAAGCTCCTTCTCAACTCTTTTCCTTATATTCCCTAAATTCGATCTTAAATGTTGTTCCACCTTTTCTATCCAGTTGGATTGTGCCATCAAGTTGCTTTACCAAATTATTCACCAACTGAAAACCGAGTGTGTCTGTATTTCGGAAGTCCAGATCTTCAGGCAAACCCACACCATTATCGCCCATTATCAGTGTGAACTTGCCCTTATCATCTGAATGAAGGTCAATAAATATCCTGCCCTCTATTCCCTCCGGAAATGCGTGTTTTATTGAATTAGTCAAAATTTCATTGATTATCAGCCCACATGGGATTGCTGAAGTGATATCAAACAAAATATCTTCAACCTTTATGTTGATTTTTATGTTTGGACCCACCCCATATGAAGCAAAGAGTTCAGATACTAAACTTCGGATGTAATCTGCAAACTTTATCCTTGCAAAGTCTTCAGATTGATAGAGTTTCTCATGGATCATTGCCATGGATTTAACCCTGTTCTGACTCTCCTTGAAAATCCCAATATCATATTTATCTTTTATATATGCAGACTGGAGGCTGAGCAGACTGTAAATTATCTGCAAATTATTTTTGACTCGATGATGGATTTCTCGAAGAAGCACCTCTTTTTCTTCAAGTGATGCCTTGATCTGATCTTGCGTGCGTTTTCGATCTGTTATATCGGCAATGACTGCCAAAGTACCTTTTACATTACCCTGGGCATCATAAATTGCTGCTGCTGAAATGCTGATGTCAATAAATGAACCATCCCTCTTCTGGGCATATGTTTCTTTATCAAGGACTTTTTTCTCCTTCAACAATCTCTTTAAGAACTCTTGGAAACGGGGTAGACCATCTGCAGGTACAGTAGGTAAAGGATGACCAAACACGTCCCGTTCTCTCCATCCAAATATCTGTTCAGCTGCCGGGTTCCATATATTCACATTTCCCCGAAGATCAAGGGCAATTATAGCCAGAGGTGCGGCTTGAACTAAGGTACGGAATTCTTCTTCACTTTCCCTCAAAGCTTGTTCCGCCTCTTTACGCTCTGTAATATCACGCATAATAGCTGTAAAGAATATTTCTCCTCCTGATTTCCATTTAGCAACTGAAATCTCCAATGGTATTTCACTACCATCTTTTCGAATGCCATTACTCTCAATAACTGTTTCCATGTAAGATCTTCCTTGTGAAATTACTTTTTTTATTCCTCTCTCATGTCGCTTATGTAATCGTTCAGGAATTATGGTGGTAAGAGATTTACCAATTATATCATCTGCAGAATAGCCAAAAATAGCTTCAGCAGCTTGATTCCAAAAAATTATTTTCCTACGACTATCAGCAGAAATAATAGCATCTCTAGCCGTCTCTACAACCGAACGAAAGCTTTCCTCACTTTTTTGAAGAGCCTCTTCTGCGCGTTTGCGTTCAGTTATATCTTCGAGCGTTTCAACAGCACCAACTACATTACCATTAGAATCTCTAATTGCTGCTGCAGTAAAATACATCCATTTTCCTTCTCTGCCAAGTTTGGGAAAAAAGTCTGTGGCTTCATATGCATCTGGTACAACTTTAGATTCCCTGTACTTTCCTGCATACCAATGGTCAACCCCCCTTACATCTCCATCAACCAGTAAATCAGCCATACATGGTCTTTCTTTACTGTAAAATGCTTTCCATTGCTTATCTGTGCCTAAAACGTCCTTAGCCTTGATTTTGGTGCTTTTCTCAAGTGCATTATTCCAGTAAATGATATTATGATCTTTGTCAATAACAAATGTGGGGATGGGGGAACCATAAATTATGGCTTTTGATCGTTGTTCACTATCTTTAAGGGCTACCTCCGCCTTTTTACGCTCGGTAACATCACGAATTATGGATGTTGTAAAAGTATTTCCCTTCGACCGCCAAGTGGCAATTGATATCTCAAATGGAAATTCACTGCCATCTTTCCTCAATCCATGGGATTCGAAAGTTTTTCCAGCGTAAAAATGCTCGCCAGTGGATCTAAATTGCTTTAATCTCTTCTGGAATGTATTAACGTATCTTTCAGGCATCAATATGGACACGGGTTCGCCCTGTATTTCCTCTTCAGTATATCCGAACATATCCGGTAAGCTTTTGTTAAACTGTACAATATTACCGTTTGTATCTGTTGTTATAATTCCGTCTATTGCAGATTCTGCCACAGACCAAAACTTCCGAGCGCTTTCAATTAGCCTATTCTCTGTTTTCTGGATCCTTTCGCTTAGAAAAGTGACAACAACACCCACAACCATGAACATGAAACTTCGGATGTAATCCTCTTCTAATAAATGGTCGCCACTATCAGAAAACAGATGGGTCAAGATCAATACAACAGATAAAAATATGGGAACAACTAAGCCCTTCCTTTTCCACCAGAAAGTTGCTAAAATTATTGGGATATAGAAGAAATGGGAAAAAATAATGCCTACATGAAGTACAAAGTGAAAATAATAAGTTAAATAGCAAGATATAGCAAGTAAAATAGCCATAAATACAATCTTGTATTTTTCTGTCTGATCTTTGGGATTAAATCTCATAATATCATTTAATGCCTTTTATGGAGAGTGAAAATTCAAATTTTATTAAGCTTTCCTTAATGTTTCTCATGTAATATAAATAATTAATATAAATTGTTGGAATAATAATATTCTACATATATCCCATATTCCATCGATTTTTGCTATAATCACCTGAAGTTATATTCCAGTTGTATGGATAAACTCATATTTGTAATTAATATAAAGATCCAAGATAATAAATATTTTCTTAATATTGAAATTCAAATATCCTATTTTTTTAAAAAACGAGGAGTATAATGTGTTTACAAGTTTCTAGAGTAAAATAAATACAATTAGAAGTCAATTTCAATATAAATTCTATTGATATTTCTATTTCAGATCAAAAGAACAATTGATATTAGAAGTATTAAAAATTGTTCTCTTAACACCCAAAATTTCTAAAATTTATCCTTCTTTACCTTTTTTAATGGCAAGATAAGATTCTATTTATCTTTAATTCTCAACGCCATTTT
>Ga0194112_10002473_pt1 | contig 26447 bp, 25 predicted proteins | sample TA2MahC400mmetaG_FD_146191 | JGI IMG/M metagenome (GOLD analysis project Ga0194112, IMG submission 146191) | Freshwater microbial communities from Lake Tanganyika, Tanzania - TA2015016 Mahale Deep Cast 400m | ecosystem: Environmental > Aquatic > Freshwater > Lake | place: Tanzania: Lake... | reverse complement strand
GCTTCTTCAGGCGCTTCCTCCAATTCACCCACAACCCCCACTGATCTGGGTCTTGGAGGTGGAGCGGCCAATGCTTCTCCTTTCTCTCCGATAACAACGATCACCTGCCCCACCTTCACGATCTCCTTCTCTTTGGCCATTATTTTCAGAATGACCCCTGTTCTGGGAGAGGGTATCTCTGCAAGGGCCTTATCGGTCTCCACTTCAACAAGGGGTTGACCTTCTTTCACTTCATCGCCTTCTTTGACCAGCCAGCGGACGATCTCCCCCTCGGTCAATCCTTCTCCAATATCAGGAAACTTGAATTCGTAAGCCATACTTCCTCCTGAAAAGGTTGAGGTTAAGGATTAGGTTAAGCAAAAATCGATACACAACTCAACCTCAGCCTTAGCCTTAACCTGAGATATCATTAAAAACTCATCACCTTCTTCACGGCCATTACAATTCTTTTGGGATTGGGAAGGTAGTAGTGTTCCGATTTCAACAAAGGTACAGGGATATCGAATCCCGTCACCCTTTCGATTGGCGACTGAAGTGAGAGAAATGCCTTCTCGTTGATCAGGGCAATGATCTCCGCACCCAGGCCGCAGGTCTTTGGCGCCTCATGAACAATGACTACTCTCCCCGTCTTTCGAACGGAATGGATGATTGAATCAACATCCATTGGGGAAATGGTTCTGGGATCGATGATCTCTAAATTGATCTTATCCCCTTTCAATTCCTCAGCGGCATTTAAAACCTCCCTCACCATTGCTCCCCACGCAATGACGGTCACATCCTTGCCTTCCTGAACCATTCTCGCCTTACCCAAAGGGATGGTATAGTCGCCTTCTGGAACTTCTTCTCGAATCGCCCGATAAATTCTTTTTGGCTCTAAAAAGATGACAGGGTCCGGGCTTCGGATTGAGGAGAGCAGAAGTCCCTTGGCCTCATAGGGAGTAGAGGGGATTACAACTTTAATCCCTGGCGTATGAGCCAGAATCGCCTCCGGGCTTTCTGAGTGGTGTTCAGGTGCATGGATGCCGCCTCCATAGGGAACACGGATGACCAACGGACACGTGAATCTTCCTCGGGATCGGTTCCGCATACGGCCGATGTGGTTGGTGATCTGATCGAGACAGGGATAGAGAAAACCATCAAACTGAATTTCCGCAATCGGTCGCAGGCCATAGAGGGCCATACCCATGGCTGTACCCACGATCCCTGCCTCTGCGAGAGGAGTATCCACCACCCGATCATCACCGAATCTCGCCTGCAGCCCGTCGGTTACCCGAAAGACACCACCCTCACGACCCACATCCTCACCCAGGACAACGATTCGATCATCCCTTTCCATCTCCTCCCGAAGAGCAAGATTGATTGCTTCAACCATGTTGAGTCTGGGCATAACCAAATCCTTTCTTCAAATTCCCATCCCCCTCCTAACCTCCCCCTTGAAAGGGGAGGAGTCGAGAAAAACCCCTCCCCTTCAGGGGGAGGGATAGGGTGGGGGTGGGATCATGTTACAGTGTTCCTTTCAGATACTCCATCTGTTCTTGCAACTGCGGAGTCATCTCTGCATAGACATATTTAAAAATATCTTCCACATCAGGGGTTGAAACTGCTTCGGCCTCTTTAACGGCCTGGTCGATTTCATTTTGAGCCTTTTCGGTTACCTGCTTTTCAACCTCATCATTCCAGAGTCCTCTCCCTTTGAGATAGAGCCTCAGCCTTACCAATGGATCGAGCGCCTTCCACGGTTCGATCTCCTCTTCTCTTCGATATTTTGTAGGATCATCCGCCGTAGTATGAGGACCGAACCGGTAGGTCACTCCCTCGATCAGGGTGGCTCCTCCTCCGGAGCGAGCCTTATCAACCGCTTCCTTTGTCGCGGCATAGACAGCAAAGAGATCATTGCCGTCCACCTGAATTCCATCTACCCCATAGGCAACCGCCTTCTGGGCGATCGTCTCAGAGGCGGTCTGGATCTTTCTCGGAACAGAGATGGCAAACTGGTTATTCTGGCAGAAGAAGATCGTTGGAACTTTAAAGACCCCGGCAAGGTTCATCGCCTCATGAAAATCACCCTTAGAAGTTGCGCCATCCCCAAAATAGGAAACGGTAACGATCTTATCTCCCTTAATTTTTGCCGCCCAGGCAGTTCCGACCGCATGCAGGGGATGAGTCCCAACAGGAATGGAGACAGGCATCATATTAATTCCATCCGGAGCACGGCTTCCTTCTTCATTCCCCATCCAGTAGAGATAGATGGTTTTGAGCGGGACTCCCATCATCAGGGATGCACCGAGTTCTCTAAAAGCAGGAAAGACCCAATCTCCTTTTCGAAGAACAGAGGCGCTTCCAACCTGGCAGGCCTCCTGGCCCCAGACAGGCGCATAGGTTCCCATTCTTCCCTGTCGCTGGAGCATCAAAGCTTTCTGATCAGCCAGCCGGATGAAAACCATCTTCTGATATAGATTAAAAATCTCCTGGTCACTCACTGGTGGCTTCATATCCAAATGAAGCGTCCCATCCGGTTTTAGAATCTGAAACATCTTTCCTTTCAAAGGATGGTAATCATCAAACAAACTCATAGATTCTCCTCTATTTAGATTTCATGGTCTCGCAAAATCGTCTCGCCGGTGAAAATCGGTGTCCAGTATTTTTTAAATTATCTGAAATTACTGGATTCCGGCTTTCGCCGGAATGACAATCATGAGTCATTTTTAACTTTTTACGAATTTACCAGATTTCGAATTCAAATTGTCTTAATCCGCATTCCGCAATCGGCAATCCGAAATCTCATTCCAAGGCCCATTTCTTAAGCCGCTCGTAATCTGCCGAGCCACAGATCCACTTGCCGGTCTTTTTATTATAAAAGAACGGGACGCCTCCGCAAAAGCCCTTGTCATACTCTCTCATCAGCTTGGCATTGACCTCATTATGCCAGACCTCAAGCTTCGCCACCTTGACCCCCTCCTCATCCTCCAACCTCTCCACGAGAGATTCCACCTGATGGCAGTGGGGTCACTCCGAACCCGTAAACTCTAATAGGTAAAACTCTTCTTTTGTCATTGGACTTCCCCCTTTCTTTTTATTGATAAGGCTTTCGAGATCAGTTTTGCAATGGGCAGATAAAGAATGATGAGTGTGAATAAAGGAACAAATGAGGACAACAGGTTATCTTCTTTAAAACCAACAATGGTATAAGAGAGGATGAGCAGAATCGCAGTAAAATTGTGAATACAGATCATTCCTAAATTGGCGGGCGACATTTGAATGGGATCCTGATAGTGCTTTCTTAAAATGCTGATCGTTTTATAGGCTATGGGTAGAGTCAACAGAGAGATCAACCCGATGACGGGAATTTTTCCTAAGAGGATGCCCATCAGGATAGCGCCATAAGCAGAAAGAAGGCTCAGAATAAACAGTTTTACTCCTGCCTCTCTTCCGAAGCGTGCGACTAAGTTCATTTTCCCGGCTTTTCGGTCTTCAAGGTAATCAGGAATCTCATTGATCGTGATCATCGAAAAGAGCATGATCCCGAATGGAAGCGTTCCCCAGAAGGCTTCCCAGGACAATTCCTGTGCTTGAACATAGTATGCTCCGAGACCGATCCCCGGGCCAAAACAGAGAAGCTGGGCGATCTCTCCAACCCCTCGATAACCAAACCGAATAGGGGGGGCGGTATAGAAGAAGGCGCAAAAAAAGCCGAAAGCCAGTAAGAAATGGATCAACACCCCCCTTACCAGCCCCAAATAGATTCCAATTCCTATGGCAATGACAAAAAAGGCAGTAAAAACATTTCGCATATGAGCCGGATGGATCAACCCCTTTGAAAGGGTTCCGCTTCCACCGGCATAGGGGTTGCCGTGGGAATCGAAAACATCTACGAGATGGCGAAAATCATAATAGTCATCCGCCATATTGAGAGCCAGATGATTGAGGATGAGGCCCAGCATAACCAGAAGGAAGTATCCTGCACGGAACTGGTCATCGTATGTCCAGGCAATCATTCCTCCCAAAATCCCTGGCATAAAACTGGCTGAGGCATAGTGAAACCGGAAGGCCTTCCACCACACCTGAAAAGATTTGGAATCCATAATCAGGTCTTCTTTCCCCTTAAGAAATAATCGAGACTCAGTCGCCCCGGCCCGACAGCAAAGAGAAGAAGACAGCCTCCAAACATGCTCACATTCTTCATGAACATGATCATCTGGATGCGATCGCCGAAATTGGTGTGAAAGATGAGCGTGGTTGGAATGAGAAAAATAAGGATGAGTAACGCTCCAAACCGGGTAAAGTATCCAAGGATGACGCTGAGGCTTCCGACCAGTTCAAAGACAATAGCGCCAAAGAGAAAAAAACTGGTGTAGGGCATGCCGAATCTTGCCATATACTGGGCGGTTCCCTCAAAGTTTCCGATTTTCCCGATTCCTGAATTGAGAAAGATGATAACGAGAAGAACCCTTCCGATCAAACTGCAAAAGGCTTTCAACCATTCCATATTCTCCTCCTTTCCTCTCTCTTACCCCCGCCTCACCTCTCCTTATAACTCCCCCTTCCCCCCTCTTAATTTAAGCGGGGGAAAATAGATGAGGGCGTTAGGCCGGAAAGTAGGGGTGGGTTAAAGGTCATAAATCTAATTTTATATCTCCGTACTTCTTCACATGCTCCACCAGTCCGCCGTCGTTTAGGATTTGTCTCATCACAGGTGGAATAGAGATGAATGAGATGGTTTCATTACGGCTATGATTAACAATCTTCCCCTGATCCAAAAAGAGTTCAATCTCCTCCCCTTCGCTGAACTTTTCAGTATCGCAGATCACAGCGGGAAGTCCGTTATTAAAACAGTTTCGGTAGAAGATTCTGGCAAAGCTTTTGGCAAAAACAGCCTGGATTCCATTCATCTTGATCACAATGGCTGCATGTTCCCGGCTCGATCCCTGGCCAAAATTATGACCTGCCACGATGAAATCGCCCGGAGATACCATTCCCGAGAAATTTGGCTTTTCATACTCAAAGATATGTTTTGCGAGCTCAGGAAGGTTTGACCGCAGATACATATACCGACCCGGGATGACATGGTCGGTGCTGATAGCATCGCCGAATTTCCAAACCTTTCCTCGCATGGATCTCCTCCTCAAATCACCCTCACCCTAACCCTCCCCCGCCAAGAGACTGTGTCGTAATTAGCCATTCGCCCTTCGACACGCTCAGGACGAACGGTTAACTGATTGATTTTTAAGATTTCATAATCCGTTCGTGGTGAGGCTCTCGAACCATGAACGGAATTACGACACAGTTCCCAAGAGAGGGGGGGAAGGTGGATCTAAAGATATTTCCTTGGATCTGTGATCCTTCCTTCTATCGCCGTAGCAGCAGCAACCGCTGGAGAACCCAGATAGATGAAAGAATTCGGGCTTCCCATCCTCCCTTTGAAATTCCTTGGCTGAGTGGCCAGGCAAACTTCCCCATCCCCCAATACTCCCTCGTGAAGTCCGACGCAGGCTCCACAACCGGGCGGCATGGCTAATGCACCTGCTTGAATCAAGGTTTCCATGGTTCCATCCTTAAGCGCCTCTAAATATACCAAACGGGAACCAGGGGTGACGATCACCCTCGTTTTGGGATGGATCTTTTTCCCTTTTAATATGCTGGCCGCAATCCGAAGGTCTTCCAGCCTTCCATTGCAGGAGGTCCCGAGGTAAACCTGGTCCACTTTGACATCCCCGATGCGATCAATTGTCGTGGTATTGTCCACCTGATGAGGACAGGCAATAGTGGGTTGAAGGGTCTCTGCGTCGATCTCGATCACTTTCTCATACAGGGCATCGGAGTCTGAAGCCATCTTTCTAAAATCTCCAGGTCTTCCCATGCGGTCTAACCAATTCCGGGTGATTTCATCAGAGGGAAAGAGTCCAACCTTTGCTCCGGCCTCCACGGCCATGTTGGCAATGGTCATCCTCCCTGCCATTTCCAGATGCTCAATCGTATCTCCGGCGAACTCCAGTGCCTTATAGGTTGCGCCAGCTGCACCGATCTTACCGATCAGATGAAGAATGATATCCTTTCCATAAACACCGTCAGGGAGCTTTCCTTTTACAACCACTCGAATCGTCTCCGGAATCCTCAACCAGATCTTGCCGAGAGCCATGGCAACAGCCGCATCCGTAGATCCCACCCCGGTGGCAAAAGCCGAAAGAGCTCCTCCTGTGCAGGTGTGGGAATCGGCTCCGATGACCACATCTCCTGGTTTCACCTCCTCTTCAGCTACAACCTGATGGGAGATACCGTATCCCACATCAGAGATCCTACATCCTGTCTTCTCTGATATTTGCCTTAAAAAAGTATGATCGTTGCTCAATTCAAATTTGGGGCTGGGGGAGGCATGATCTAAAAAGAAAATGGTCTTTTGCGGATTAAAAACCTTTTCAAATCCCATCTCCTCGATCTTTCTGGCGGCTAAGGGACCTGTTCCATCCTGGGCATAGGCAAGATCGGTATTTACAACAGCAATTTTCCCTGCTCGAACTTTTTTGCCGGCATGCTCGCTCAATATCTTCTCGGCTAATGTCATTCCCATAGGGTTCCCTCACCTCACAATCAAGGGGCTGATTCAAACAGGTGCTTTAATATTTTATACTACAATTTTCTCTCCTGTTCACCTTGATTTTAAAAGAAACGATTCTTATCTTTAAATTGAGGGGAGGTGCTGATGATGAAAAAAAATGACAAAAAAGCGAAAACAGAAAAAACAAAAAAGACAACTTCCTTGGTGTATGACTGCTGCTGGTACGAACCTTCTTGGTACAGACTCTGCTGTGGCAGTGTCTGCTGCTGATGGGTTTGGACCGCCGTGAAAATTATTTAGATCGCTCTTCAATGGGGACATACTCGCAGGACTGGGGGCCACAGTATGTCCCGACATAGTCAGCATCGGGGCGGTAGAGTTCGGCTTTGGGTTGAGCCTCCGCAAATTTCTCCTCGATGATGTGTGCGGCCCAGCCTAAAATCCTTGAGATGGCAAAGACCGGTGTGAAGAGATCAACCGGAATATTCATCATATAATAGACGGAAGCGCTGTATAAATCGACATTGGCGTAAATCTCTTTCCCTTTGATCTTCCGGAATTCTTCTTTGGTGGCTTCTTCGATGGCCCGGGTGATCTCATACCATCTCCGTTCTCCGGTGCGCTCAGCCAGTTTTTCACTGATCCTGCGAAGAATACCAGCCCTCGGGTCTTCGGTGTGATAGACCGCATGTCCCATGCCCATCACCTTTCCACCCTTTTGGAGTTTCTCTCTCACCCACGAGTGTACCCGGCTGACTTCTCCTATTTCCAGAAGTATCCTCATCACTTCGCTATTGGCGCCTCCATGAAGCTCTCCCGAGAGAGCCCCAAGGGCGGCAGCAACGGAGGCATAGAGATGAGCATGGGTCGAGGCCACCTCCCTTCCTGCAAACGTGGAGGCATTAAAAGAATGCTCGGCATGAAGAACCAGGCAGGTATCAAAGTCTCTGGCGGTATCGAGGTCGGGTAGTGAACCAGACAACATATACAGGAAGTTCCCGGCATGACTCAGATCAGAGCGGGGAAGAACAGGTTTTTTCCATTCCGGATACGATCCCATGCCGCGACAATCCCTGGTAATTTCGCTATCAACCGAAGGGCTTTTTTCAAATTCGCCTCCCTGGTCTCCTCGTTTAATTGAGGATCAAAGCCTGCCAAAACAGGAACGGCGGATTGTAATACATCCATCGGATTGGCAGATTTCGGCAACAGCTTCAACATATCAAAAATCGTTCCGGGGATATTTCTCTCGGGGAGAATCTCTAATTGAAACCTCTTCAATTCCTCCTGGGTCGGAAGGTGGTCATTCAGGAGAAGGAAGGAAACCTCCTCAAAGGTGGAAGATCGGACGAGATCAATGATATTGTACCCCCGGTAAATAAGAATCCCTCTTTCTCCATCGACATCCGAGATGCGGGTGTCAGCCACCTTCACCCCGCGGAGCCCAATGTTTTTCACATCGATTCCTTCTTCCATAGACCTCTCACTCCTTCTCCTTTCTCACACATGTCCACAAGAGTCTTCTTTAATATGTATACCATACAATCTTGACGAATTCACCTTGAAATGTTGCTTCACCATTCTTATCTTTTTACTGAGAGGAGGTGTTCTTATGAACGACAGATAAAAGTAACCCCATGCGCCTGCATTTCCCATGACAGGGACCAGGGATATCTCAAAGCCGAATTGGAAATGCCGGGTGTTGATAAGAAGGATATTAAGCTTGATATGAGGAACAACAGCTTTTGTGTCTCAGCCCCAAGAGGAGAGGATACCGAATACTCAGGTTGCTTCACATTGGCTCATGAGGTCCTGGCTGAAAAGGCAGAGGCCAGGTATGAGAACGGTCTCCTTAAGATCAACACGCCTATCAGGGGATGGGAACAAAAGGTAAGCATTCCAGTCCACTAACCCTTCAATATCGAGCCCTTCCGAGAAGGAAGGGCTCTTTTAAAAGGGAATGGTTACATTGAGAGGAAAGCGCCATGATTAAAAAAGAGACCAATCAAAACGGGGCCGAAGAGGTTAAAAAGGATATTCCCTCCGATGTAATGGATCGCTGGGAAGAAATATCCTATTACGACGCATGTTGTGAGGATTGTTGCTGCGATTAAGCTCCCTAGTCTGTTTGTGGTGAGGTTCTCGAACCATGAACAGACTTACGTAACAGTTTCATAGCAATGGTGGCGTATGATTCGCGGATTTACGGGTCTTCCGGACCAGATTGTCGAAAATGTATTTCTCTTCATCGCAGCGATCTCCGTCTCGATCCTGGTCCTCATCACCTTCCTGATGATCTACTTTACCATTCGCTATCGCCGCAACCGAAACCCGGAGCCTCAAGACATCAGGGGAAACCTCTGGCTTGAGATCTTGTGGACCGTCATTCCCACCCTTTTAGTGCTCTCCATGTTCTATTACGGGTGGACAGGATTCCGAACCTTAAAAAAGATTCCCGAAGGGGCGTTCAAGGTGAAGGTGACAGCACGCTCATGGTCCTGGCTTTTTGAATATGAGAATGGGGTGAAGGCCGAAGAATTGGTGATCCCCGTCGGAAAACCAATCCATCTCCTGCTCTCCTCGCAAGACGTGATCCATAGTTTTTACATCCCAGCTTTCAGAGTCAAACAGGATGCTGTCCCGGGAATGGTCACCCCTCTCTGGTTTAAAGCGAAAGAACCAGGAACCTACGATGTTCTGTGTGCGGAATACTGCGGCCAACAACACGCCTACATGCTCACCCGGGTGAGAGTCATTTCAGAGGACGAGTTCAATCAATGGTACGAGGGAAAAGGCAAGGAGTTGCGAGCGGAAACATCAAAAGGTCTACCCCGTGGACCACAGCTACTTCAGGAGAAAGGGTGCCTTGTTTGCCACAGCCTCGATGGCACGTCCAGAATCGGCCCCACTCTCAAAGGCCTCTTTGGAAAGACGGTCATCGTATTAAAGGATGGAAAAGAGCAGAACGTTCAGGCTGATGATGCCTATCTTAAAAGGTCCTTGATCGAACCGAATGCAGAGGTCGTCAAAGGGTTTCCTCCCATCATGCCCTCCCAGAAGAGTCTGAGCACGGATGAGGAGATAGATGAGATCATCCGATATATGAAGGAATTGAAATGAAAGCTCTCAAACACTGGTTATCTCTTCTGATGGATCTGTTCAGGTTCAGGCTATCGATCTTTGTCACGTTCTCAGCGGCCACGGGTTTCATCCTTTCTCATCAAGGGATCGCGCAGGAGATGTTTCTGATGCTTCTGGCGGTCTTCCTTCTCTCCTCAGGCGCCAGCGGTCTCAATCAATATCAGGAGAGGAAAGAAGATCAGAGGATGGAAAGGACCAAGGATCGGCCCATTCCATCCGGACGGCTTTCACCGGTATCCGCCTTGAAAATATCCTTCCTGATGATCACGCTTGGACTTTTCATCCTCCGGGTGGAAATAAATGGGCAGGCTCTGATCTTAGGTCTATTCGCCATACTCTGGTACAACGGAGTCTATACCCCGCTTAAGAAGCTAACTCCTTTTGCCGCTGTGCCCGGAGCTCTGGTAGGAGCAATGCCGCCAGCGATCGGTTGGTCTTCAGGGGGAGGCCATCTTTTTGATCCACAACTGCTGGCCGTCTCCTTCTTCTTTTATCTCTGGCAAGTCCCTCATTTCTGGATACTTGGCTTCCACTTGGGGGAAGATTATAGAAAAGGGGGATTTCCGGATTTGACCCGATTTTTTACACAGACCCAATTTAACAGGATCCTGTTTATCTGGGTCTTTGCAACCGGGGTCGCCAGTTTCTTCGTTCCATGGTTTGGGATCTTAAAATCGCCAATGATCATTGGAGGCTTGTTTGGCATCGGAGGGTGGTTATTGTGGAAAGCGTTGAAGCTTCTGAAAGCCGGATATCAAAATCCTTATGGACCATCTCTCTTCAGGTCACTCAACATCTACATCTTGCTGGTGATGATCTGTTTTTCGCTTGACAGCCTGACACCTGTTCAAATACATTCTGTATTATTTTAAATCTGTTATGAAAAAAGCGATACTCTCTTTGATTGTTCTTGTGATCATTTCCTTGTTTGCCCTCGTGGCCTACCACCGATTTCCCGTTCGTACCAAAACCGCCTTCTTTTCCGTTTTCCCGATTTTCACATGGGTTTCGATAGATCAACCCGTTCTGTTCAACCATATCCTCCATACACAGAACCTCAATCTTAACTGCAATTTCTGCCACCGATACGCCGGACAATATCGCTCTGCAGGCCTCCCCAACATTGAAATCTGCAAGGCCTGCCATGCCACAGACGCCATGAGCAAGAGGCCGGAAGCGCTTAAAGTCGTCCGTTACGTACAGAAAGGAAAAGAAATCCCTTGGGAAAAGATGTATGATCTTCCGAAGTTTGTCGTCTTTCCTCACTCGATTCATGTCCAGAACAATATCGACTGCTCGGTCTGTCACGGCCTCACACCGAAAAAAGAGAGACCGGTTAAAATGGTGGATAGAAATTACATGGCCTGGTGTATGGATTGTCATCAAAAGCGGGGGGCAAGCAACGATTGCTATGCATGCCACTCCAGCTAATTCATTGCGGAACGCGGAATTCGGAATGCGGATTCGAAATTTTAAATATTTTATTCCGCAATCCGCAATCCGAAATCCGAAATAAAAACGATGAAGATCTCTCGAAGAAACCTGTTGAAAATGATCGGTGCTGCCACATTAGGGATGGCTCTTCCCGATGAGCTTCTCCACGCCCTTCCAAAGGAAGGCGAGTGGATTCCCTACGAGGAGCACTGGTCCTCTGGCGTCTGCCTCCAATGCCCGAGCGGTTGCGGTCTCCGGATCCGCTCTGTCAATCGCTGGCCGGTCAAACTCGAAGGGATCAAGGACTATCCGGTCAATAAAGGCCGGCTCTGCCCGAAAGGTCAGGCCGGCCTCCAGGTGCTCTACGACCCGGATCGGATAAGGTATCCATTAAGAAGAAAAGGGGACCGGGGAAAGGAAGAATGGGAAAAGATCTCCTGGGATGAAGCCATTGACCAGGTGACCCAAAGACTTAATAAGCTCCGTCAGGACGGGAAATCCCATCAGCTTCTCGTTTTAGGCGGCCGCTATCGTGGCCACATGCACGATCTGATGTCAAGATTCATGGAAGCCTATGGCTCTCCTAATCACCTGGGAAATCCGGCCAGAGGTTCGGAAGGGATTCTGAAAGGCCATCTCTTTACCATGGGGATCAAAGAATTTCTCTCGATTCACTGGGAAGGGGTAAACTATCTTCTCTCCTTTGGAGCCAGCCTGCTGGAGGCATCGCGGTCCACGATGGTTAACCTCCGTGGATATGGCCTTTTAAGAAGGGGAAGGCCTGGCATCAGAGGAAAGCTGGTTCAGGTAGAACCCCGATTCTCCCTCACCGCCTCAAAAGCCGATCAATGGATACCCATTCAACCCGGAACCGATGGCGCCCTCGCCCTTGGCATCGCTCACTGGATCATTAAAGAGAAGCCATACGATCAGGATTTCATCTCCCGCCATACCTTCGGTTTCGATGACTGGAAAGACTCAAACGGTAACCCACGAATGGGTTTTAAAAACCTGGTATTGAAGGAGTACTCCCCCGGTCAGGTTTCCTTCCTCACAGGAATACCGGAAGAGAAGATCATCCAGCTTGCAAAGGAATTTTCCTCCCACAAGCCTTCGGTTGCCATATCTGGAAGGGGGGTGGGGATGCAGACCAATGGCGCCTATAGCCAGATGGCCATTGACAGCCTAAACGCGCTGGTGGGATCAATCGACCGGCAAGGCGGGCTTCTCCTGCAGAGAAAGGCCCCCTTTCAAACATGGCTGCCTCCCCTGAAAGATTCGATTGCGGAAAAGGGCCTCTCCCGACCCCGCATCGATGGGGCAGGAAAACTTCCCTTCCCGTTTGCTCAAGAGGTCCCATATATTCTTCCGGAGAGAATCGCCAGAGGAGAACCCTATCCAATCGATACCCTCTTTCTCTATTACACCAACCCTCTTTTCAGTATTCCGGAATCAGAAAAACTCAAGACCGCTCTGGAGAAAATTCCTTTTATCGTCAGCTTCTCGCCGTTTATGGACGAAACCACGACATTCGCTGATCTTGTGCTTCCGGATGGAACCTATTTCGAGCGGTGGCAGGATGACACTCCTGAGCCCGGGCCTGGCTTATCGATGTTCGGATTGAGAAGTCCTGTGCTGGAGAACCCTCTGTATGATGTCCGGGAAACCGGAAATGTCCTGATCGAAATTGCAAAGGGATTAGGGGGAAATGTTGCAAAATCTTTTCCATGGAAAGATATGACAGAAGTACTCAGGGAATCCATCCGCGGGGTCTTCAAGTCAAAGCGCGGTTCTATTCGTACCAAAGACTTTGATGAATTCTGGAAGGCATTGATTGAGGGTGGAGGATGGTGGGATGGTGCGTACCCCTATGGAGAGTGGAGGAAAAAGTTCGACACCCCTTCGGGGAGATTTGAATTCTATTCTCAAATCATGGAGCATGGGCTTCGTCAGTTGTCAAAGGATGGCTCAAAAAACCTGGAGGCCATTCTAAAGGAATTGAAGATCGAGGCAAAGGGGGATAAGGCTTTTCTCCCACACTTTGAGAAGCCGCGTCTGATCGGGGAAGAAAAAGATTATCCCTTCCAACTCATCCACTACAAATGGATGGCCACGGCAGAAGGCAGAGGGGCCAATCAACCTTATCTTCAAGAAACCGCTGCTCCTCATCTGCAGGAGAGATGGAACTCATGGATCGAGATCCACCCCGACACGGCCCAAACTCTGGGAATCAAGGATGGTGATTCGGTCTGGATTGAATCGAAAGTCGGAAAGGTGAAAACAAAGGCAAGGCTCTTCCCGGGCGCCCATCCGAAATGCATCCATATCCCCTACGGCCAGGGTCATCGCGCCTATGGACGTTGGGCAAAAGGAAGGGGAATCAATCCAAACGATTTGCTTGTGAGTGATTACGATTACCTGGGAGGTTTTCTTTCTCACTTCTCAACAAGAGTGAAGGTGTATAAGGCATAATTCAGGACATCAGGGAATCAGAAGATCAGGTTGCAGATTATCAGGAAATCAGGATACCAGGAATTAGCTAAAGGGAAGGAAGTGGTTTTTTTTCCTCATTGCCTGATACCCTGATGCCCTGATAGTCTGGTAGCCTTTTCGGGGTAACACATGTACCGCTGGGGCATGGTGATTGATCTCGACAGATGCACAGGGTGTCAGGCCTGCGTGGTGGCCTGCCGTCAGGAGAATAATGTCCTCTTTGCCGGCGAAGATGAGGCAAAACTCGGACGCGCAAAGTTCTGGATGAATTTCATCTCAGAGGTGAAAGGCTCCTACCCTGACGTGAGGATGCATTTCTTTCCCATTCCCTGCATGCAGTGCGATCACCCTCCCTGCACCAAGGTCTGCCCGGTGGAGGCAACCTATAAAAATCCAGAAGGCATCGTGGCCCACATCTATCCCCGGTGCATCGGCGTGCGTATGTGTATCTCCAACTGCCCTTATACGGTCCGTTACTTCAACTGGCATGCCCCCTCCTGGCCGGATGAATATAAGAGGGGCCGGAACCCTGATGTCTATAAGAGAAGGAAAGGGGTCACGGAAAAATGTAATTTCTGCATCCAGAGAATAAGGAAAGCAAAGTGGAACGCAAAGAGAGAGAAGCGTAAGCTCCATGACGGAGAGGTCATACCGGCCTGCGCACAGACCTGCCCATCCGAGGCGATCACGTTCGGGGACCTCAACGATCCGAAGAGCCGGGTCTTGAAGCTCTCAAAGAGCCGCCGAGCCTTTCGCCTGTTAGATGACCTCGGCACGGAACCCAAAGTCTACTACCTCAAGGAAGGGGAATGGGATGATGGATAGTGAGGCCATCGCCCGAAAACACGAGAAAATACTTGCCCCGATGACCCGGGCCGGCCGGATGTTCTGGGCTACGGTGATCCCTCTTGCGGCCATCTTTCTCTGGTCGGTCTTCGCCTTTGGCTGGCAATACCGCTCGGGCCTTGGTGAAACGGGAATGGGCCATCCTGTATCATGGGCTTTTTATCTGGTTAATTTCGTCTTCTTCATCGGAATAAGCCATGCGGGCGCACTCGTCTCTGCAGTGCTTCGGATCACCCGTGCAGGATGGGGAACGCCCTTTGGCCGGGCTTTCGACTTGGGCCGCTCTTCACGGTTCTACTGGGTCGCGCTCCATGCCCAGTTCAAGTCACCCCTGCTCTGGGACTTCACCTGCATCATGACCTACTTCACCGTCAGCGTGATCTTTCTCTATGTTCTCATGGTACCCGATATCGGGCTCCTCAGGGAACGTTTTCCAAACAGGCGCTGGCTCTACCGGCCTCTCTCTCTTGGCTGGACCGGAACGGAAAAAGAATGGTCAACCATAGGAAAGGCCATCGGAATTCTCTGCGTTGCCGTCATCCCCATTGCTGTCAGCGTCCACACGGTCGTCTCCTGGGTCTTCGGAATGCAAACCCAACCCATGTGGCACAGCACTATCTTCGCTCCTTACTTCGTCGTGGGAGCGATCTATTCTGGAATCGCTGCGATCATCGTTGTCACCCTTGCCCTCAGAAAAGTTTATCATTTGGAGGACTACCTCAAGCCCTACCATTTCAATAATATGGGATTGCTCCTGTTGACCTTCACCCTTCTCTGGGCTTACTTCACATTCGCCGAGCATCTGACCGTGGGCTATTCAGGAGGATCGGCAGAACAGGCCGTTCTGTGGAGCAAACTGACCGGAAAGTATGCCCTGCTCTTCTGGATTATGGCGGTCCTCTGTTTCGTCATCCCTTTCCCCATTCTAATCTTCTGGCGAACCCTGCCCGGGCTGCTGATCTCCTCCATCTGCATCATCGTGGGAATGTGGATTGAACGATACACCATCATCATTCCCTCTTTCATTGAGCCCCGGCTTTCCTATGTGCGCGGCGATTACATGCCTTCGTGGGTGGAATGGTCGATGACCGCAGGTCTTGCAGCAGGATTCACACTCGCCTTTGTTATCTTTTCCAAACTCTTCCCCGTCATCTCCATCTGGGAAACGGAGAAAGAGGAAAGGGAGAAGGAGAGTAACCCCCGTTAGAAAGTTTTCAACTTTTTAACGGGGTAAAGGAGATTGATATGAAAAGATGGCTGTCCATGATCGTGGTGGTAGGACTTATTCTCTACTCTTCCGGCTTCGTTTTCGCTCAGGCTTCAAAGCCTCCTCCAAAAACCCCTGAGCTTCTGAACCTCGGCAAAAAAGTTTATGAGCAGAGCTGTGCCTCCTGCCATGGACCTGCGGGCGACGGGAAAACCCCGCTGGGTTCGGCCCTCAAACCACCTCCCAGGGATTTTAACATCCCCTTTAATCAATGGCCCCATGCGAAGGGAGACATTAAAAAAGTGTTTGATGTCACGACCAGGGGAATACCGAACACGGCCATGGTCAAGTGGGACCAGCTTTCCGAAAGGGAGCGCTGGGCTTTGACCTATTATGTGGTTGGATTCTCAACTCCAACACCCCCTCCAAAAAAGAAAAAGTGAGGTGTGAGAAAAAAATGAAAGAATTCACATCCGAAGAACTCCTCTCCTGTGATGGAAAAGAGGGAAAACCGGTCTATATCGCTTTCGAAGGAAAGGTCTATGATGTTTCAAAAAGTCCCCTCTGGTCTAAAGGGGTTCATATGAACCGGCATCCTTCAGGAAAGGACCTGAGCGGGGAAATATCCGCCGCCCCCCATGGCCCTGAAGTCTTTGAACGCTATCCGCAAATCGGAATTCTGAAAAAAAGTCCTCCTGAAGAATTAAAACACCTCCCGAAATTTCTTCAGGGGCTTCTTCAAACGTTTCCCATGGCAAAACGCCATCCCCATCCGATGGTGGTCCACTTTCCTATCGCTTTTCTCATGGCGTCCTCCCTCTTTTATCTCCTATTCTTCATATGGATGCTCCCTTCTCTGGGCACGACCAGCGCCCATCTTCTCGCCCTCGGAATCATCTCAACTCCTTTTGCCATTGCGACAGGATTCCTGACCTGGTGGATCAATTACAGATCAAAATTAACACGTTTCATAAAGAGAAAGATTCAGCTTTCGATCCTCCTCCTGGCCCTTGAAGTCACCTTCATTCTATTTTGGATCGGTGAGATACAAATATCCTACTATCTCTACCTGATGTTAATGATCCTCTTTGCCCCCATTGTTCTCCTCCTGGGTTATTACGGAGGCCAGATGACCTTTCCCGCTGAAAAGTAATCGGGGATTGATGGAATAGGGAAATGGGGAAATATAAAGAGTGCGTAATGCTTTTGCCGTTTGAAGCGGTTATCAGAAGATCGGGTAATCAGGAAGCAGACATCAGGATATTAGGATACCAGGTCAAATCAAACAAGCCGTTATTCATTATCTGAGGCCCTGATACCCTGATATTCTGCATCCTGATATTCTGGTCGCCTGATGTCCGAATTATCCCGCACAAAAGTAATTGGCCAGATTCAGAGCGCTAAACGGGTACAAGAGTACTATTTTGCTACCCCTGTGGCTTTTGAGATTTTTTCCACATTAAAACCCAATTTCTCGGCGAGGGGAATCAGATTTGAAGGAAAGGGTTTCTGAACGCCCTCCCCCCACCACGACTCCTCAAGCGACTTTAAACTCTCATGCAATATCCCGTCCATCATATCCTGGGCTTCCCGTTGATCGAGATCAAAATTCCATTCCTTCGACAAATCGAGGAGGGTGATAATCTCCTGAATCAACCCTTCCTGAGCCGGAAGATCGGAACATTTCGTTCCCCTGAGGGATTCCATTTTCTCTCTTAATACCTCGTTCAAAGCAAACAGGGATTCCTCTTTTCTCAATCGACACCCGTATCTTGTTGATTCTTCAACGATTCGATCGATCGCCCCTTTTGCGATGGCCGATCCGAAATCTCTCCTGAGTTCCTTGACCTCCTGGAACAACCGATGGCTCAGTGTTACCTCTGCGGCGACCAGGATCTCATAGGGAATCTCCATTTCCTCCCTTGTTAAAATCTCAATGGCCGGCTTTGTCCTGTCAAAAATTTCCTCATAAATCCGTGAGGGTTCCCCAATCTCCTTCTGCATGAACTTTCGAAAGATTTCCTCCCTCTCTTCTTTTATAACATCCCGAATCGTAAATATCCGATCTCCGAGTAGTGAGGTCAGGGTCTCTTTTAACCTCTCCTCCCCATGCTGAAATTCATCTGTTCCACTCTGCCTTAAACTATTAAAATCAAGCGTTCCTCTGTCTTCAGAAATCCAGTTCTGGAAAAGGCCTCCCTTAGAAGAGATCAACCCGAAAAAGAATGTCTTTGGCTCCTGAATCACATCGGAAACCACCTTCGCTTTTCCCAGGACAAGCAGTCGGTCATCTTTTTCTATTCGCTCCTGGTCTATTTTCTCCACACAAAAGGAGAAGATCCTCTTCTCCTTCTCCCCACCGTTAAAAAGAGAGGAGATGGCATAGTGGTTCACCACCTGCTCAGGGGTGACCTGTTTTGGCTTCACAAGACGCTGATAGATCCGGAGCCCGTCTCCCATTTCTGGAGGGTTGCTTCGCCCCTCAGCCAGAACCTTGAGAAATCTCTTTTCAATCTCCTTATTTGAACATTCCTCTGCATACTGGATCGCCCTCGCCGCATGTTCGAGAATGAGGATCGTCTCTAGGCCTGCCAGGTCGGCAAAAAACCATCCGCAGCTTGTAAACATCCTGAGGCCATGCCTCTCCATCTCCATCAATTTGAGCCCTTTTATCCTTTCTTTCTCATCAAGACCCTGACAGCCATGCTGTTCGAAGAACTTGCCAACGCTTTCGGAAGACCGATCCATGATCACATCGATATAACCATTTCTCGCCTCCCAGGGATCATGAAAGATCTTCTCTCCTTCTTTCTCGAACAGAATGCCGAGCTCATCCCTCAGAAGATTGAGGGCTTCTCTTAATGGTTTTCTCCATTTCTGATTCCATCCGGGCTTTCCGCCGGTGCTGCAACCGCAATCCTCTTTCCATCTTCCAACGCCATGACTGCAGCTCCATGCGCTTCCTTCTCCCCTGGGCCCTTCATCGATCTCCACCTCATCCACGGGAGGAAACTTCTTCAGGAAGGCCCCATAATTGAGAACCTCAAACCCCTGGCCTGAGAGCCCTTTGCTTAAGGCATAGGCGAGAGCCATCTCGCCGAACTTTTTATGATGTCCATAGGTTTCCCCATCCGTTGAGACATGGATGAGCTGAGGCCCTTTTTTCGAGCGTCCATAGGCCTGGGCAAAACGCTGACAGAGCCGATTTCCGTCATTGAAAAGATCTCCAAAGGCAATCTCTTTGGAGATCACCCCGTCATAGAAAAAGATGTCCATAGACTGATCCTCCAGCCTTTTGCCGGATCTGTCCTTGAGAAAACAGCGATAGGCCCGTGTCGTATCAATCTTTCCCTGGGAGACATCCAGCCATTTTTTGCTCCCAAGAGGTCTCACCCTCAGTGCCTGAAAAGGGCTCAGGATGAGGTAGCGCATACCACATTGGATTAACGTCTTCAGCGTGGGATAATTGACCGCTGTCTCTGGAAGCCACATCGCCTCGGGTTTGCGATGAAAATGCCTTTCAAAGTCGGCAATCCCCCACCGGACCGCTGTCTCCTGATCCCTCTCATTGGCCAGGGGCATGATCAAATGATCATAGGCCTGGGCAATCGCATTCCCATGGCCCAATCGCCTTAAACTCTCCCTGTCCGCTTCAAGAATCTTCTGGTAAACGAATGGCCTCTCCCTCTCAATCCAGGAAAGGAGTGTAGGCCCATAATTGAAACTGAGATAGGAGTAGTTGTTGAGGATATCGAGGATCTTTCCCTGGCCATCAACGATCCGCGCATAGCCGTTGGCCCGGTAACATTCAAAGGCAATCCGTTCATTCCAGTCATGGAAAGGATGAGCGCTCTCCTCGCGCTCAATGACTTCCAGCCACGGATTCTCTCTCGGAGGCTGATAGAAATGGCCATGAACGACTACGAAGGCATCTTTCATTTTTTTCCCCCCATCTCCTTATTTCCTCATCACCTTACCCTTCATGTTTCGCCTCATAAATCCGTTTCTTGATCTGGCCGATTGCTCTTGTGACGGGAATTTCTTTCGGACAGACCTCAGTGCATTTCCAAAGGGTCTGACAACCCCATGCCCCATCTTTATGATCCAGCAAACCCATCCTCTCTTCTGATGCCTCGTCTCTTGAATCGAAAAGATAACGGAACGCCCGCACCAGAACCGCAGGCCCGACATAATTCTCTGTCTCCCTATTCTGGTTAACCGGGCAGGAGGCTGTACAACAGGCGCAGAGGATACAGCGAATCGCCTCTTCAAACCGTTCGTGTTCCTCAGGAGACTGTTTTCGTTCAGTATCGGATGGAGGCGTCTTAGTAATCAAGTAAGGTTTGATGGAGTGATATTTTTGAAAAAAAGGACTGAGGTCCACCACCAGATCTTTCACCACTTTAAAAACAGGAAGGGGTTCGATCAGGACCTCCTCATTAAAACTCCGGACCAGCTTCTGACAGGCCAGGCCGCAGATGCCATTGATCCTCATCCCATCCGATCCGCAAACCCCATGGCCGCAGGACATCCGGAAGGACAGGGTTGGATCCTGCTCCCAGCGGATCCGGTTGAGGCAATCGAGAAGCCGATCCATGGGGTCAGCCTCCACCTCATAGGTTTGATAATACGGCTTCTCATCCTTCTCCGGTTCAAAACGGAAGATCTTTAGCTTAAGGAGCATCCCCCACCTCTTATTGAGATGGCCTCTAATTTTCAATCCGAAATCTACAATCCGAAATCCGCAATTTCCTCAGTACACTCTTGCTTCAGGTTGAAACTTGGTGATCTTTACAGGCTTATACCTGACCTCCGGACCCTTAACGGTCAAAAGGACGAGAGAATGCTTCAGATAGTACCGGTCCGCTCTATGGGGAAAGTCTTCCCGCCAATGAGCCCCCCTGCTCTCCCTGCGATGGAGGGCGCTCAGGAGAATCGCCTCTGAAAGATCGAGCTCATGTTCCAGTTCGATGACCTCCATCAACTCATAATTGAAAGCCTTCTTCTGATTGGAAACCCCGACCTCCTGATACCGTTCTTTCAGGGTCCGGATCTCCTCGATCCCCTTTTTTAAGCCTTCCTCGTTTCGGAAGACTGACCCGGATTCCATCATCATCGATTGCATCTTTTGACGGAGAGAATCGACCTTCTCCTTGCCTTTGGGGACGAGCAAGTCTTTGATTCTCGATTCCATCCTTTTCAACGGTTCTGCAGAGATCGAACCATGTCCATACCGAAGCACATCATTTTTCATCGCCAACCCGCTTCTTCTCCCAAAGACGAGCAAATCGAGCAGGGAGTTGCAGCCCAATCGGTTAGCGCCATGGACCGAGACACAGGCACATTCTCCGGCAGCATAAAGTCCCGGAGCAACCGATCCCTTTTCATCTTTCAAGACCCTCCCATCGACATCTGTCGGAATACCTCCCATGATGTAATGGCAGGTGGGCTGCACTGGAATGGGTTCGTAAACGGGATCGATGCCCAGATAAATTCTCACAAAGGAGGTGATCTCCCAGAGCCGTTCTTCGATCTTCTCTTTCCCCAGATGGATGAGGTCAAGATGGACATAATCCTTTCCATCAATGCCTCTCTTCTCCCGGATTTCAGTCAGAATGGCCCTTGAAACGACATCCCTCGCGGCCAGGTCTTTCACGGTAGGAGCATATCGCTCCATAAATCGTTCGCCGAATCGGTTCCTTAATAGACCTCCTTCACCCCTGGCCGCCTCGCTCACCAGAATTCCCAACGGATAAAGTCCTGTGGGATGAAACTGGATGAATTCCATATCCTCAAGAGGAATGCCTGACCGATAGGCAAGGCTCATGCCATCTCCCGTGGAGGCAAAACCATTCGAAGTCGTCCTGTAGATCTTCCCGCATCCTCCGGTCGCTAGCAGAACCGCTTTCGCCTGAAGCGAAAGAAGTTCCCCGGTGGCCAGGTCATAGGCCACCACACCCGTGCATCTTTCCCTGTCAAAGGAGAAAGAGAGGACGTAATGCTCCGGATAGAATTTTACATCGTGGCGAAGACATTGATCGTAGAGCGTATCGAGGACAACCCTGCCCGTGCGGTCTGCCGCATAGCAGGCTCTTTTAACAGGCCTTTGCCCATAGTCACGGGTGTGTCCTCCGAAGTTTCTCTGACCAATCTTTCCTTCGGGCGTGCGGCTGAAAGGAACACCCATATGTTCAAGCTCATAGATAACTCGTGGGGCATCCCTGACCATGATCTCGATGGCATCCTGATCACCGAGGTAATCACTCCCTTTGACCGTATCGAAATGATGCCATTCCCAGCGGTCCTCCTCCTCATTGCCAAGGGCCGCTGTAATTCCTCCCTGGGCTGCACCCGAATGAGATCGTGTTGGAAGAACCTTGCTGACCACTGCAACATCGGCCTGCCCCACACACTCCACCGCGGCCCGAAGTCCTGCCAGGCCTGCTCCGACAATGATGATGTCATGGGTGAAATTCATGGTGGACCTGAAAGAATTAACTCCCCCTGTCCCCCTCTTAACTTAAGAGGGGAAATCCCTCCCCTTAAATAAGGGGAGGATAGGTAGGGTTATGAATGGACTACTTCGAGGCTGTTAATAACCAAAATCAAATTAACTTTAGGCACTTCTACGAGTATAATTTAATAACCCTCCCGCAAGAAGGATATCGATTTCTCTCTGGTTTAGCCCGTGTTGAACTTCGAAGACCCATCCCTGTGTCACGTTTCGGATGCTCAAATATCCGTTCACTCGCAGGCAATCACGAATGCCTTCGATCCTGAGTTGGTCTCCCTGCCCAATCCTCTCATAATCTTTTTCATCCTTGAACGTCAGGGGAAGGATGCCAAAGTTGATCAGATTGCTCCGGTGAATCCGTGCATACGACTTGACCATAATGGCTCGGATACCAACAAACATGGGAGCAATTGCTGCATGTTCCCGGCTCGACCCCTGACCATAATTCTCTCCGCCTATGATAAACCCACCTTCCCGTTCTATCGCTTTCTTAAAAAAATCATGATCCAGTCTCTCAAAGAGGTGTTTTGAAATGGCAGGGATATTCGACCGCAGGGGAAGCACCCTTGCTCCCGCAGGTAGGATGTGGTCAGTTGTAATATCATCACCTACTTTTAGAAGCACCGATCCTTCCATCACATCCTCCAGGGGGCCCCGTGTGGGAAGGGGTTTGATGTTTGGCCCCCTCTCGATGACGACACCTTTGGGATTCTTGGATGGAGCAAGGATCATACTGTCATCAATGAAAAATTTCTTGGGCATAGGAATCCGGGGAAACTCCTGCCTCAATTTTCTTGGATCGGTAATAATCCCTCTCAATGCACAGGCCGATGCCACATAGGGGCTTGCTAAATAGACCTGATCATCAGGGGTCCCGCTACGCCCTGAAAAATTTCGGTTCATCGTCCGAATGGAGACCGCATCGGAAGGAGGTGCTTGCCCCATTCCAATGCAGGGACCACAGGCCGACTCCAAAATACGAGCGCCTGCGCTGATGAGATCGGCCAAGGCTCCGCTTCTTGCGATCATCTCAAAGACCTGTTTCGAGCCAGGAGTAATCGTCAGGTTGACATTTGGATGGATCTTCTTCCCCTTGAGGATTTTCGCCACACTCATCAGATCCATATAGGAAGAGTTATTGCAACTTCCGATACAGATCTGTTTGACTTCACTCCCAGCAACTTCCCTTACTGGAACCACCCTGTCCGGACTGGAGGGCTGAGCGATCAGGGGCTCCAGTTTTCTGAGATCAATATCGATTACCTGTTGATAATTAGCATCCGGATCGGGTTCGAGGGGAATCCAGTCTTTCTCCCTTCCCTGGGCTTTTAAAAATTCAAGGGTGCGCTCATCGCTTGGAAAAACCGTAGTGGTTGCTCCAAGCTCTGCCCCCAGGTTGGCTATCGTTGCTCTTTCCGGGATGGAGAGCGTCTTCAGGCCAGGCCCCCCGAATTCGAAGATCTTCCCAACCCCTCCTTTGACAGTCAACCGCCTGAGAATTTCAAGAATGATATCTTTGGAAGCAACCCAGGGACGAAGCCGCCCTTTCAATCTTATCAGGACGACCTCGGGCATCTTGAGATAGTAAGGCCCTCCTGCCATGGCTATGGCCACATCGAGGCCACCAGCGCCAATGGCAATCATGCCCATCGCACCTGCATTGGGTGTGTGGCTATCAGAGCCTAAAAGCGTGGCTCCGGGTTTGGCAAAACGCTCTAGGTGGACCTGGTGGCAGATGCCGTTTCCCGGCTTGGAAAAGAAGATACCGTACTTTGCCGCAAAGGTCTGAAGAAATTGGTGGTCATCCGCATTCTCAAAACCTGTTTGAAGGGTATTGTGATCTACATAGCTGACAGAAAGTATGGTTCTGACTCGTGGGATGCCAAGAGTTTCGAATTGAAGATAGGCCATCGTCCCCGTGGCATCCTGTGTGAGGGTCTGGTCGATGGAGATGGCAATGTCCCCGTTGGCTTCAAGGGTTCCGCTCACCAGGTGAGACTCAAAGATTTTTTGAACGACATTCTTTCCCATAGATCACCTTTCGCATATCTGCCTTATTGTATCAACTTGGTCTTTTCTCCTTCCTTTGGCAAACCTGTCCTGAGTTTGCCGAAGGAGGGTGGCCGGGTGGGATTTTACATTTAAATTTCCAAGCATCCAAATTGATACATACAATTGAAAGTTTCGGATTTTCCCTGAAATTTCAAAAATGATAATGGATGGCTCTTGGCTTTGTCAATCAAATCTCCATTCTATAAACTATCTTTAATCTGCTTTACCGATGAAGCGGGTCGTCCCGGTGAAAATGACGATTCCACCGATGAGCAAGACCAACATGTTCAGGGCGATCCATAAAACAATTGCTCGACTCGATGAGAACTGATTTTGAATGGACTGCCTGTAAAAAAGCAGATCCACCAGATGGGCGGCTGGGCGGGAACAGATGAACAACCCGAACACCACACCGATGATGCCATCTAAATCGTTTATACCGGTGAGCGTCCGCTGGGAAGAGATCAAAATGCTGTAAATGACCCCGAGCATGGCTAACATCAGTAATACGACGATTCTGAGTTGGATTTGTTGATTATCCATCTTGGTTGGTTACCCTTAGAATACACAAAGGGAAAGCCGAGGTCAAATTTAACGGTTTTACCTCTCCCACCGGATAAGAATCCCATGACTTTGAGAAAAAGATTGAATATGAATCAAAATGTGGTAACCTGTGATATAAGAGTAGAGAGGGATTGAAGTAGCCTGGAGATTGAATGAAAGATGGAAAAAAACTTATTACGACAGTACAGGTCTTTCTTAAAAGATAGCATCCGAAAACGAGTAGACTTTTCTCTGACCGACCAGAACAGAGGAATTGACCCCCCTCCTATCGAAAAGCCCTACCCTACCGATGCATTGCGAATTGACCTGGCGAAGCCAGTCGAGTGGAAACAAATTCCAAAAATAGATCTTGCCTCAGCTATAAGGAACCGTCAGAGTCGCCGAATGTATAAAAAAGAACCCTTTACACTGGAGGAGGTCTCTTTTCTCCTCTGGGCAACCCAGGGAACCCGGGGAGAGGTCGAATGGGGACATGCCTATCGCACCGTACCATCCGCAGGGTGTCGTCATGCCCTTGAAACCTATCTGACAGTGTTCCATGTGGAAGGACTCGATACAGGGATTTATCGTTATCTTCCTTTGTCACATCAGCTTCTCTTTGAGTTTTCTGAGAAAAACCTCGCGGGGAAGATCGTCTCTGCAACATTTGGCCAACCCTACGCAGGAAATAGTTCACTGACATTCATCTGGACGGCTATTCCTTACCGGATGGAGTGGCGTTACGGGCTGGCTGCTCACAGGGTCATTGCCATGGATGCAGGCCATGTCTGTCAGAACCTCTACCTTGCCTGTGAAGCCATTGGTGCAGGGACCTGTGCCATTGGAGCCTATGACCAGGAAGCATTGGACCGGCTACTCCGCATTGATGGGGAAGAAGAGTTTGCTATTTATATGGCCCCCGTAGGGAAAGTCTGAAATGGAGTGTAAAAATCTCTCAACAAGGACCTCATGAAGGAGAAAAAATATGTTACGGTCAGACCCAATATACAGGATTGAAAAAGATTCGATGGGGTTGGTGAAGGTTCCGAAGGAAGCTTACTATGGCGCAAACACCCAGAGGGCGTTTGAAAACTTTCCGGTGAGCGGATACCGGTTCCGAAGAGAATTGATCTATGCTCTTGGCCTCATCAAGTTTGCATCGGCCAAGGCGAACTCTGAGTTAGGCCTTCTTGATAAAAGGATGGCTCGTGTCATTGAGCGAGCCTCGTATGAAGTGATGCAGGGGAGATGGGATGAACAATTTGTGATCGATGTTTTTCAGACCGGCTCCGGCACTTCGACTCACATGAATGCCAATGAAGTGATCGCCAACCGGGCCAATGAAATCTTAGGGGGTAAAAAAGGAATCTACAAGCCGGTCCATCCCAACGATCATGTCAACCTGTGTCAGTCCAGCAATGATATCTTCCCTTCTGCCATTCATATAGCCGCCGTTACCCTGCTTCTGGAAAGACTTCTGCCTGCCTTAAGGGACCTCCATCAGGCGCTTAAGTCCAAGGCGAAGGAGTTTCATCCCATTCTCAAAATTGGCAGAACCCATCTCCAGGATGCCCTTCCCATTCGACTGGGCCAGGAGTTTGAGGGATATACACAGCAAGTGAGGCTCGGCATCTTTAGAATTCTAACCGCTATGGGATCCCTTT
>Ga0194112_10002470_pt1 | contig 26461 bp, 12 predicted proteins | sample TA2MahC400mmetaG_FD_146191 | JGI IMG/M metagenome (GOLD analysis project Ga0194112, IMG submission 146191) | Freshwater microbial communities from Lake Tanganyika, Tanzania - TA2015016 Mahale Deep Cast 400m | ecosystem: Environmental > Aquatic > Freshwater > Lake | place: Tanzania: Lake... | reverse complement strand
AACGGCCTCGGTCGTAAGCGTCTTCGTCAGTTGCCGCTGTACCGAAAAGGTCCACTGCTCGGTGTAGGGCACTCGGCTGGTGTCTTTGTACGCGTTGAGATTCTGCTCGAAACCCAGCGGAACTTTGCTCGCGGTGGGCGGACCGGGAAACGGGTTCTGGAAAAACGCCGTCGGCATGCCTGTGTTCAATCCCGTCACGATTTCAGGGAACGCGAAGGGCCAATTACCACGGTTGCCCTGCTGGGCCTGGGAGTAGTTGGCTCCGAACAGGTTGTAAAAGATGGCAAACCCGGAACGGAGGACGGTGCTCGGCGAAAGCTGATACGCAATCCCCACGCGAGGCGCAAGGTTGTTTCGATCCGGCGGGATCACGCCAGGAGAGATGTTGGCTGCCTCACCGGTGATCGGGTTTTTCTTGTTCCAGAAGTAAAAGCCCGTGTCGTAAATGAAACCGCTGCTGCCGAGCTTGTTGACCCGGGGCGCCGCGTAGTCGTAGCGCAGCCCAAGATTTAGGGTAAGTTTGTGCGTCGCGCGGAAGGTGTCCTGGAAATACAACGCATGTGAGTTTCCGTACATGCTGCCGTCGGAAGAGCCGACAGTCCGCCGGGCCGTAGCTGGGAGCCCGAGGACATAGCTGGCCAAGGGCGACCCGGTGTTCGGCACGAAATTGGAGGTCTGGACGGATTCGAACCTTGCGAACTGTCCTGGCAGGCCGAGGCTGTTGTGATAGTACATGTAAAACGTACCGCCGACTTCCAGCGTATGGGAAGACCGGACTTTGTTCGCATCGGCAGTCCAATAGACTTGCGTCTCTGGCGAAGGAAGGCTGATCGACTCACTCATGCCGGCATAGCCAGGAATCGTGATCGGCGGAAACACCTCGTAAACGCGGCCGCTTGCCGGGTCCCGGTACGGAGGGTAAGCGTCCAGGAGCGCGGCCCGGCGAGCCAAGCCTTCGACGAGCTGCGGAACCGAACCCCGATTGCGACGGCCGATACCGAACCTGGCCGTGACCAGGAAAGTCGGGTCGAGAGTGTGTGTTTCGCTCAGGATGAGACTCCTCAAGGTAAAGAAAGTGTCGCTCGTGAGAGCAGGCAGGCCGAAGGTTATGTTACGGACATAGGAATCCGAATAGCGCGCGGAGAAGTTGTCTTTAGGGCTGAACTGATGGTCCACTTTGCCGCTCCACTGGTTCTGAAGCCTCTTGTTCGGTGTCGAGTTGATGAAGTTCCTGCCCGGGATCTGGCCAAGCGGCAAGTTGGGAGCCGGATAGACCGCTTTCGCGATTGTAAGTGCAGACTGGTTCAGAAGGTTGGCCGGGACCTGATTGTTCGGGAACGGCTGCCGGCTGGACCTGCCGGTTGCGTCCGTGACGGTGCTGTACGGGTTGAAGATCGGAGGCGAACCGGCGAAATTGCCCGCCAGTTCCTCCGGTGTCGGGACCAGTTGAAGGAAGTTCGCGGCCCTGCGAATACGGATTCCTTCGTAGTAGCCGAAGAAGTACCAACCTTTCTCCTTCGACACCAGCCGGGGAATCACCACCGGCCCGCCAACCGCTCCGCCGAACTGGTTCCATCGAAAAGCACCCAGACTCGGAACAAAGTAGCTCCTCGCATCCAAGGCGTTGTTTCGCAAAAATTCCCAGAGATCCCCGTGGAGTTCCTTAGTACCCGACTTGCTGACGATGTTGATGTTGGCCCCTGAAGCAACACCGAACGCGCCTGACGTCATGCCGGACTCGACTTTCATCTCAGCGATCGCCTCTGGAGGCGGAAAAATCGCCGGAACGCCGCCGGCGCCGAGGTCGTTGTTAGAGCCTCCATCCAACGTGTAGTTGTTGTCCCGCTGGCGCTGGCCATACACCGAGGGGTTCGTACTGGTGCCAATGCTCGCATCTCGCCCTGCATCTCCTCCTTCCGGCGCAACACCCGGGAGTGTCTTGATCAGCGCCGTGAAGTTCCTTCCTAGAAGGGGCAGTTCCCGCACCGCTTTCGCTTCCACCACTGAACCCACGGTGGCGTTGGAGGTCTGTAGCAGGGGCGGAGCCTCAGACACGGTGACCTGCTCGGCTGCCGCGGCCACGCTCAGCGTAAGGTTGAGCGTGCTCGCCTGCCCGGAGGACAGTGAAACGCCGGTCCTCGTCTCGGGTCCAAAACCGGTTGCCGTAACCGTCAACGCGTAGGTGCCCGGCGGGATGGCAGGGATTACGTAGACGCCCTGCACGTTTGTGAGTGTCTGACGGCTGAACTTCTGAAGGGTGCTTTCGAGTTTGACTTCTGCCTTCGGAATCGAGGCGCCGGTGGCGTCCATGACCACTCCACTGAGCGTTGCTGTCCCAACTTGAGCTCGAGCTGTCCATGCGAAGGCCAGAAGGCCTCCCACTGCCATGAGTCGCGAGATCGTGTCGGTTGTCATTTGACTCTCCTTCTTACTGTTCTGTCCTTTCCCCAGGGGAACCTGGGTAAGGAGTTGCTTCCTCAACCACCCCGAGGGATTGTGCCCCGGCGCAGAAGCGGCATCAGTGCCGCGGCTCAGGCCAATCCAACCAGCGATGCAGAAAGCGGAACGTGTCCACGCCGTGGATTACGTGTCCACCGTCGAAGAACTGGATCGCTGTCCGCTCGGGAATTCTCAGTAAAGCGTAATGGCGCCGCACCTTCGCGTATTCGTAAGCGACCCACTCGTCTGGACCGACCGTGTCGCGGTGGCCTCGTTCCACCATGAACGGCCGCGGCGCCATTAAGTTGGCAAGCTCCGCATAGTTGAAGGTATTGGCAAAATTGAACTCGAACATCTCGAACTCGCCGCCATACAGGTAGGCAAAACGAGAATCAGAACGTACGGTTTTCCAGACCCACTCATTGAAATTGGCGGAGCAGATCGACAGCGCATATCGGTCGAGCAGCGGCGGCACTCGGACGGCGGTCACCCCGCCATAGGAAAGGCCGTAGAATCCGATACGGCGCGGATCGACGAAGCTCTGCGCGGCAAGCCAGTCCAGCGTGCGCTCGTGTTGCGCGAGGATCAGTGAGAACAGGGAAAGCTTAAGAGGATGCAGCTTCCTTTGAAGGAGGCGAAAGCGATGGCCACCAATGTACGGATTTTGCGGTGCATAAACCACAAATCCCCGAGACGCCAGTTTGGCCGCAAACCGTCCATAGACCTGGTCATTCCTCGTAAGCGCCGGCCGAATCAACTCCTGGGGACGGCCCTCCAGTCCGTGCTGGCAAACCACCACTGGACGGCGCTCGCCAAGCTTCACGTCTTTGGGCAGCAGGAGGATTCCATACGCAAACACGTCCGGCCCTAGTAGCGGAAGGAACACCTCGTAGCCGGTCCAGTCCGGCTCGTCGTAGATGCGCCTGGTATGTGCCGGTCCCGCGGACGTAGGGAGCGGCAGTTTGCCGACCGCTTCCTCCCAGAAATAGCGGCGATACCAGTCGGTGCTCTGCTTCCATTTCTCCATGGAGGAGGCGTCGGCCTGGGACCAGAACTTCTTTCGCTCCGAATCGGAATTGAGGACTGCTGCCTGCGTGAACCGCACCAGTTGATCGAGCTGACGGCGCTGACGCTCTTCGGGGCGGGCATCAAGACCTCGCGTCTCAGGCGGATCGCCAGCTTGCGCAACCGTAGCCTCCAGCCCGAGCATCTTCAGGAATACAGCCACCGCGCGGCCGGTACCGGGATATCCACGGCCTTCGTCACTGACCACCAGGGAGATCCGGCGGCCTTCGCCAAGACGCTGGAAAAAAGCGGAGGCGCGCGTGAACTCCGATTGAACCTCTGCGAGCGAGGGCGTGCCCAGTGCCCCAGGCGCCGCACCGGCTCTGCCCTTGGTCGTCTCTGGAGGACCGGGGATGTCGGGGTGGCGGGAAGCCTCGATCACCAGACCGCGAGGCGCGATGAGGCCAGCCAATTCGGCGTCGCCAAACTCGCGCAGGAAGGACCAAACATTGCGATAGATCGGTTCCTGCCACATGCTTTGCCGCGGCTGGAAGTGCCCGCTAACCATGGCGACGTCAATGCGAGTGTCCACAGCCGCGCTGTGGAGCGCGAGCAAGCCGCCTTCGCCGTAACCCATGACGCCGACCGGCAAGGGTGGGCTGCTGAGTGAGAACCAGTCCACGGCGGCCAGCACCTTCTGGACCTCGTAGCCGATGATATGCCGCCCAACGAAGTATGCCATCCGGTAGACGAATTCGCGATGAGGCTGATTGGTCATCCTGATGTCAGGGTTTCCCGACCATGTATCCCTGCGGTCGACTAGCGCAGGCACCAGAACCAAGCACCCGGCCTCCGCCAGACGTCTGGCGAACTGCGCACGAGCCGGAACACCGGGAGACACGCCTGCCAGCATTTCGGGAGTCCAGTCCGCATCGGGAAGAGCGACGATCCGGGCCCGAATTGGCTTGACCGGCCGGAGGAGCAAGCCTTCGGCATCGACACCCGCCAGCACCGGCCAGCGAACCGCGTGGATCTCGTAGCCGTTCCCGGATGCAATCTGCGACGGCGAACTGAGAGCCGCGACCAGCGCCGGAGCATCGAACCGGATTCTGCCGTCGATCAGGCCGATAATCTTGCGGAGCCGCTCGCGATGAGAGGCGACCGATTCTTGGTGGGCCGCATCAGACGAAAAACCGCGTCGCCAGAAGAACTGCCGCGAGTCAACTGCACGTTCGGTTTCGCGATCGGCGAAGCGATGCATACCTTCGACCATTCGCGCGGCAAGGTCACCCTCAAACGACAGGGTTTGGGTTCCGGGCAGCGGTTGTGCGTACCCTGGGATCACCAGCGCCAGGCATGCGGTCAGCATCCGGATGATCCGACGGGAAGCGAGGGCTTGGCTAGGTGCGCCCAATCGGTTCTCCTCAGCTCGGTAGACGAAGCGTAGTCCCACCCTTTGCAATATCAGTACATCCTGATTCTACACCCCTGTTGGCACTGTGTCAAGGGCCACTCTTGTCCAAATTGGCTTTTTCACCCGTCGGCTTGGACAGCATACGGCGGCTCTTCCTCTGTCGCCCTTGGCGAAGAGGCGGCCTGGAAGGCCCGCAGAACCGCGTTTTGGTGCCCCTCAGGACCAATGCATCGCTGTGGACCGGGCCCCAGGGGAATTTGGATAGCATCCGAAGGGTTATAAGAACCTGCTTTTCCGCTCTGCATCTCGTACCAATAGAATCAATAACTTAGCTGGCCGGAAACACCCTGTTCCTGGCCAATCTGGACAGTAGTGGTCAAGAGTTGAGGGCTGAGGCGGCTGAGGCGGCCGAGGCTAACGACGCTGACGAAGTCCTCGTATGGTGAAGAGAGACCAAACCTCGGGGCGTCTGCCGCATCCTGCTGGCGTCGTACGCAGTTCCCGGGTACGAGGCTGCGGCCGATGAACTACTGATATCTAAGACGTTTCAATCCGATCAGCTTGTTAGCCGATCGAGCACGCCCAGCCGTCCGGCCGCCGTACTGGAACAGGTCAGCCGCCTGTTGGCGCAAGCGATGACGGCCGATTGCTCGCGGCGGAGGCAAACACGTTGGCTGCTTCGAAGGCGACGTTTACCTCTGAGAATGCCTCGAGACTAGATGTGTACGGGCGGGCAGACTGCGAGACGGTGAGTCTGCCGAAGACGTCGAAGATCCACGTACACATCGCAAACTTGGGCCGCGCACCTCCTGGGCGCCACAACGCGTCGCTCAGCGCTTCAGGCGCCACTCGTCTCCGGCGGAATGGCGGCTCATGACCGCAATGATGCCCTCAAGCCCATAACGGATATGGTGCCGCATCGCTTCGTCCGCCGCAGTCGGGGCCTCTCCGGTCACCGCGTCAACCAGATCACCGTGGAAGCGTTCGGGCAGCACACGACGCTCGGCAACCACGTCGTAGAACCAGTTGTAAATAAGCACATGGTTCTTCTCAATGGCCTCCTTCAGTTCCGGGCAACGTGCGTGATCGGCAATCCGCAGGTGGAGGTTCATGTGCTGCTGGTGGACCACGTACAGAAAGTCCGCATCCCGCTCTCCGGCGGCTGACCGCGAGTACAACGTGTCGAGTTGTTCAGCCATCCGGCGGAGTTCGAGACGTTCCGGAAACGTCGCGCGCTCACAACAGAGCCGCGCCGACTGAGCTTCTAGCGCCTCGCGGACCACGTAACGGCCGCGGACCTCTTCCGGGGTGGGAGTCCGCACCCTGGTGCCGACACGCGGCCGGCTCTCCACCAGCCCGTCACTCTCGAGGCGCTGCAACGCCTCGGAGATCGGCAGGAAACTCATGCCGAACTTGTCGGCCAGTCTGCGCCGGGACAGGACAGCCCCCGGAGGAAACGTCCCGCTCAGGATGTGATCGCGGATCGTGAAGTAGGCTTGATCAGCTAACGGCGCCTTAGAGCAAAGTCGGTTCTTAACAGTTACAAGCATTCAGACCCCAGGTATGGTTCAACTCTGGCGGAGAACAGTGGCCGGTGGTCCGGCCTTGACCTCACGCTACCTCCATCCGGAACCCGAAAGCGAAGCGGCCCGGCCGCCGTGAAGGTTCCTGAAGTGCCGCGGGGAGATCGATTATGGTCCCGCGCTCGGAGTCGTGCCGCCACTTCAACGGTTCGGGATACCCGAGCATACGGATTTCGGATCCGCTGCGCGGCCGCACAGTACGGAGAACGAATCTGTCTCCAGGCCACGCCAAAGCATAGGCATAGACGCGTTGGCGATCCTTGGTCCTGGTGAACCGGACGCCGTCACCCTCCGACCACAGATCGCCGTCGCGAGGCCGAGTCGCATAGATTCCCTCGCCGTTGACTTTCAGCCAATCGCCGGCCTCCTTCAACTGAGCGACCGCCGCCGGGTGAAACCTGCCCATTCCATCCGGACCGATTCCGACCATGAAAGCCCCGCCTTTGGCGACCGAGTCCACCAGGTTACGAATTATCCAGCCGGTGCCCTTGTGGTTCTCCGCCACGGGATCGTAACTGAACGAGGATCCCAGGGCGTGGATCACAAACCAGGGCATGTCCGTGTTCTCCCTGCTGCCCGGCACAAATCCTTCGGGAGTGTAGTAGTCCCCGTAATTGCCGATGCCCCGCGCACGCAGCATGACGTCCGGTTGGAGTCTGCGGATGTGCAAGATCGTCTCCCGCAACTGCGGCCAGACGGCGGGGCCAAGCCATTGGTCGAGGCACATCATGTCGATCGGGCCGTAGTTTGTGAGTAGTTCCGTGATCTGGGCGCGATGTCGGGCCATCATCCGGCGGGTCTCCTCCGGGGTCGGGTCGGGCGTCATCACCATCCGATCCTTAAGGCGGGGTTTGGTAGCAGTCTCCCATTCGATCAGCAACTTGGGCGAGGATGGCGTCTGGAGTGGGTGATAGTTATAGGGGCGGAAGTCGGCGTCGTACCAGTCCGGGTGCGAGAAGTACAAATCGATCTTGATCCCGCGGCGGCGCGCCGCATCGCACAACTCTCTGACAACGTCCCGCCGGAACGGCGTTTCCATGATGCTGTACGCCAGATCGCAGGATTCGATCCGTGGCCCTCCTTCGGCTACCCAGTTCACCCGCTGCCGCACCCTGGTCCGGGTGTCAAACAGCGAGAATCCGTCGTGGTGCTTCGTCGTGAAGGCGAACATCTTCAGGCCGACCTCCGCGAACAGGTCCATCCACTCGTCGGCGTCGAAGCCCTGTGGATTCCATGTGCTGTAGAGTTCCTGGTATTGTTGCTTCTCCTCAGAAGACATGGCCAGAAATGGCCATGATTCGCCTCTTCGGCCCCCGATCGAGTACAATCCCCAGTGCAGCCGCACGCCGTATTTCAAATCGCGGAACGCTTCGTACGCGGCATTGGACGCCCATTGGTATCCTGCCACGGGCTGCTCCTCGACGTAGTCCTTCACTCGTCTGTAGTGATGGTCGGTAACGGGAAGACGGCGGTGCTGCCGGGGCTCTGCGCGCTGAACGACGGTGGCGGCCAGAGCCCCCAGCCGCATTAGATGCCGACGCGTCATGGCGGGTTTTTCCAGTCTCTCCAGTGATATACTAGCTCGACGAGTTAATCTTACTGCACGAGACATGCCGGTGTCAATTGCAGCTCTCGGTCAGCCGTTTCGGAACTTAGGTAGGGGGTGGGCCGTCGGGGGCCGCGCCAAGCCTGGGGTGAAGGCTCCTCCAGCGGAGCCCGGCCGGGCCTCCCTATTTTCGCATTCAAAACATTTGTCTTGATTTTTGTGTGTCTAATGGTATACTTACCATGAGATGTACGGACCCTACGCCCAATCCCGCGGCCCCCAGGCCGCTCGCCTCCGCCAACGCAAGGCCGAGCTGCTCCGCCGCTTCCCCATCCCCGATGACCTGCTGCCTGGCTCGCTCTCGCTGAGTCATCTGCGCTGCGGCAAACCCACCTGTCACTGCGCCCAAGCCCATGACCCCGGCCACCCCATCTGGACCTTGACCTTCATGGCCGACCGCAAGAAGCGCACCCTGCACGTCCCCAAGGACATGGTTGAAGAGGTCCAACGCCGGGTGACTGCCGGCCGCCAGTTCCAGGACGCCGTCCGCGAGGTCCTCACCGCCAACGCCGAACTGCTGGTGCTGGCCCGCCGGCAGCGGCGCAAAAGCCGACCGTGAAGGGGCCCACGCCGCGCCGCCTGTTCCGCTATGTGACCGGGTGTCTTCGGTTGCGGCCCTATCTGGTGGATCCCGGCGACGGGCGGCCGCAACCGCAGATCCCGGCGCGCGCGCTGCTGTGGGCCCTGCTGATCACCCGCCTGCTGCGCGAGCCCAGCTTCCATGGGGTGGAGCAGTTGGTGCGTTCCTCCGTGTGCCGGGCACTGTGTGTGTCCGCCGCCTTTGGCGACGATGCCTTGGGCTACTTCACGGAACGCCTGGAGGCGGCCTCCACCCGCGCCGCTCTACTGCATGCGGTCCGCCTGGCCAAGCGTAACAAGGCGTTTGACGATTGCGGGTTCGTCGGTTTAGCCATCGACGGGACCAGCGCCGGACGCAGTGCCCAGCGGGGTTGTGAGCTGTGCCGGCCCTTCCGCAACGCCGAGAAGCAGGTCAGCGGCTACCGTCACCACTTCGTGGCCATCAGCGTGGTGGGAGCGGGCCTGTCACTGCCCTTCGATGCCGAGCCGTATGGGCCAGGCGACAGCGAGTACGCGGCCGGCCAGCGCCTACTGGCGCGGGCGGTAAAGGGGTTGGGCGTGCGCTTTGCGCGCTACCTGGTGGTGGACGGCGAATTCGCCACCGCGCCGTTTCTGCACGCCGCCGACCGGGCCGGCCTGTCCGTGGTGGCCCGCCTGAAAGGCAACCTCCCGGAGCTGCTGGCCGCCGTAGAGAAGCGCTTCGCCACGCAGCCGCCCACCCGCGTCTATCGGGACGGCAAGGACCGGGTGGAGATCTGGGACGCCGGCGATTTCGATCCCTGGGAAACGCTCCACTGGGAGACGGTGCGGGTGGCCCGCTATCGGCAACACAAACCGGATGGCTCCGTGGTCCAGGCCGAGTGGTTCACCAACCTTACCACGAAGAAGGTGGGAAGCCTGGCGCTCTACCACATGGCCAAGAGCCGTTGGGAGATTGAGAACCAGGGCTTCAATGACGCCAAGAACCGCTACGGGATCGAGCACATCTGCCACCACCAGGCCAACAGCGTCCTGCTGAACTGGCTGATCACCTTGCTGGCTGTGGTCATCGAGCGCCTCTACCGCATCCGTTATCTGCACCGCGGGCGGCACCCGCTCCGCTCGGCCGAACAACTATGCCGCCTGCTGTGGCTCGCTCTTTCGCGCCCCTCTGCGCCGGACAGCAGTTGATAACTGGCACCCGCTTACCTTCCCTGCGTCACCCCTGCACAGTCTGATCCGACCTACCCCAAAGCAGGGCCTGGAAAACTGCCCCCGACCATAGGACCTCCCGCTGCCGTAGGCCCACACACGCCGCCTCAGCCCGTCAACCGGCCCCTCCGCGGACCCTGAGACCCCAAAGTTCCGAAACGGCTGGCTCTCGGTGAGGTGGGTTGACAGCCGCCTCAGCTCAGCGTATTCTGTCTGCAATGCCAGTCGATCCCCAAGGAGTCATCTGAGGTGCGAATAGCGAGCGCCGCGGCAACCCGGCTGGTTGAAGAGGTGAAACACAACTGGATCCTCGTCAAGTTGAAAACCGATGCGGGCTTGCATAACCGCGGCGAGGCGACGGAGTGGCCGGGTTCCTCCTCTACCTCTACGCGAACTGCTGGTTCATCGAAGGCGGCGCGCGCCATCTTGATTTGCGCGGCCGGTTATTTGGGAGGGCTTTCTATGTTTAGGATCTGCGTGGCAGCGCTGGTCTGGGTTTTGACGGCCCCGGCCGCCGCCCAGGCGCAACTGCCTGGGACCGCGCCGCTGACGGGAGATGGCGATTTCGCTCTCTCCATGGTGGACGCGATCAGGGACTACCTGCTGCGCGAAACGGATCGAGTGGCGGCGGGCCGGGAACGCTTCTGGAAACGCGACTTCAGCTCCCGGAGCGCCTACGAGCGCTCCATCGCTCCGAACCGCGCGAGGCTCGCCCGCATCATCGGTGCGGTTGACGCCAGGGTGGGCTTCACGGGCCTGACTTTGGACGCGACCACCGCAGCTCCGGCGCTGGTTGGGCGCGGCAGGGGGTACAAAGTTTCCGCCGTACGCTGGCCGGTGTTCGAGGGAGTCGAAGCGGAAGGCCTGCTGATCGAACCCGACCGGCCTGCGGTGGCGCGGATCGTCGCCCTGCCGGACGCCGACTGGACGCCAGAGGCGCTGGCCGGGATCGAGCCCGGCTTCGCACCAACCGCTCAGTTCGCGCGCCGCTTCGCCGAAAGCGGTTGCCAGGTCCTCGTCCCGTTGCTCATCGACCGCAGCGCAACCTGGTCAGGCATCCCAGGCATCCGGATGACAAACCTCCCACACCGCGAATGGATCTACCGCATGGCGTTCCAGACCGGCCGCCACATCATCGGTTACGAAGTGCAGAAGGTGCTGGCAGCGGTCGACTGGTTCGCCGCGGAGAACCGGGGGCGCGCCGTCCCAATCGGGGTGGCGGGCTACGGTGAGGGCGGCCTTATCGCCTTTTACAGTGCGGCTCTGGATTCACGCATCGACGCGGCGCTCGTGAGCGGCTACTTCCAGCCTCGCGAGGCGCTGTGGAAAGAGCCGGTCTACCGCGATGTCTGGGGTCTGCTCAACGAATTCGGCGATGCCGAGATCGCCTCGATGATCGCGCCCCGCGGGTTGGTGGTGGAGGCGAGCGCGGCGCCGGACGTGAAGGGTCCTCCGCCTGCAACAAAGGAGCGCGGTGGCGCCACTCCGAACGGGGCGCTTGTGACCCCACCCCTGGAGGACGTCCGGAGGGAAGTCGAACGTTCGCGGCAATGGTTCGCTGCAATCGGCGCTGCCCGAGAGCTGGAATTCATATTAGACTCGGGCGGCGGTCTGCCGGGCTCCGACCAAGCCCTTTCGGCGCTGCTCCGGGCAGCGGGCGCCAATGTGAACATCGCCCCGTCTGGAAATGCGCCGGAGAAGCTCCGTCCGTCGTTCGCGGCTGCCGAACGTATGAAGCGGCACTTCGATCAGCTTGTCGCCTGGACCCAACGCCTCATCCGCGAGTCGCCTCTCCGGCGCGCCGAGTTTTGGAGCAAGGCGGACAGTTCCTCGCCCGAGCGGTGGCGTGAGACCACGCAGTTCTACCGCGACTACATCTGGAACGAAGTGATCGGACGGATGCCCGACCCGAGTGTGCCCGCGAACCCGCGCGCGCGGCTGGTTTACGACAGACCGAAATACCGCGGCTACGAAGTCGTGCTCGACGTCTGGCCGGGCATCTTCACCCATGGTATTCTGCTGGTCCCGAAGAACATCCGCCCGGGCGAACGCCGCCCCACCGTCGTTTGCCAGCACGGCCTGGAGGGGCGGCCGCGCGACCTCGCGGACCCCGAAATCGAACATCGCGGCTACCACCGCTACGCCGTGCGGCTTGCCGAGGAGGGATTCGTCACCTATGCGCCGCAGAACCCCTACATCGGTGGTGACCGGTTCCGGCTGATCCAGCGCAAAGCGCATCCGCTGAAGCTGGCGCTCTTCTCCTTCATCGTGGGTCAGCACCAGCGGCAGCTCGAGTGGCTCTCCGCCCTGCCTTTCGTCGATCCGCAGCGGATCGGGTTCTACGGCCTCTCCTATGGCGGTAAAACGGCCGTCCGGGTCCCTCCGCTGCTGGATGGCTACGCGCTTTCGATCTGCTCGGCCGACTTCAACGAGTGGGTCTGGAAAAACACCAGCATCGACGCGCGCTACAGCTACCTGCTCGGGGGCGAGTACGACATGATCGAGTTCGACTTTGCCAACGTCGTGAACTACGGGGAACTCGCCAACCTGATGGCGCCGCGCCCGTTTATGGTCGAGCGGGGTCACGCGGACGGGGTGGCGCCCGACGAATGGGTAGCCTACGAGTTCGCCAAGGTGCGCCGCTTCTATGTCACCCGGATGAGGCTTCCGGAGCATGCCGAGATCGAGTTCTTCGACGGCCCGCACACCATTAACGGAAAGGGCACGTTCGAATTCCTGAAGCGCCACTTCAAGTGGCCAGACTGAGCTACTGGAGAACCAGCAGGCGATCGGATGCACCCGGCCCGGCGTGAATGCGCATGCCGTCCGGTCGGGGCTTTGCGAGACACTTCCAGCCGGTCTCCGGATACTGGTGGATGACCCTGGAAACGGGGGCGAAGCCGCGGTCGATTTCCACCTCGCACTCACCGTCTGATATGAGGTGAAGGATCCAGCGCCCCTGCGGCTCCTGGCGTGTCAGGATAGCCTGCCGGTCCTTCGGCCCAGTCGTGACCGGAGACCTTCGCCCGACAGCCCATTCCATCACACGCTCGACCAGCGAGGTATCCCTCGATGTCGCCAGATAGAGGAACCGTCCCCTTCCCAGGATCCTCTCGTGCAGCAGGGGCGTGGTTGTTCCGCCCGCCTCCACCTGCCACAGAGTCGAGCCCCCGGTCGGCCGCACCTCGACCAGTCCTGTCGGTTCGATGCCTTCCGGGCACTCCGGGCCGCGGCCCGCGGACAGGATCCGGGCGGTCTTCTCGGTGGAGTAGACCGGGTTTGCGAGATCCACGGTAAGGGCATCCGTCTCGGTAAACCCGGCGAAAACGGAATCTTCGAGCGCGCTCTCGTGCGCCTGCCGAACCCAGAGGTAGTATGTGCCGGCGACCGGGACCTCAATGGAGTACTTCGCTTCCGTCCCCTCGCCGGGCCTGTCGAGCTGGACCACCGGGGTGGCATCGAACGTGGCGCCCTCGACAAGCTCGGCCTGGTGCAGCTCCGCGCGGATCGATCCGTTGCCGCCGAATCCTGGCGGATCCCTGCGCACGCGCCACGCCAGGTTCCGGCGCGGCACAACGCCGTCGAACGCTTCAGCTTCGATGACGATCCGGCCGGCAGCCTCCCGTTCGACGCCGTTCGGGCGATACGCGGCATCGCGGGTCAACAGGATCTGATCGACGCGTACATTCGACTTGCGCATCCATAGCCGCAGCTCCAACCGTCCCGTGCGGGGGACTTCCAGAACCGCACGCCGGCCGTCTTGGGCGGCGTGACGCCACGACCAAGCCCCGGCGTGGACCCCCTTGAAAGAGACACCCATTTCGGACGCCATCGCAAAATCCCGCAGAGGCTCACCCCGCTGACCATATCGTAGCGCCTCCCCCGTAATCAGCACCTGCCCCCCATTGGCCGCGTATCGCCGCAGCCCCTCGAGTTCCGCCGGCTTCAGGCCGGAGGACTCAGGCAGAACGATGAGCGGCAGATGCGAGAAATCTCCGTTCCGGAGATCCAGGTTCGAGATGAACTCCGAGACTTTCGACCTCTGGAGCAGCGCCATCGAGAGCGGCTTCAGGATGCCGTAGACGTACCAATCGCGGTCGTATTCGTAGGTGCGGTACCGCGTCGGTTCCGAGTAGACGATGCCGGCGTAGGGTACGGGGCGGGCGTTCTCCAGGTACGGCTGGATGCGCGCGATCATCCCGTAGAAGGGCGCCACGTTGTCGTAGTACCACTGCTCGTTGTCCGGCAGCAGGGTCTCACTGTTGACGGCCTTGAACTGGTAACCCCGGGCGCCGAGCGCCATGCACAGCCGCTGAGTACCTCGCGGCATGTTGAAGAGATGCCCGACAATGGTACCCTTCAGCCGCAGAACCCCGGTCAGCAGCATCTGGCGGAAGGGATCCCCGTTTTCGATGTAGGCCAGATCCTGCGCCCGGCCTGCATCGAGGTCATTCAGGTCGAAGTCCCTCTGCTGGATGAAGCCGTTCTGCCAGACTTCGATCGAGGGTTTGACCTGTTTGTTGCCCTGGTAGAGGCGCTCGGCGGCCCGGGTCGTGGCCGAGCGCAGGAAGTCCAGTTTGCGGCGCCAGTTCGCTTCGTTCCAGGCTTCCGGCATTTCCTCTCCGTAGAGTTGGCGATACCGGTTTCGCGTCCACTCGCTCTTCGGCTCCGGAGTCTGGACCAAGGTGTCGTAACGCAGCGCATCCAGCGGGTACTTCCGCAGCACTTCCTGAGAGAGCCCGACCAGGTAGTCGAGATACGGGCTGTTCAGATCGATCATCGGCTCGACTTTGGTCCCTACCTGCCTTACCCAGCTCGTCTCCGGGTGCTCCGCCGAGTACCACCAGTTGCGCGCGAGCGAGATGAACCCGAACACCGCGATGCCCCGCGCATGACATTCGCGGATGACCTCCCCGTAGAAATCGCGATGCGCGATCGAGGGAAACGTGGGCGTGTTGTGGGACTGGAACGTAGTGTATCCATGGTGCGAGGCGCTCATGATCACCACGCCATCAACGTTGATGCGCCGCAAGAACTCCGCAATCTTGACCGGGTCAGCCCGTGAGAAGTAGTCGTCGAGATAGCCGCCGTTCCAGTTCCAGTCGAGGGTGAAATGACGATAGCGGCTGGAGGCGCCGGCCGGCTGGTGTGCCACGACCTCGGCTTCCGTGTATACCATCGCCGGAGGTCCTTGCGGCGCCGGCGGCGGTACGGCCCTTCCGGCGGCGCGGAGAAGATCGCCCGACTCGAACGTCGGCGCCACATGGTGCTCGATGAAGCGGATCATCTTCGCATCGATATACGTCGGCGTCTCCCACGGGCGTGTCCGCCCGCGATCGACGTGCGCCGCCACAAGGTCGCGGATCACCAGCGGAGCGAGGCCCATTCGCGCGGTTGCCCGAATCCCGGCCGCGCCGAAGAGCATTTCGCCGTTGGCTTCAGCGCCGGCATAGATCAGGGTTTCTATTCCCGAGTGGCGCGCGACATTCCACACCTCGCGGGCGCTGGCTACTACGTAGTCGGCGGGCCCTACCGTAAGAAGTGGGTGAATGCTGCGCAGACCGGCCGCGCCGCCCGGCTCCCGGGCAGGTGCGAGGAAGGGTACAAATTCCGGCCTGAAACCCTCGCTTATTGGGTGCGGGTCACCGGGAAGCGGAACATCCATCAAGTCCATGACCCTTCTGCGGCCCGCACCCGACTCTGGCGCCATGCCGCCGCTAGTCTCCGGTCCGGGAGCGTGGATGACGGCTATCCCAAGCTCGCGCGCCGCAGCCAGCACCTCGTCGAGCCGCGGGACCAGACCGTCGACGCGTCCGCGGAGTGCCGGTGGCGCCTGGTCCGCCGCCATGTTGGCGACGACGATAGCCGTCTTGCGCGGATCGAGCGTCACGCTCCCAGCCTCCCCGCGGAAGCAGGCGATGGAGGGCGTCCACGGACCGAATCTCGCTTGCTTGCGCGTGGCCACCCGAAGGCCGGGATCCAGATCCTGGCTCACGCTGAGCCAAACGGCGCCCGCAACCGCCAGGACGGCCAGCGCACGGTGCAGCCCGGGCATCATCACAATCCGGCGGCCCGCAATAGCTGTCGGCTTTCGATGGAGGGGCCGATCCGTTCTTCGATGTATTCGACGGCGTACCTAGTGCCTACTGCCGGCGTGAAAGCCGGATCCAGCTCTCTGGTCATAGGGTTGTAGCCGTTGTACGTGATAGAAAGCGTCAGATCGCGAACCAGCACGGCCTCGATCCCCAGCCTCTTCATCTGAATCATCGCGAACTCGCGATTGATGACGCACATGTTCGTGGCGAAACCGATGTATAGCAGTGTGGTGATCCCGCGCTCCCGGACGAAGTTCCACAACTCCTGCTGAGCCGGCTCGCCCCAACTCCGCACAGCCGACTTCGTTCCCGGCCGGTAATGGCCCGCCGCAATGAACAGATCCCGCTCCCCGACCTCGATCGCCGGATGCTGGCGGTGGTCGCTCTGGATCTTCCTGCAATCGAACACCGGGTCCCTGCCGGTTTCCGCCAGGCGGGTAATCCTGCACATGCAGGGAACGGTGAACGGCCCGTTCCCTCGATGGCCTGCGAGGAAGCCGTTGGACGGCGGCAGGGGATGCATCCTGAGATTCAGAATGTCCAGCCGCTGTGGCTTCCCCTCCCATCGTTTCAGATCGTCTCCGGACGAGGCGAAGACAATGGGTATCCCTAACAACCTCGTGGCTGTCAGAGTACGGTTGATGCCCGGCAGAAAAGCGGCCGCCGCCTCGGTGAAGCCTGAGCAGGTGTGAGCCGTCCATGCATCCACCACCACAGCCGTGAGCGCCTTAGGGCTGAGCGCCACTCTGGAGCGGAGTGGCTCTCCGTCTGCGCCCCTGCGGCGGAGTTCGAGAGAGATTTCGCCGCGGCTGGCAATCCCCACGGCGGTGGCGGCCGCGAAATCGCGTCTGGAAAGCCTTGGCATCATCACTGCGATATCACATTTGGTACATGCTGTCAACCAAGACGCGGTGCCCGGCGGTACCCGGCGGCGTGGATGTCTCCGGTCCGCGACGCGCACGCATTGCTTCCGTGCCTCCCCCTCTGCCCCCCTTTCTCGTTGACAGGAGTTCCGTCCGGCTGTAGAATCATCTTGAGCTGAGATATCAAAGTTTGGGCGGAACCAGTGTCAGGAGGCGTGCATCATGACTGCGAACACTACACTTGCCCGGCGCGTACGCCGGGCCATCCTTGGGCTTTGCGGGCTTTGCGCGTGCGGCGACGCCTGCAAGTTTCTCGTCATCCTCGTGCTGGGTTGCCTTTTTCTCGTCTTTCCGCTGGCTTCCCAGACCGGCACCGCCACGCTGAGCGGGACCGTACAGGACCCCTCCGCCGCCGTCGTCCCCAATGCGAAGCTCCGGCTGGAGAGCGAAGAACGAAGATTCGTTCGCGAGACGGCATCGAATCAGCAGGGCATCTACGTTCTGCCCTCGATCCCGCCTGGGAGGTACGTCATGTCGGCTGCGGCGCCCGGCTTCATGACGGAGAAGATCGGAGACATCGTGTTGTCTTCCGGTCAGGCGGCCACCCTCGTGGTCCGGCTCCAGATCGGGCAGGCCCTCACTGAAGTGACCGTCACGACCGCCCCGCCGCTGCTCCAGACGGCCAGTGCGACCGTCGGCAGCGCGGTCGAGGCGAGACAGGTGCGGGAACTGCCGCTGCTGGGCAGAAACTACACCTCTCTTCTGCTCACGCTCCCGGGAGTCGCCCCTGTCCGGCCTGCGGACGGTTCGCAAAACACTCTGCCGGGAATCCCGTCGGTAAACCCCGCCGTATTCGGCCAGCGGCAGCGAAGCAACAACTTCACTCTGGACGCCGGCTCGAATAACGACTTCTGGTTTGACGATCCGCTCATGTTTCCTCCCCCGGAGGCCATAGCGGAACTGAAACTGGAATCCGCCAGCAGCTCCAGCGCGGCGGGGAAGGGCTCCGGAGCTTCGGTCAACGTGGTGACGAAAGCGGGCGGCAGCGCCTATCACGGAGACGTCTGGTACACAGCCCGGCATGCCGCCCTCGAAGCGCGGCAGTTTTTCGCTCCCTCGGTGAGCCAGTTCCGGTGGCATCAGTTCGGCGGCGCGGCCGGCGGCCCGATCGTCTCGAAGAACAGCGGCTGGTACTTTTTCGGCTACTACGAGGGGGTCCGGAGGCGGCAGGAATCGAACTTCACCGGACTGGTTCCCACGCCCGAGCAGCTTGCTGGCAACTTCCGCGGCGGAGGGACGATCTACAATCCGTTCCAGCCGACCCCCGACGGTGCTGGAAGAATGACCCGCGCCCCGTTTCCTAACAACGTGATTCCCTCCAGTTTTTTGAATGCCACTACATCGAAGCTGGCCAAGCATGCATATCCGGCCCCGAACCTGGCACCCGGCCAGATTCCTGGCGCCAACTACCTCAATGCTGGGGCGATCACCCATCACCAGGACCAGTTCAGCGCCCGCGTCGATCATCAGTTCGGCCCCAACGACAACTTCTTCACCCGGTATACCCAGAACGAGCTTCGGCCGCGCTCCTTGAGCCTTCCGGGGTTCGAGTCCAAACAGAACCAACTCATGAAGAGCCTGCTGGCCAGCCACACTCATGTGTTCGGCCCCACTTTCCTCGCAACCATCCGGTACGGGATGGCGCGCCGCAACCGCACTAGGTGGGTCGGATCGATCGGAGCCGCAGAGGGCTCCGGCCTACTCGAGATCTTTCCCGCCACGGACGTAGAGGAAAAGCCGCTACAGGTTATGCCGAGCTTCTCGATCCAGGGATATGCCTCGATCTCGGAATCCGTGGGTATGCCCGCGCCCAGCACACAGCACTACGTCGATGGAACCAGTTCGAAGACCGTCGGCCGGCACAACTTCGAGCTCGGCGGCACGGTCTACTACTACAAGCACACCAGCGGCAATGCGACCCGCGGGGGCGTTTCATTCGATAACCTGCGCACTGGAAGCCTGACGGGCCAGGGCGGGGATGCGATGGCTAGCTTCCTACTGGGCGTGCCGGTCACGGCCAACAGGCGGATCGGCCGCGCCAGTTCGATCCTGAACCACACTAGCTACTCGCTCTACTTCCAGGAGAGTTTTCGCGTTACAGATAAACTGAATCTGAATCTGGGAGCCCGCTGGGACTTCGCGGCTCCGATGTTCAACAGGCTCGGCACCGGCGGGTTCTATTGGGAAGAGGGCAGGTACTACTGGAATCTCAAGAACCCGGTGACCGGCGAGGCGGCGACAGTCCCGAAAGGCGTATTTCCGCCCGATAGGAACAACATCGCACCGAGGATCGGTATCGTTTATCAGGTGACGAACTCCACCGTGGTGCGCGCCGCTTACGGCATCTACTACGACGTGTTCAGCGCCACGTCCCAATCCCAGCAGGGCGCGGGCGGGAACTGGCCCTTTACGTATGTGGAGACCCTCAACAATCTGAACTCGCCGAGCGAGAACAACGGGATCCCGACGGCCCTGATGCCCAATCCGTTTCCGGGCCCACCGAAAATGGTCGACAGACCACTGGGCATTGGTAGCCAGAACCTGAATGCGCACAAAGCGAGCACGCGTGCGCCTTACACGCAGCAGTGGTCGCTGACCATTCAACGGCGGTTCACGGACACGCTGGGGCTGGAAGCCCTGTACTTCGGGTCCCGCAGCATCGGGCTGACCGGACAGATCGTGGAGAACGTGGCGCCGGTTCCCGGTCCCGGACCCATCCGCGAACGGCTGGTCTTTCCCGACATGCCAATCGGGTTCGTTTCGAACTACCACAATAACTTCAAGGCCTGGTATAACGGGTTCAGCACGAAGCTGGAGAAACGCTTCTCACACAGCTTGAGCTTCCAGGCGAACTACACTTGGTCGAAAGCGATCGACTATCTCGATTCCATGAGCGCCCTGGCCGGCGGAGGCGGTTCCACCAACCCAAGTCGGTGGAACGCCGGGAGGTTCAAGGGACCGGCCGGTTTCGATATTCCTCACCGGTTCGTATTCAACTACGTGTTCGACGTTCCGTTCAGGACCGGCAGCGCGGTGGCCAATGCGGCTTTCGCCAACTGGTCCGTATCGGGCATCACACAGTACGATAGCGGGACGCCCTATGGGGTTTGGATTTCTCAGGACTGGGCGAACACCGGCGGCGCCGGGAGGCTCTACCAGCTGCCGGACGTGGTGGGCGCTCCCCGGCTCGCCAACCCCACTCCCCAGCGCTGGTTCGACACGAGCGCCTTCGCCTTGCCGGCGCGTTTCGGTCCGACCGGCAACGCGGGCCGGAATCCCCTGCGTGCCGACGGCTTGGTAAAGTGGGATTTTTCCGCCTACAAAAAGTGGGCATTCGACGATGCAAAGAACCTGGAATTCCGCGCGGAATTCTTCAATCTTTTCAACCAGACGACGTTCGGGGCGCCCGAAGGGCGGATCGACATGGGCACCAGGTTCGGCACGGTCTCCGGAACCAGGGAATCGGGCAGGTCGATCCAGATGGGACTCAGATTGCATTTCTGAACCGGAACGCGCAACGGAACCTGGAGCGCCATGCGCCGGCGTGATTTCCTGATAGCGGCCCGCTCCCGCCTGTGCCTATCGGAAGACCCGTCCGAGTCAGGCGCCGACGTTGCACGTGCCCTGGAAGGGGAGGGGCGTTGCCCGCAACGCGGCCGAGTCGGGGGGAACGGCCTGGCTTCAGGGCGCAACCGGCCCTCGGTGGTCAACCGTTCACGGTGGGCAGCGCTTTCGCGCGGTGAGAACCGGCCCCCTGGCGGCACACCGATCCCATGGGAGGAATGCGGCGGCACTGTTCTCACGCCGGCCGCCCGGCGTTCGTAGCGGGGGTGGAGGCCGCCGACCTGAGGGACCGCCACGACGTGACCACAGCACTGCGATCTGGTGTCGCCCGCTGCTCCAACGCCCATTTCCGGGGCCGTGGGCTGTCAACTGGTGAACCGTGAAGTTCGCAATCCGTCAAGTCGGTCGTCAGCCCCCAGCCGGTTATTTGACAGGCCCGACACTGCGGCGCAGTCAACCAAGTTGTTCTCTGTCAGGCGGTTGCGGATCCTGGCCCTTCTACAGTTCGAACATGGTTCAGCTCGGGGGTGGTGAGCGGAACATTAAGAAATGTTAAGAGAATATTCCGCAAATGCGACTTCTTGGGGAGCCAGTTTTTCATCTCTCCCCCTCCCTACCCGTTCGTCTCTTGTATTGTTGTGGTTGCGTAGTTCGAGAGTCTGAGTTTCTCGAATGGGGTTTGGAGGGTTGCTTCGAACTCTCCGCCCTGCCAGCGTAGGGAAGGGTCCTCAGACTGACAGGTCTGGCGGACGCCTGAAGCTGTGGCCATGCCACATGTCCCTTCGCTCTCAGAAAGGCACACGTACCTCCGACCATCGCGCGGCGCTTATGGCAGGAAGCCGAGATCCTCGGGCAGCGCCTCGGGAATCTCGAACAGGTTCTTCCCGAACACCGGCAAGACAAGGTCGTTCACGTCCGGGATGCAGGGCTGGTCAAGTGAGCAGCGCCGGCCCGTGGCGTAGAAGAGGGCAGCGAGCCGTTGTGCGGATAGCGCGACGGTGACCGAGGCCGGAACGGTCCCGGGATTAATGTACGGATGCCCGTTGGCCGGGAGCGCCGGGAAGGCGTCCCGGGCAAGATCGTGCCGGTAGAGTACTGTCCATTCGCGCATATGCGCGGCGCGAATCCACGCGGAGCCGGCAGGATTCACCACCTGCTGATCGCCTCGGCTGATGATGAACATGACTCGCTTGATGGGGACCCCCGGCAGCGTGGAAGCGCGGAAGTGAGTGGCATACATGAGCGGGTCGCCCAGGGCCGAGAGCCAATCTATGGTCTCGTACGCGTTCTGCAGTTGAATTGCTCCCGGGAGGGTCACGACCTTCACCGGTTGATCGCGAAGGACATATTCGTCCTCAAACTGATCGCCCTTGTTGGGCTCCAGCTTCGGAGTCCTGGTGCCGAAGATTGTGCTGTTGAGACCAGGCCGATTGAGAGGGCTCCACCGAAGCGCGTCAATGATCGTTCCTCCGCCGACGCTGAGCGTTGCCGACGAGATAGCCGGATCGACAGCCGTGAGAAGCGTTCCCACGAAAGCTCCATACGAGCTGCCGAAAAGGTGGATATTACCGGCATCAAGGTCGTTGGAACGGTCGCCGTCGAGGTCGATGCCCGCTTGAATCACTTTCACCAACTGCATCAAATCGACCACGGTTTGCCGGATGCAATCCCGATTGAGGCCGCAGCTTTCGCCGTTGGCAATATTCCCGTCCCCGTTGATGTCAGTCGTGCGCCCTCCGGCGGTTAGTTCGGTGACGGTTCCGTTGCGTTCCGTGATCACCAGGCGGCTTTCGGGCCCGAAGCCATTCCCTACAGAACTGATGGCAACCGTGGCGTACCCCTCGGCCGCCATACTCTGACTCAAGCCGTTGACGATGAAGTTCGTCTTGACGCCCGGCGAGCCGTGCACCAGAATGACCACCGGATATCCGGCTGCCGGCTTGGGAGTGCTTGGAAGCGCGGCTGTAAAGAACACCTCTTCGGTTCTGGCAGGTGGTGACATCGGGACGGCGGTGGGAACAGAGGCGATCATTTGAAAGCGGTTCGGAGCCCAAAGCTTTGTTTCCTGTTCCACGAGGTAGTTCGGAGATTGGTACGAACCGAAGGCAAGGGATTGGAGTCCCGACAACCGGGAGACATCGAGCGCCGCGTCGTTGAAGCCGGCGGGACTCACGCGGTTGTGCTGCCGGAACACCATCCTGCTGATGTCCGCCGCCGGGAAGACGCTGCGGGTTCCGGTGGGCCGCACCGCGGGCGGGGTGAGAGGCAGCAGATCGCGGGCTCTCTCGAGCCACACTGTAGCGCTCAGCGTCGTGAAGATGGACGCCGACACGATACGCTGGGCGCCGCCCAACCACTCGCCAAGAGCAAAGAGAGGCGAGAGATGGCCGGCAAGATCCCCGCAATACGCGCTGCTTGGCCGGTTGAGGCACTGGAGGAATGCCGGGTCCGCTTCAACGGGGTCGCCGCGGGCGTCGCGAACGGCGCTGGTTACGATCAGGGCGTAGCGGCGGTGCTGGTCGAGCACGTTGTCCGGTTTGGCGCGAAGCGTGAACGTGGCCGGATCCCAAATGAGCTGGTTGATCGGAATGGGCGTCCCGGCATAACTGGTGCCGGATTCCTCGAAGGTCATATTCTCGAGCGCCACCAGAAAGACGCCCCGCCGGAGCGAGTCGAGGTCCACCGGCGCCGAGAAGCGCACCTGCAACATCGGGTTCAGGTTGAACCCGTCGTACTCGTTGAGAATCTTCGTCTGCGCGCAGGCCGACACCTGGACGGCGCAGTCGGGAACCGGCAGGTTGATGCGCCGGCCGGTCTTCTGGTTCCAGTCCACGACGGTGAGCGCGTCCGTGGGGAACGGGCCGACCTCCGTGGAAGAGGGGTCGAATCGGACCGTGACGCCGGAGGCGAAGGCGGTCGCCGTCAGCGCGAGGAAGAGAGTGAAAAATCGATTCTGTTTCATGATTGCCTCCACTGAACTGGCAGCATGTGGCTGCCTCGAAAGCGAGGTTAAGCCGGAAGCAAGGATCGGGCAATCTCCGGGCGATAGACGCGGGGTAACTAAAAAATAATCAGCTAAGTGATTGAAGGAATGGGAGAACCTAGCGCCGGTCGGGCAGCGTGCCGTCCCAGTTCAGCACGATCTCCACGGCCCGTCCGCGTGGTTCCCGCTCGGGAGCGGTGGCCAGCAGCACGCGCTGCCCGTCAGGGTGAATGTCCCACACTCGCCCCATGTTGCCGCCGGGGAAGAAACGGCCGGTGAACAGGATCTTCTGGGCGCCGATCCTCGGGGTCCCGGAAGTGAGGTCCAGGTCCGCGGACTGCATCTTGGCGCCGGCGGGATCGCGGAAATACAACCGCGTTCCGTCACGGGACCAGATCGGCTCGAACGCACCGCCATCGGAGACCTTCCACATTCTTCGCGGATTGTCGAATGCCCGAATGACCACGTTGTTCTCCTTGCTCAGCTCGTTGGTCACCATTGCCACCCAACGGCCGTCGGGAGAGAACTCGGGGTGCATTTGCTGGTGCTCGGAGGGAGCAAACGGTATGGGCTTCGCATCGGCCTTTTCCAACTCCAGGAGGCGCACCACGAACTTTGAGGCCGGCTTTTCCTGTGTCGTAAACACCAGCCATCTTCCGTCAGGCGATACCGATCCGGGAAGGTCGGCGTAGGAGCCGGAAGTGAGTTGCCGCGGTTCCCCGCTCCCATCGGCCGGAAGACGGTAGAGACTGTACTGACCCGCCCCGTCGCGATTCGCATTGATGATGAGATCCCTGCTATCCGGGGTCCAGATGCTCCAGTAGGCATTCTCCCGCCGTCCGGTGACGCGGTGCCGCACCCCGGAGGCGATGTCGTAAACCCAGATGGCATTCCCTCCTTCCTCCCCGGCAGTATCGGAAAAACTGATCCGGCGGCCGTCGGGAGAGATCCTCGGGTTGTTGAGGAAGGTAGGCAACGCGGCGTTCTTGTCTACCTCTCCTTTCCAATCGGTCCAGACCCGGGGGCCAACGGCATTCTGCGGCCGGCCCGGAATATAGGCCAGGCTCCCGTTGGCGGACACCGCGTAGTAAATGGCGCCGGCGAATGTTTCCTGCGCGACCCCTTGAAGAACCTTGGTTGGCTTGCCCTTCACACGGGCGCCGGAAGGATCGAAGGGAACCGAGTAGAGGTCGCCCTGCCAGGCATAAACGAGATGGCGCGTGCGCGGCAGATACTTGCCGGCTACACCGGGACGAATCACTGGCATCCGAGCCTTGGTGGAGAGATCCAGCGCCTGTAGCCCGGCGGCATGGTAGCTCGTCCAGGCGGTGTAAAGAAGCTTCGATCCGCCCGGCAGTAGTTCCGGAAAGGAGTGTTCCCGGTCCACTGCGCCGAATTCGTTGGTCTCGGAGGTGATTTTCGTCAGCCGCTCCATTGTCCCGTCGTTGCGGCGGCAGACCAGTCCCGTGCCACAATCACCGAACCAGAGACTGCCGTCGGCGCTTTGCTGGACGCCGAAGATGGCAAGCAACGCCAGGTGAAGTTTCTCAGCGACGCCTCCGTTCACTGGCAGGCGCTTGAGCTGCCGCTCATAGCTGTCGGCGTAGACGAGCCATTTTCCATCGCTGGAGTAGACCGGAGCGCGAGCCCGTTCGCTGCCGGCTACCGGTTGGAAGACAGGGTCTCGCAGAGCACGCCGGTACAGGCGGGCCATCGTGCCTTCCCGCGCTACGACGACGATCTCGGAACCATCCGGCGAAAACGCCACGGGGGAACCGCTGAAGCCTACATCGTCGAAGCTCAGCTCCGGTGGAAGAGCCAGCGAGAAGCGAACCGGGTCGCCGATCGTCTCCCGGAATGGCCACTGCAACGCTATCGCGACGAGCGCCACAGCAACAACGGTGAAGGCGGCCACCGCCATGACGCGCTTCCGGCGGCGAGACGCAGGAGGCGTCCTGGCTTCCTCGACGGGCAGGGGCAGCACGGCCACGGGGCCGGGTCTGTTTGCCCGCCCCGGATAGGTGGATTCCACTTCGGCCAGGAATCGGTACCCCACCTTGGGCAAGGTTTCGATGTAGCGCGGCTCGTCGGAGGAGTCGTTCAGCGCTTCGCGGATCTTGTTGATGGCGGTGTTCAATCCGTGCTCGAAATCGACGAACGTGCCCGCGCCCCAGATCTCCGCCCGGAGGCGCTTGCGCGTGATGACCGCGCCTGGATTCGTCACCAGCAGCATGAGCACCTGGGCAGGCTGCGGTTGCAGCTTCACCCGCACTCCGTGTTTGCGGAGTTCACCGGATTCCGTGTTCAGTTCAAAGGAGCCGAATCGGAAAACCTTTGCGGATTCCGGCGCCGGTATCATGTCAGGGACGATTGTAGCAAGGCGGCCGGCGGATTTCCTGTTTGCTGTGCTGAGCACGAAGGCAAGCGCCGGTCCAACTGGGTCCAACTGGGTTACGGCGCGCCTCACAGTTCGGTCACCATCGCCACAGCCGCACAACGCCACATGGCGCTCTCCTTGGCGGCCGGCCAGTGCTGTTCACTACTGGATGCGTGCATTCCCGGCGCGGGCGAACGACTGTTTCCAGTGCTTGGCCGCAGCCTATTCGAGATTCCAGAGGCGCTGCCCGTGGGCCGGATTCCTTGTACCTAAATGTCCACGATTTAGGTAACATTGCAGCTGAAGCCCCCACTTCAGAAGCGTCCTGGCGCGCGATCCTGCCGGGAACAACCACTCGCGCCAGGCACGGTTCAAACCGTCGCAAGCTGTTGAATCTGAGCAAGAACTGCGCGGAGCGCCGGCGGCGGGCAGGTTATGAGAGTTCGAAACGCGTCCACGACGGGGAGCCACGCCTCCCAGTACGAGCCTGAGGCCCTCCGTTGTGCGTAGCCAAAGCCAGATGCACAGCGTGGAGTGACGTTACGTGACGGTGAGCGCGCGGCGAGCATGATCCCGGGATGGGCAGGCGGCGGGGATAGATTCCCGCGGGGCCCACGGAAAGGGCTCGGGCTGGTTCCGGCCACAATGCTCTTGAGGTCACCTTGTGGTCGCCTCCCTGGGCCAGCACTGCGGCCAGGCAAG
>Ga0194112_10002463_pt1 | contig 26488 bp, 23 predicted proteins | sample TA2MahC400mmetaG_FD_146191 | JGI IMG/M metagenome (GOLD analysis project Ga0194112, IMG submission 146191) | Freshwater microbial communities from Lake Tanganyika, Tanzania - TA2015016 Mahale Deep Cast 400m | ecosystem: Environmental > Aquatic > Freshwater > Lake | place: Tanzania: Lake... | reverse complement strand
TTCATAATTTACTCACTTACAGGGTGATAGTTTTTGTTTTTGACCAAACCTATTATAACCAATATCTATCGCCCTGTAAGTAGGTATTTATCGTTTTTTTAAAAGAAAAATCGCTCAATTTAGGTATTGATTATTTCAGGGATCGATAAGATGGAGTCATCGGAGCAGACATTTGCGGAAAAATTTGATCTCTACGGTTGCTACCAATGCGGAAAGTGTACAGGAGGATGTCCTGTCTCCCTTAAATCGAAGTTAAACATTCGAAGGCTCATGATCGAAGGCATTTTGGGGAAAAACCTCGATCGGATCGGGGAAAAGGAAGAGCTCTGGGATTGTACCACTTGTAAAACCTGTACCCTTAGGTGTCCACGAGGACTCAAGCCCATGGACCTGGTCATCGGGATGAGGGGAACCTTAGTTGAAGAGGGCCATATTCCCAAGACGATCATCGAAGCCATGGAAAACGCATATAAACATGGGAATCCCTGGGGAAAACCAAAGAACAAGAGAGCGGAATGGATCAAGGGCCTCCCCGAAGAGTGGAAGGTCAAAGATTTTTCCCATGGCGACCATGCTGAAATCCTCTACTTTGTTGGATGCACTGCTTCCTCTGATCCAAGAATTCAGGAGATCGCAAAGTCATTGGTCTTCAACCTTCAATGCGCAGAGGTCGATTTTGGAATCATTGGAAACGAAGAGCAATGCTGTGGTAACGAGATCCGGAGGATGGGAGAAGCTGGTCTCTTTGAAGAGCTCGTCGAAGGGAACATGGAGCGTTTCGAATCTTATCAGATCGAACATATCATCACCACCTGCCCCCATGGCTTTAATGTGCTAAAAAATGAGTATCCTCAAGGGAAGTTCGAAGTCCTCCATACGACTCAACTCTTTGCTAAACGCTTGGAGGAAGGAAAACTCTCTTTGAAGCAGGAGATCCAAAAGGTGGTCACCTACCACGACCCCTGTTTCTTGGGAAAACAGAATGCCATTTTCGATGAACCTCGAATCTTACTCCATGCCATCCCTGGTCTTACCTTCAAGGAATTGGACCGTTCCCGGGAAAGGAGCCTTTGTTGCGAAGGGGGTGGGGGAAGGATGTGGGTAGAATCTTCTTCTGAGGGAGGTCAGCGTCTTGCTGAAATCCGGGTAAAAGATGCTGTGGATTTAGGCGCGGAGGTCATAGCTACAACTTGTCCTTTTTGTGTGTTGACATTGGAGGATGCGGTCAAGACCTCCGGCCATGAGGAAAAAATCCGTGTGATGGATGTGATGGAATTATTAGCTGAGGCCCTTGGATAAAAAGAGTTAATCATCAATTTGGGGTCAGAGATGAAATCGAATGCTGACGTAAATTCAGAATGGAGTAAAGATGAGATGGGCTGACACCATTACTAAGGAAGAATTTGAGAAGATAGATCAGGCGATCCTCAAATATAGAGGAAGGCATGGGGCCCTCATCCCTGTATTGAAAGAAGTTCAAGACATCTGTGGCTACCTTCCAAAAAAAGTCCAATATCGAATTGCTGAAGGCCTCAACCTCTCACCATCGCAAGTTTATGGCGTGGTTTCTTTCTATGCCTTTTTCACGACTGTCCCAAGGGGAAGGCACATCATTCGTGTTTGTCTGGGGACAGCCTGTTATGTAAAGGGATCAAAACTGATCTTGAACAATCTTCAGAGGGAACTGGACGTTGAGGTTGGAGGAATTACAAGGGACCGGAAATTTTCTCTGGAGGCAGTTCGATGCCTTGGAGCATGCGGTTTAGCACCGGTCATGCTCGTCGGCCATGACACCTATGGTATGATCGACTCAGGAAAGGCTATAGAAATTGTGAGGTCCTATCCATAGGTCAATCTATATCATATGTCAAAGTTCAAAAGTCATGGTTCGACAAGCTCACCATGACTTCATCATTCCGTATGTTTAAGAGATCATCCTGAGCTTGTCGAAGGATGGCAATCTTCCGTAGTCAGGGTTTTTGACATTTGAACTTTAATCGCAACAATGCCCCAGTTATTGATTGAAGACCTAAAAAGGATCAAAGAGAAAGTCCTCTCTACCATGGTTCCCAGAGATGGGAAGTTTAGATGTATGGTCTGCGCCGGGACTGGATGTGTCTCTTGTAACTCTTTGAAGGTCCGGGAGAGACTTGAAACTGAACTGAAGGACCAAGGCCTCTCTGAAAAGGTGAAAGTGGTCATCACAGGATGCAATGGCTTCTGTGCAGAAGGCCCGATTATGGTGGTTTACCCAGAGGGCATCTTCTATAAAAAGCTCAATCCTGAAGAGATCCCTTTTCTGGTTGAAGAGCATTTCTTGAAAGGCCGTCCTGTTGAAAAGTTTCTATATGCAGAACCGGCCGTCAAGGAAAAGAAGATCCCTTTGATGAAGGACATCCCTTTCTTCCACAATCAGGTCTTGAGGGCCCTCAGAAATCGGAGTATGATCAATGCGGAAAATATCGACGAATATATCGCCAGAGATGGCTATGCCGCTCTCGCCCAAACCCTCTCTTCTATGACACCCGAACAGGTAATCCAAGAGGTGAAGATCTCTGGTCTGAGGGGTCGCGGAGGGGCTGGATTTCCAACGGGCTTAAAATGGGAGGAGGGACATCGATATGACTCTTTTCCCAAATACGTCATCTGCAATGGGGATGAAGGGGATCCAGGGGCCTTTATGGACCGTTCTATTTTGGAGGCAGACCCCCACTCGGTTCTGGAGGGAATGATCATCTGTGGTTATGCCATTGACTCACATCAGGGTTATATCTACGTCAGGGCAGAATACCCTCTGGCGATTCACCGGCTTAACATTGCCGTTGAGCAAGCCAGAAACTATGGACTATTAGGAAAAGACATCTTAGGCTCTGGCTTCGATTTTAATATCAGTATCTATCCAGGTGCTGGAGCTTTTGTCTGTGGAGAATCTACAGCTTTGATGTACTCCTTAGAAGGGAAAAGGGGAATGCCAAGGATCAAACCCCCCCGTTCCACAGAAGCAGGGCTCTGGGGCCAGCCTACTGTCCTCAATAACGTGGAAACTTTCTCAAATATCCCTCTCATCGTCCTGAACGGAGGGTCTTGGTTTGCCTCCATGGGCACAGAGGGATCGAAGGGAACAAAAGTATTTGCCCTCACAGGAACAGTCCATAATGTGGGCCTGATAGAGGTCCCTATGGGAACGACACTCAGAACGATTGTCTATGATATCGGAGGAGGGATCCCTGAAAAAAAAGAGTTTAAAGCGATTCAAATCGGAGGACCATCTGGGGCCTGTCTTCCAGCCTCCCTTTTGGATATTGAGGTCGATTTCGACTCTCTCGATGAAGCCGGAGCCATGATGGGCTCCGGAGGTCTCGTTGTCATGAACGATTCGACCTGCATGGTTGATACCGCACGATTCTTCACGGACTTCTCTGTTGATGAATCTTGCGGTAAATGTGTTCCCTGCCGCGCTGGGATGAAGGTCATGCTCAATATTCTCGACCGAATCGCTACAGGTAAAGGAGCGATGGAGGATATCGAACAATTGGAACGACTGGGTGAGCATATTAAAGAGACCTCCCATTGCGGTTTAGGGAAAACAGCTCCCAATCCTGTTCTCTCCACGATTCGCTATTTTCGGGATGAATATGAAGCCCACATTTTAGGAAATCGATGTCCTTCCCTGGTCTGTGTGGATCTGATTCGATTTTGGGTTGACCCAGAAAAATGTAAGATGTGTGGCCTCTGCAAGAAGGCCTGTCCAGCGGAGGCAGTTGTTTGGGAGAAAAAGACACCTGCTGTGATCAACCTGGAGAAGTGTATTCGCTGTCGGGCATGTATTCAAGCATGTAAGTTTAGGGCAATCGAATAAGCCATGGAATAATGGAGTATTGGAAGAATGGAAAAATGGTTCAAGAAAAAACTTGAAAAGATTAAAAACCCAATATTCCAGTATTCCACCATTCCATTATTCCAAACGAGTAAATGTTAATTATGGGAAATCAAACCATCAAACTGACGATTGACGAAGAAGAGGTGGAGGTTGAGAAAGGCCGGACGATTCTCGAGGCCGCACAATCCGCTGGGGTGAGAATACCGACCCTCTGTTACGATCGAAGGCTTGCTCCCTTCGGTGCTTGTCGTCTCTGTGTGGTTCAAGAGAAGGGGAAATCTGAGCTCCTGCCAGCCTGCTTCACCCCTGCAAAAAACGGAATGGAGATCATCACCAACTCCCAAAAAATCTTTGAATCAAGAAGGCTTCAGATCCATCTCATCCTGCTCAACCATCCAATGATTTGCCCACGCTGCGAAAAAGAAGGGGATTGTGACCTCCAGGCTTTAGTCTACGAATACGGAGTGAAAGAGACGATCTATCCTTGGGAACCCATCATCTTTTCTCGAGATGATCACTCTCCCCTTCTTCAGAGGGATTTGAACAAGTGTATTCTCTGTGGTCGGTGTGTTCGAATTTGTGATGAAGTCCAGGGGATAGGAGAACTTTCCTTTACTCAAAGAGGAATTAAGACTGCTATCGATACAGATTTTCACAGGCCTATCCATTGCGAATTCTGTGGTCAGTGTTTGGATACCTGCCCAGTTGGAGCTATCACCAGTGACTGTTTCGATTACACAACCAAAGCCTGGGAACTGGATGAGACAACCACACCCTGCCCTTACTGTGGATGTGGATGTCTCCTCACAATAGGTTTCAAGGGAGGAGAGATAAAAAGGGTCTTCGCTGCCCCTGAGAAAGGACCAAATGATGGAAACCTCTGCGTGAAGGGACGTTTCGGCTGGGACTTTGTCGACCATATGGAGAGGATCGAAGGGCCTCTCATGAAAGTCAATGGAACGCTCAAAGAGGTCTCATGGGAGGAGGCTTTTGGATTCGCGGCCCATAAGCTTGAAGAGATCAAAGGGCAATACGGTTCCGAAGGTATCGGTGGGATCGTATCCAGCCGATTAACCAATGAGGAATATTATCTCTTCAAAAGACTCTTTCGAACCGCCCTTGGATCGAACCAGATTGATCATGACAGAGGAAGAACCTACAGAGGACTTACCGAAGGCCTGGCAAAAACACTGGGACTGGCTGCGTCAACAAACTCGATTCAAGAAATCAGGAAATCTGACTGCCTTCTTGTCGTGGGCGTCGACCCAGCACAGACCCATCCGATCATCAAGAATGAGATCAATCTGGCCATTCGACGAAATAGAGCTCAATTGATCGTCTTGGGAAATTATGATATTGGCCTTACACGATCCACTAAGATCTCTCCCTTATCACCTCCTGCCATCGTTCTTCTCGAAAAACCCGGAATGGAAATCTCTTTATTAAATATGATGATCGGGACGATATTAAGAGAAGGTCTTGAAGATAAGGCCTTTATCGAAGAGAAGACAGAAGGCATAGAGGAGCTGAGGGAGAAGCAGGTTGAGATTAAGGTTGAGGTTGAGAGAGCTGCCAGATCTTTTGCCCTTGCAAAAAGGGCCATGATCCTGATTGGATTGGGTCCCTGGTCCCAACTTGACTCAAAAGGGATTGCCATCGCCTCTTCCAACCTTGCCCTCATTACAGGCCACGTAGGCAAGGAGTCCTGCGGTATCATGATCCTTCTCGAGAAATGTAATAGCCAAGGAGCCATTGATATGGGGATCTTTCCTGAAGGAGAAGAAGATCGAGGGAAACATCTTCTTCAAAAGGCAGAGGAAGGAAAGCTGAAGGCCCTTTACCTCGTCGGTGAGCCTCCCCTGATTACCCCTAAGGCCCTTGAGAACCTTCAGCTTCTCATTGTCCAAGACCTCTTCATGACAGATATAGCCAAGATGGCCCATCTGGTTCTTCCTGCTTGCTCCTTTGTCGAAAAGGGAGGGACCTTTACCAATCTGGAACGAAGGGTTCAAAGGCTTCATCCTCTTCGTCCTCCCCGAGATCAGTCAAAATCAGATTTTGACATCTTTCTACAAATTCTTCGTCTACTGGAAACTCATGTAGCAGGAGAAACTCCAGAATCCATTTTTAAAGATATCTGTCTGAACATCCCGCATTATCAATGGGTCCAGGATGGAAGCCAGTGGCCAAATGGTTCTCATTATCTCTATTCTGATGGTTTTCCAATTGGGAAAGCTAAATTGATCCCTGTTGAAACAGAGATATTCCCATCAAATCCAGAAGGGTATCCATTCCAGCTAATTCAAAGACCTTCTCTTTTCGTATCAGGTCTTCTCAGTTCAAAAAGCAACGCATTGAAAAAGGTTTCTGAAAAGCCTTACCTTGAGATGAATCCTGAGGATGCCAAACTCCTCAAAATCGAAGATGGAGATCTCATTCAGGTCTTAGCCGCTGGAGGTCGATCCTTGAAGACCATCGTAAAATATTCTCCAAGACTTGCTTCGGGAGTGACCACTCTCCCCTACCCCTGTCCTCTCCTTGACGAAGGAGGAGTTGTTCCGGTCAGAGTGGAAAGATCAATCGGGGGAAGAGAATCTTAAGAAGGGAGGAAATTGAATGAATATCATTGTTTGTATCAAAAGAGTTCCGGACACCACAGAAGCAGATATCTTTATTGACAAATCAGGAAAAGATATCGATAAGAGCGGGTTGGTGTTCGACCTCAATGAATGGGACAGCTATGCGATTGAAGAAGCTATCCTGCTGAAGGAGAAATTGGGCGGGACGGTGACGGTCCTCTCCATGGGAGGAGAAGAAGTGAACGAATCTTTGAGAAAGTGCTTAGCCATGGGTGCAGACGATGCAATTCGATTGGCCGATCCTGCCTTCAATGGATCAGATGGCTTCGCAACGGCAAAGGTTTTGGCAGAAGCTATTAGCAAAATCCCTTACGACCTCATCTTAACAGGCACCCAGGCCGAAGACGATGGATACGGGCAAGTAGGGGCTGCAGTGGCTGAACTCCTTGGCATCCCACATGCCTCCCTCGTTAACCGCCTTGAAGTTCATGAGAAAAAGGTGAAAGCCCGCCGGGAATTAGAAGGGGGTTTGGAGGAGGTGGTTGAGGTCGATCTCCCTGCGCTTCTCACCATCCAGACAGGAATCAATGAACCTCGCTATGTCTCAATCATGGGTATCCGAAAGGTGGCCAAAAAAGAGATTAAAGCCCTCCGGGCCTCAGATCTCAACCTGAAGCAGGAGGAAGTTGGTCCCTCAGGCTCTGATATTCGGCTGGAGAAGGTTTTCCTTCCACCGGTCGGCGAAGGGGCGGAGATTTTAGAGGGGAAACCAGAAGAAGTGGCGCTCAGGGTTTTCAATATTCTGAAAGATAAAGGAGGGCTGGCCTAAATGAAAGAGATCATTGTCTTAGCAGAACATCGACGGGGAGAATTGAGAGATGTGACATGGGAGATGATCTCCAAAGGGAGGCAACTCTCAGAGACCATCGGCGCAGAGATCGGAGTCGCCCTTTTGGGCAAGGGGGTAAAGCATTTAGCAGAAGCTCTTAAATCAAAAACCCAAAGGGTGTTTCTAATCGAAGATGAACGGCTCGAATTTTACAACTCTGAGACTTATGAGAAAGTACTCACCCAACTGATCATTGAGAGAAAACCATTTCTCACTTTGATCGGCCATACGGCTATGGGTATGGATCTTGCTCCAAGTCTCGCTGCCCATTTAAAGATGCCCTTAGCTACAGACTGCATCGGGATCGATGTGAAGGGGGAGACCTTTTTGCTCACCCGTCAACTCTATGGAGGAAAAGTCAATGCCGAGGTCTCCTTTTTGAAAAAGGGGCCTTACATGGTGACCGTTCGATCGGGAGCCTTTCCTGTTTTGGAAAAAGATCCATTCCCGGGTGAAATTGTTTCCCTATCCTCTCCATTGACTGACGAAGGTCTGGCAAGACGTTTTATTCAGCACATGGAGGCAGCGGTAGGAGAGGTGGATATCACCCAGGCCGAGATTTTGGTCTCCGTTGGAAGGGGAATCAAGGAGGCAGAAAATATTCCCATCGTTAAAGAACTGGCAGATACTTTGGGAGGGGCTCTTGCCTGTTCCCGACCGGTTGTTGATAAGAAGTGGCTTCCAAAAGGGTGTCAGGTGGGAACTTCAGGGAAAACGGTAAAACCAAAAGTTTACATCGCCATAGGCATCAGTGGGGCTTTCCAGCACGTCGCAGGGATGAAAGGCGCAGGTACCGTGATCGCCATTAATAAAGACCCGAAGGCCCCCATCTTCAATGTGGCCCATTATGGAATCGTGGCAGACCTGTTTAAAATAGTCCCTGTTATAAAAGAAAAGATCAAAGAACTCAAACCTAAATAGGGAATATTGGAACACTGGAATAATGGAATACTGGAAGACAAAAAATAAATTGGTTTATTGACCCAATATTCCAACATTCCATCATTCCATCGAGAGGTGCTTGATGGACTTCGAATTGACAGAAGAACAGAAAGATATTCAGAAGGCTGCAAGGGAATTCATTCAAGGGGAATTTGACAAAGAAAAAATCCTGGAATGGGAGCAGACCCATACCTTCCCTAATGAGATCTGGAAAAAGGCTGCCAAATTAGGGTTTATTGGTATCCACTTTCCTGAAGAATATGGAGGGCAGGGTTACGGGGTTTCCGAAAACATTTTGATTGTCGAGGAATTCTGTCGGAAAGACTCGGGCGTAGGAATTGCCTTGAGTCTGGCTGATTTCTCCTCGGAGGTTGTCCTTAGGTTTGGAACACATGAGCAAAAGAAGAAGTATCTCATCCCGGTTGCGAAGGGAGAATTCATCTCCGGGGGTGCTTATACAGAACCTAATCATGGGAGCGATATTACCGTGATGTCCACGACAGCGGTGAAGGAGGGTGACTCCTTTGTAATCAATGGGACCAAGACCTTCATCACCAATGGAACCCTTGCAGACTTCTTCATCGTCCTCTGCCAGATAGATCCCAGTGCAAAACCCACTTACCGCGGCCAATGTACTATCCTTGTCGAAAAGGGGACAAAGGGGTTAGAGGCCACAGAGATCATGCCCAAGATGGGCATCCGAATGACCTCAACTGCTGAGCTCTCCTTCAGCGGTGTTAGAGTACCTCAGTCCAACCTTTTAGGCGAGGAAAATAAAGGATTCTATCAAGTCCTCGAATTCTTCGATGAGAGCCGGATCGAAATCGCTGCGCAGGCCCTTGGGATTGCCCAAGGTGCCTTTGATCGGGCATTGGATTATGCCAAACAGAGGGAACAATTCGGGAGAAAAATAGTCGATTTTCAAATCACCCAGCACAAACTGGCTGACATGGCTACAAAGATCGAAACTGCCAGACTCCTGACTTACAAGGCTGCCTGGAATTTCGATCAGAAGAGGATCGATCCAAAGCTGACCTCCATGGCCAAGATGTTTTCAGGAAAGACAGCAGTTGAAGTAGCTGATGAAGCCATACAAATTTTTGGAGGTTATGGATATATCACTGAATACGAAGTGGAGCGTTTTTATCGGGATGCCAAAATCACTGAAATCTACGAAGGCACAAAGGAGATACAGAAGAACACGATCGCCTCAGCTTTAATCGGAAAACTAAAATAATAGGGTGACTCGTTACTCGTGTTGGTGAATGAGAGAACTTCAATTCACGAATCACGAATCACGATTCACGATTCACGACTATGAATGAAGAATTGAGAGAGGTGATCCCCGAAGCATTGATCATTGGGGCAGGCATTGCAGGGATGCAGGCCGCCTTGGACATTGCTGAAAAAGGGTTTAAGGTATATCTGGTTGAGAAGGATCCTTCGATCGGTGGCCATATGGCCCAACTGGACAAGACCTTCCCCACCCTTGATTGTTCCGCCTGTATCATCACACCTAAAATGGTGGATGCGGCCAATCACCCCAACATCAACCTCCTCACCTATTCAGAGGTTATCCATATCGAAGGCAAGGCCGGACATTTCAAGGTGATCATTAGAAAGAAACCTCGATATGTAGACCAAGCCAAGTGCACTGCTTGCGCTGATTGTGTGGATCAGTGTCCGGTTTCACTGCCCAACGAGTTTGATATGGGATTGGGAAGGAAAAAGGCGATCTATATCCCCTTCCCTCAAGCCGTCCCTCTTAAATACACCATTGATCGACGAGGGACCCCTCCTTGTACAGCCACCTGTCCTCTCCATTGCAATGCCCAGGGTTATGTGGCCCTCATCTCCCATGGCAAGTTTAAGGAGGCCCTTGCCCTGGTAAGGGAAAAACTTCCTTTTCCCGGAATCCTCGCCTATGTCTGTTCCCATCCCTGCGAAAGGGAGTGTAAACGGATTGAAATGGATCGTCCCATCTCCATCTGCGAACTGAAAAGATTTCTTGTTGACCATTTTGAAGAATCTGACCTTGAATTCACCCTTTCCGAGGAGAAAGATCAAAGGGTGGCGATTATCGGAGGAGGTCCAGCTGGATTAACAGCTGCCTATGATCTGGGAAAGATGGGCTACCGCGTGACTCTTTTTGAATCAAGGAGTGAATTAGGAGGCCTTCTCACTCATGGCTTCCCTTCCTATCGTTTGCCGAGAAAAGTGATCGATAAAGACCTCTCTGTTATTGAAAAGATGGGGATAGAGATTCGTCTCAACACTGAAGTGGGTAAGGACATCTCCTCCGAAACCCTTTTCAAATCCTACGATGCGATCTTCATCGCCGTAGGTTCGGCTGGTGCTGAATCGGTCGCGCTCACCTTTAAGGGATTAAAAAGGATTCGGCGGGGCATGATTCAGGTCGATCCTGTCTCTCTTGAAACCAATCTCAAAGGAGTCTTTGCTGGAGGAGATATCGTCACTGGGCCAGGGACCATTGTCGATTCCATGGCACATGGGAGAAGGGGGGCCATCTCCATTGATCGTTATCTTAGGGGAAAAGATCTCATTCAAGGAAGAGAGTTAGAAGGAAAGCAAATCTCCCCTTTAAAAACCCTGCTACCAGATTCAAAAAGAAATGAACGTGAGATCCTACCCAATATGGTCAAACCCCTTGGAGTGGGTTTCACTTTTGAAGAGGCCCGAGAGGAGGCAAAGCGTTGTCTCAATTGTGGAGGTTGTTCAGACTGTGGAGAATGTGCCAAGTATTGTCAGCCAAAGGCCATCGTTTATGGGATGAAAGAAGAGATAACTGAAATCCATATAGGAACGATCATTCTCGCAACGGGTTTCGATCCCTTCAACCCAAAACTCAAACCCGAATTAGGATATGGGGTTTATCCGACCGTCCTTCATGGTCTTGAATTGGAAAGGCTCTGCTCTGCTTCTGGCCCTACAAAAGGTGAAATCCTAATCCAGGGAAAGAAGCCTAAAGATGTGGTCTTTATCCACTGCGTAGGATCGAGGGATAAAACAGTAGGAAATGAATACTGCTCCAGGGTATGCTGCATGTATACCGCTAAACAAGCGCATCTACTCAGGGATAAAATCCCGGATGCTCGTATCACTGTCCTCTATATGGATGTGAGGGCCTTTGGAAAAGGATTTGAAGAATTTTACGAGAGGGTTCAAAAAGAGGGGGTCATTTATCGGAGGGGAAATCCATCTGAGGTCTATGGAAGAAATGGAAGATTGATAGTCAAAGGGGAGGATACCCTTTTGGAAGAACCTTTTGAATTGGAAGTGGATTTGGTCGTTTTAGCCTCGGGAATCATCCCTCGAAAAGAAGACGATTTTTTAAAAACAATACTCGGATTGGAGAAATCTTCAGATCGATTTTATGCTGAGGCACCAGGCCTTGATCCCATTGTTACCGGAGTGGAGGGACTTTTTCTCGCGGGTTGCTGCCAAGGACCCAAGGATATTCCAGATACGGTTGCTCAGGCCAGTGGGGCTGCTTCATTGGCCTGTGCTTTATTGGCAAAAGGACGAAAATGAATGGAATGTTGGAATGGTGGAATATTGGGTGATAAGAACAACAAAGACAGTTTTTTGTTCTCAATTCTCTCAACCAATTATTCCATTAATCCACTATTCCATTATTCCAAGTAAATTATGAAAATAGGCGTCTATATCTGTCATTGCGGGATCAATATTTCGGCCACCGTGGCGATTGAGAAGGTGACGGCATTTTCACAGACTCTTCCTCATGTCACAATCGCCCGAAATTATCAATACATGTGTTCTGACCCTGGTCAGGATTTAATTAAAAATGATATCAAGAATTTGGGCCTTGATCGGATCGTCGTTGCTGCTTGCTCACCGCGAATGCATGAAATCACTTATCGAAATGCCATTCGATCCGTCGGCCTCAATCCCTATTTTTTTGAGATGGCCAATATCCGCGAACAGTGTTCCTGGGTTCACCAGGACAAGGAAGAAGGAACGAAAAAGGCAATGGACCTGATCGCCTCCGCGGTGGCTAAGGTTTCGCTTCATGAACCATTAGAAGAGAATGAAGTCGGTGTCGTTCCTTCGGTCTTAGTGATTGGCGGTGGCATCGCTGGAATTCAGGCCAGTCTTGACATCGCCCACTGCGGATTTGAGGTTTATCTTGTTGAAAAATCACCTACTTTGGGAGGTCATATGGCACAACTGGATCGAACCTTTCCCAATTTGGAAGAGACGATTACCCTATTATCTCCCAAAATGAAAGAGGTGGAAAACCATCCATTCATTCATCTCCTCACCCAGAGTGAAGTGGAAGAGGTGGAAGGCTTTGTTGGCAATTTTAAGGTGAGAATAAGGTGTAATCCCAGATATGTAAATCCTGAGAAGTGCACTCGCTGCAAAAAATGTGAGGAGGTCTGTCCTGTTGGTGTTCCGAGTGAATTCAATATGGGGTTGGTCAAAAGACCAGCCATCTATCTCCCTTCTCCTAATGCCGTTCCTTTCACCTATCTGATCGATTCAAAAAGCTGTTCCTATCTCCAGAAAGGGGATTGCGGGAGGTGCAGAGAGATTTGCCCGGAGGGTGCAATTCAGTTTGAAGAAGTGGGAATGGAATTTTGGGTTGATGTAGGAACGATCGTCGTGGCAACCGGCTATGACCCTTTCGATTCGAGACTCAAACCCGAGCTTGGATATGGCCTATATAAAAATGTGATCACCGGCCTGGAGTTTGAGAGGTTGGCCTCTACAAGTGGACCCACCCAAGGTAAAATCCAAATCGATGGGAAGGAGCCAAAAAACATCTTATTCATCCAATGTGTTGGCTCAAGAGATAAAACAGTTGGCAATGAATATTGTTCCAGGGTCTGCTGTATGTACACGGCAAAGCAAGCCCATCTCGTAAGGGATCGGATTCCAGATGCACGGGTCACTGTCTGTTATATGGATATCCGGGCCTTCGGAAAGGGACATGAACAGTTCTATGAGGAGGTCCAGAGGAAAAGAGTTTTCTATAGGAAAGGAATCCCTTCAGAGATTTATCAAAGGAATGGAAAATTGATCGTCAAGGCAGAGGATGAGCTCTTGGGGGAACCTTACGAAGAAGAGGCAGATCTGGTCGTCCTGGCAACAGGGCTGACACAGAGAAAAGACGGAGATCGTCTTCGCAATATTCTCAAGCTCTCCCAAGGACCAGACCGTTTTTATTTAGAGGCTCATCCCAAATTGAGACCTCTTGATACAGCCATCGATGGAATCTTCTTAGCGGGAACCTGTCAGGGTCCCAAAGATATCTGCGATACCATTATACAAGCCCATGGGACGGCCTCCAGGGCAACTATCCCTCTCTTTGCGGGAAAGGTGAGGATTGAACCGATCACTGCGGTTGTAGACCAACTCATCTGTGCGGGATGTGGTCTCTGTGAACAGATCTGTGAATACAGGGCTTTAAAAATCGATCTCTATCGGAAAGTGATGACAGTTAACGAAGCCGTCTGTAAGGGATGCGGTGCCTGTAATGCCGCATGTCCCTCAGGGGCCATCAGTCTTAGGCACTTTAAGACAGAACAGATCATGGCCCAGATCAGAGAAGTCTGTTAACCCAGACAGGCATTCGATAGGGAACGGTTTGAAACCGTTCCCTACATGGGTTTGGTGCATAAAACATTGATAATTGAACATTGCTAATTGAACATTTTTCATTGAGGAGGTTTATGGAAAAAGGTCTCATTCAGGTCTATACAGGAAAAGGAAAGGGCAAAACAACTGCTGCACTGGGGCTTGCCCTCAGGGCGATCGGCCACGGGTTTAAAGTGTTGGTCATCCAGTTTATGAAAGGAAATATCAACTACGGGGAATTAGAATCTGCTAAGAAACTATCACCATACTTGGTGATCAAGCAGATGGGAAGGGAGACTTTTGTCTCAAAAAATAATCCCGACCCCGTCGATATAAAATTAGCCCAAGAAGGATTCTCCTTTGCAAAAAAGGCGATCGAAAATAAAGAATATGACATCGTGATCTTGGATGAAATCAATGTGGCCATCGATTATGGGTTGATCCCCCTGTCCGATCTTCTCAACTTACTTGATACCAAGCCTGTAGAAGTTGAGCTCATTCTGACCGGTCGAGATGCCAGGCCCGAAATTTTGCAGAGGGCTGATTTGGTGACAGAGATGGTGGAGCAGAAGCACTACTATCAAAAAGGAATCAAGGCCCGTGAGGGAATAGAAATTTAAAATAACAATGCAAATTGCAAATTTAGCATTGAAAAATTAGCAATGAAAAAATTATCTCTAAAATGCTAACCAAAAATATTTGAAATTTCCCCTCACCCTTCCCCTCTCCCCCAATGGGGAGAGGGAGGGGGTGAGGGGGTCAAAAGTGTTAGAAGGAAATTCTCAGATTTATTGGGTAAGAATCTAACTTTGCAATGATAATTTTGCATTGCTAATTGATAAGTTGAGAGGGGGCTAAATGTTCAAAGAGGATCAACTTCAAAAGATCGAAGAGGAGAAAAAGAAATGGGTAGAGGATCTGTCGAAGATTCTCTATGAAAACCCTGAACGACTCCCACGTTTCACCACTATCTCCGATATGGAGATCAAAGGTCTTTACACCCCGGAAGACCTAAAGGACCTGGATTATTCCAAAGATATCGGTTTCCCAGGAATTTATCCTTTCACCCGTGGGATTCAACCCTCCATGTATCGAGGGAGGCTATGGACGATGCGAATGTTCTCCGGTTTAGGAGGTCCCGAGGAGACGAACATGCGTTTCCATTACTTATTGGACTCTGGTGAAACTGGCCTTTCTATTGCTTTCCACTATCCCACACTGATGGGCTATGACAGCGATTCCCCAATGGCTAAGGGTGAGATCGGGAAGTGCGGAGTGGCCATCGATACCCTGAAGGATATGGAAATTTTATTTGAAGGAATCCCTCTCGATAAAGTCACTACCTCCATGACTATCAATCCTCCTGCTTCTATCTTGTTAGCGATGTATATTGTGGTGGCTGAAAAACAGGGGGCGAGCAAGAGAGAAATCGGGGGAACGATCCAAAACGATATGCTGAAGGAATTCATTGCGCAGAAGACCTTTATGCTTCCACCAAAGCCATCCCTTCGAATCATCGTCGATACCATTGAATATTGCACATTGGAGGTTCCGCGATGGAACACAATCAGTATCAGTGGTTATCACATCCGTGAGGCAGGTGCAACAGCAGTTCAAGAGCTTGCATTCACATTGGCCGATGGGATTGCTTATATGGAAGCAGCCATGGAGAGGGGTCTCAAGGTGGACGATTTTGCTCCGAGGTTCTCCTTTTTTTTCGATTCCCATATAGACTTCTTCGAGGAGATTGCTAAATTTAGGGCAGCCCGGAGGATGTGGGCCAAGATCATGCGGGAACGTTTTATGGCAAAAAATCCACGTTCTTGGATGCTCCGTTTTCATACACAAACCGCGGGCTGTTCATTAACGGCGCAACAACCTTTTAACAATGTCATCCGCACCGCTTATGAAGCTCTGGCAGCCATCTTGGGCGGAACCCAATCGCTTCATACCAACTCTCTCGATGAAACCTATGCGATTCCTACCGAAGAAGCGGTCACCATTGCATTAAGGACACAACAAATCCTTGCGGAGGAGACAGGTGTCGCCAACACCATCGATCCATTGGCAGGCTCTTATTTTGTTGAGTCTCTCACCCATCGAATTGAAGAGCAGGCCTGGGACTATATACGAAAGATCGACGAAATGGGAGGGATGGTGGCGGCCATCGAGCGAGGTTATCCCCAATCCGAGATCGCTGAATCAGCCTTCAAGTATCAGAAACAGATTGACTCCGGCGATAAAGTGATAGTCGGGGTCAATAAGTATGTGACGGACCATCCAACCATTACAATCTGGAGGATGAAACCTGAAATTGAGGAGAGGCAATTGAGAAGGCTTCGGGAAGTGAAACAGATGCGAGATAACGAAAAAGTGAAAGAATGTCTTCAAAAGATCCGTAAGGCCTCACAAGATGGAGAAAACCTCATGCCTCACATTATTAATGCCGTTAGGGAATACGCCACGGTCCAGGAGATCTGTGACGTTTGGAGAGAGGTCTTTGGCCGGTATTCAGACCCGGGATACTTTTAACCCCCTCCCTGCCCTCCCCCAAATTGGGGGAGGGGAAGGGTAGGGGCAAGGGAAGAAACGATGAATCCAGAATGGAAAATACGAATCCTCATTGCAAAATCAGGCTTGGATGGACATGATCGTGGAGCAAAGGTGATCGCAAGGGGGTTCCGGGATGCAGGTTTCGAAGTGATCTACACTGGTCTCCATCAAACACCAGAACAAATAGTTGCTGCAGCCATCCAAGAAGATGTGGATGGAATCGGTTTATCAAGCCTTGCTGGAGCCCATGATTACCTCTTTCCCAGGGTAATTGAGCTTCTTAAAAAGAAAGGGGCGGAGGATATTGTCGTCTTCGGAGGGGGAATCATCCCGGAAGAAGATATTTCCGCTCTGAGAAAGAGTGGTGTAAAAGCCATCTTCACTCCAGGCACTCCCATTGAAAAGGCTGTAAAGTGGGTTAAAGAAAATATCAAACCACGCAAGTAATAGTGAAGAGTTTTAATTTACGAGTAACGATTCACGGACACGAATTACGAAAGAGAAAGGGGGTGAAGGCTTTAAATACATCAATGATCAATTGTCAATTAGAAATGCACAATTACCAATCTTCAATCCAATGACACTAATCACGAATAACGAGTCACGCCTCACGATTCTCGAGTTGAGAAAGGAGGGAACCCTAATATGGCGAAACGAGTGGCGATTATTGGGATAGGGACAACAGGGTTTCGGGCAACCACACCTGATGTCTCTTACCGGGAGTTGACCTATGAAGCTGCGATGAAGGCTTATCTCGATGCAGGGATAGAACCAAAGGATGTTGGGTCTTTTGTGAGCACAGCGGAGGACTTTTTTGAAGGTTATAGTATCGCTGATGAGTATTCACCAGATCAATTGGGTGCTGTACTTAAACCAATTTATACTGTTCCAGGTGATTTTATTCATTCCCTGGCATCAGCCTATATGATGATCCTCTCTGGCATTGGCCCAATCTCTGTTGTTCAGGGATTGAGCAAGGCCTCCAATATGCTGACCCTGTCAGAGATGGTCACCTTTGCAATGGACCCTATCTACAATCGTCCCTTAAAAGAGAGTCCCCATTCAGTGGCCGGAATGGAGATGGCAAGATTCCTTTATGAGACTGGCACCACAAGGGAGCAATGTGCAAAGGTCGTTGTAAAAAACAAAAAGAATGCCTTGAACAATCCCTATGCTGGGCACAGCGTCCTGATTGACACGGATTATGTTCTTAATTCTCAGGTTGTCTCATATCCCTTAACCCAGATGGACATCAGCCCCCACTCGGATGGGGCGGTCGTGGTTGTTTTAGCAGAGGATGAGACCGCAAAAGCACTCTCTGATAAACCTATCTGGATCAGAGGGATTGGATGGTGTTCGGATACTCCGGGGCTTGAAACTCGGAATTGGGGGCAAGCCATCTATGCTCAAATTGCCGCAGAAATGGCTTACAAGATGGCGGGGATTCATTATCCGAGAAAGGAGATTGATTTTGCAGAGATCAACGATGAATTCTCTTATAAAGAACTACAACATCTTGAAGCTATGAGAATCTGTAAAAAGGGAGAAGCTGGTCCTCTAACAGAAATCGGAGGAACAGAGATCACCGGAGAATTTCCTGTAAATACCTCCGGAGGTTGTATTGGCGTTGGAAACCTTTATGAACTTAATGGTGGACACAAAGTTCTCGAAGTAGTCCGACAATTGAGAGGAGAAACAGGTAAGAACCAACTCAAAAATGTGACCACAGGACTGGCTCAAAGCTGGAGAGGAATTCCAACGACCGCCGGAACTGTTGTGATCCTGAGTAATTAAGAAGGGGGTGAAAAGATGAGAAGAGTGGCCATTGTTGGAGCAGGAATAACCAAATTTTATCGTAATGCAATGGAAACGCCAAAAGAACTGGCCTATGAGGCTACGAAAATGGCGTTGGATTCCTGTGAGATGAAACTCTCAGATATTGAATGCGTTGTCCACGGAACAGCACCGGATGCCTTTGATGGAATTCATATGAAAGGGGAATACCTCTCCGATGGTTCAGGGGCCTATCGAAAACCCTATATGAGACATTATGTGGGAGGTGGGACGGGTGTTCTTTCACCGATCCATGGCTGGTTTCATGTGGCCTCTGGAATGTTTGATACCTGCCTGGTGGTCGCCGAGGAGAAAATGTCCTCTGCCTATCCCCACCCTGCTGGTGCATTCTTAACGATCTTTGACCATACGACCGAGCAACCCCTTTACCCTACCCTCATCTGGATTTTTGCCATCGAGATGAATCGTTTTATGACCACATGGGGTTATAAGAAGGAGGACATTGCATTGGTGGCTGTAAAAAATAAGAGGAATGCATTGGATCATCCCTCAGCACAATTAGGCGCTGAGATCACCGTCAAGGATGTCCTTGATTCTGAGATCATGGCCTGGCCAGTGAATCGACTCGATATCAGTCCGACGAGTGACGGGGCAGCAGCAATTGTCCTTGCTGCAGAACATGTCGCACGACGGGTGACGGAAAAGCCGATCTGGATTGATGGAGTAGGTTGGGCATTGGATACCGCATACTGGTGTACCCGAGATCTATATTATCCTGACTATGTTGAGGTCGCTTCGCGCCAGGCTTACAAAATGGCTGGTATTAAAGAACCATCCAAAGAGATTCACATTGCTGAACCTTACGACCCCTTCACCTACAAGGAACTCCATCACATTGAAGGCCTTCAACTCTGTAAGCGTGGTGGATCTGTACAAATGCTCTTGGATGGAGTGACCCAAAGGACAGGAAATCTTCCCTGTTGTCCATCAGGGGGGGCATTGGGAGTTGGCAATCCCATTGCCGCCACAGGATTGATGAAGGTCATGGAGATCTTTTTGCAACTCAGAGGTGAAGCAGGGAATAGACAGGTTCCTGGCAGACCTACCTGTGGTCTGGCTCAGGCCTGGGGTGACCTTATGCAAGTTGGAACCGTCGTCGTGATGAGAAGCTAGGAAGGGGGTGAAATCATGGAAATTACAGAAAAGATGGTCGCTAAAACTGCAACGAAACTGAGTGCTGAGGAAATCCAGAAAGGAGAGATCCTCTCTGTTAAATGGACACCAAAATTAAGATATGCCTGGGATAATGGACCAGCCATAGGTCGATACCTTGCGGAATTAAAAAACGGGAAGATCATTGCCAAAAAATGTGATAAGTGCCATCGAATCATGATCCCACCCAGAATGTTCTGTGAACTCTGCTGGGTTCCAACCGGTGAATGGATCTATGTCAAAGATACAGGCATTGTCAATACCTGGGTCGTAAGCTATGTGGACTGGAAAGCCGGTCGCCTCGATATCAAAGGTGGAGTCCGACCCTTTACCCCTGCAGTGATCGAAATTGATGGTGCTTCCAAGGGAATGGGCATCCTTCATCATTTAAATGAAGTAGATCCCTGGAAAATTTATCGCGGGATGAAGGTGAAGGCTGTTTGGAAATCTCCCGAAGAAAGAGCCGGGGCGATTACCGATATAAAATATTTTAAACCACTTTAATGATGATAGTCACCCCCTCCCCTACTCTCCCCCCTCTGAGGGGGAGGGAGAGCCTGCCTGCCGGCAGGCAGGGGTGGGGGGATGGAGGTGAGACTATGGCATTAATCGAACGATTTCAGAAGACAACGGACATCACGTATTGGGAAGGTCAAATCCCAATGAGCTATATTTATACGGTTGGAAGGGCGGGCGAGAAGTTCTTTCGGGAACTTATCAATGGAAAGGTTTTGGGTACGAAATGTGATGCCTGTAATACAATCTATGTCCCTGCCAAAATATTTTGTGAAAAATGTTTTGCCAGGTTGGAGGACCATTATCTGGATGTCGGGACAAAAGGAACGGTCCATACCTTCACCGAATGCTATGAGACCTATGAAGGAATAAGAAAAGAAAAACCCTCGATTGTCTCTGTGATTCAAATCGATGGAACCCAAGGGTATCTCGTCCATTGGCTCGGTGAAGTCGATTTCGAAAAGGTTTACATTGGAATGCCTGTGGAAGCAGTTTTCAAACCCAAAAAGGATAGAGAAGGAAACATACTCGACATCAAGTATTTTAAACCAACCAAATAGGCGCCCCTCAATCCCTGCTTACCGCAGAGAGGCATCCCTTTCCCTTTGGGGGGAGAGAGAGGAAGGGTTAGGGGAATCTGGAGGTTCCTATGGCACTCGATTTTGATTTGACAGATGAACAACAGATTCTAAGAAAGATGGTGAGAGACTTCGCTGAAAAGGAGATCGCCCCGATTGCTCAAGAACTGGACGACAAAGAAGAATTTTCCTATACGCTGACAAAGCGGATGGGAGAGCTTGGCCTTTTTGGCATCTTTGTCCCTGAGGAATACGGCGGGGGCAATCTCGGCTATATCTTCTACATCATCGCTGTGGAAGAGATCTCACGTATCGATGGCTCTCAAGCCGCCACCCTCGCTGCTGGAAACTCTTTAGGAATTGCACCCATCTATTACTACGGAAATGAGGATCAGAAAAAAAGATGGCTTCCTGAACTCTGCAAAGGAGAAGCCCTCGCCTCATTTGGCCTGACTGAACCGAATGCAGGTTCCGATGCGGGTGCTTCAAGAACGACCGCTAACTTAGAAGGAGATCATTGGGTGATCAATGGCTCAAAAATCTTTATCTCCAATTCCACGACAGATATCAGCAAGGTATGTGTGGTTCAGGCTGTGACTGGAAAGAGTAAAGACGGGAGGAATGAACTCTCTTGTATCTTGGTCCCAAATGGCACCTCTGGTTTCACTGCAGAGACGATGCATGGGAAGATGGTCTGGAGGGCCTCCGATACAGGGGAACTCTTTTTCACGGACTGCAAGGTGCCCAAGGAGAACCTTCTCGGTCGCCGCGGGGATGGATTTCATCAAATGCTTGCCACATTGGATGGAGGAAGGCTCAGTATTGCAGCCATGGGGTTAGGAGGTGCTCAGGGTGCTTTCGAATTAGCCTTCAAATACGCCAAACAGCGGGAACAGTTCGGAAGACGGATCGCAACATTCCAAGTCAATGCATTTAAATTAGCAGACATGGTGACAGAGATCGAAATGGCGAGACTTTTACTCTATAAGGCCTGTTGGTTATTCGAGCAAAATCGTCCTTTCTCCAAGGAAGCTGCCATGGCAAAGTTGTTCTGTTCCGAGATGTATCATCGGGTGGCCAACCAGGCAGTCCAAATCCACGGGGGTTATGGTCTGATGAAAGAATATGCGGTAGAGCGTCATTATCGGAATCAGAAACTTCTCGATATAGGAGAAGGGACCTCAGAAGTTCAACGGATCGTCATTGCCCGACATATTGGCGTCCCCGGAAGAGGAATGTAAAGTTATAAGTTATGGGTAATATTGGTACTTAACCTCACAGACAATGTCAAACATAGTGCTAACTTCTGGGGTTTTTGGTGCCGATTTTTTTAGAAGAATGTTGCCTCCTGAAATATCGATTTATAAGTTCTGTCCTCGAATGCTTGATTTCAAATAATCTTCGATTCCCATATCTTGTGGTCGATTTTTCTTGACATACTATTTTCTTTTTTTATATATTCAACCCATCCCGAAGCAAGACCTTATTACTTTCTCGATGGAAACAAATTGGTCATCAATGATAGCAAGATATTTATAACCAACTCGACTACCGACATTAGCGCAGTGTGCGTCGCGCAAAGCGTCACGGATGCTCTTGATTCGGGAAACCGGAAGTTAGCTGGCTCTGGACTATTCCAAGAAGAAGAATCACTACGGAGCGGCTGAAAGGATCAAACATGGATGAGAAAAAAAACGTGATGTCTTACGAGGATTTTCGAGAGATAGCTTCGAACTATGGTGAAGACAAAGGACACGACTTTCTCACTGACCCTGCCACTGTCGCAAAGGCCAGCGAAAAAGCGGAAGACAAAGAGGCGGTGAGCCACGGGGATATGATCCGTGCGACCCGGGAAAAGCGTGGGTTTTCCCTTGATGAGTTGGCCGCAAGAACCGGCATCGCACGAGACGTGCTGGCCCAAATTGAAGCCGGTGAGTTCATGCTGCCTCTGGGGCAGCTAATAAAACTCAGCAAAGCCCTTTCTCTTCGGATAGCGGATGTCATATCTCCAGGCAAAGAGTCATTCACCATCGTGAGATCGGATCAGCGTAAGAGTTTTTCTCGATTCGGAAAAGCCAGGGAAGCCAGCTACGGATATGAATACGAATCCCTGGCTGCCGGAAAGAAAGACCGGGCAATGGAGCCATTCTTTATTACACTCCATCCATCCGGAGCCAATGAGCCTTCTTCCCACGACGGACAGGAGTTCATCTACGTTCTGGATGGCGAAATGGAAGTCGTCATTGAGGACACCAGAGATGTCTTGAAACCCGGCGACTCTATCTATTACGACTCCACGAGCATGCATCTGGTGAAAGCTCACGGAGGTAAGCCTGCGAAGATCCTCGCAGTGCTAATCAGCTGAAGGGGGTAAATTTATGGGAAAACAGGAGACAACTGTTTACTGTCCAACGAGTGTGGCGATAACAGAAAAGTATTTTAGTATTACTCCACGCATTGGAACCTTCGATGGCAAAAAAGTTGGCCTATTATGGAATAGTAAGCCTAATGGCGATGTACTTCTGAGCAGAATTGCAGAACTCTTGGAAAAGAATTACAAAGATATCAATATTATCAGATTTTGGGAAGTAGATCCCAGGGGGACAACATTCCCCGGCCGCATGGGTGACGAAGCCCTCGACCGTATCTCAAACAGCGTAGATATAGTGATAGCGTCGCAAGGTGACTGAGGGTCTTGCACAGCCTGGCTTGTCCATGGCTCCGTTGAATTAGAGAAAAGAAGGACACCTACAGTTACGATTATTACCTCGGATTTTGTCAATTTGGCCAAGGTATCTGCTTTAGGCCTTGGAATATCTGATATGCCCTTCGCAGTCGTCGAACATCCCGTGGGAGGAATTCCCCCTGAGGCTGTCCGACCGAAGGCTGATATAGCCATGGAAGACATAATCTACAAGGCAACTAAGTGGACACCAAGGGAGGTATCTCTGGAGGTAAAGAAAGCTTACCCAGCAGAGGCGGTCAGGATAACAGACACGATTGAAGATGTCAACGACTTATTTTACAGGAATGGATGGACCGATGGACTACCCGTAATTCCTCCAACCACAGAGCGCGTTGAGAATATGCTTTCAGGAAGTAGCCTTAAGCCTGATGAGTTAATTGGCCTTATTCCACCAAGAGGAGGGGCTGCAACTGTGCAAGTCATTGCTATAAATGCAGTTATGGCAGGTGCTAAGCCGGAGCACCTCCCAGTCATAATCGGAGCAGTCAAAGGGGCGCTAGAACCAGGGGTCAAGCTACGTACTTTGTTAACCTCTACAGCACCGTTTTTCGTTTCTCTGTTCGTACAGGGGCCTATTGTCAAACAGTTAGGTATTCGGTATGCTCAAAGTGCCTTGCTGCCTGGCAACGTACCGAATGCGGCTATAGGGCGTGCCTTCAACCTAACTATTCGCCTCCTGGGAGGGGCCCTCCCCCCGCCGGCTGGTAGCGGAACTATGGCTACCCTCGGCGCACCGAACTATTCCTTTTGCCTTGGAGAGAATGAAGATGCCCTGCCCAGAGGGTGGAATCCTCTGCGTATCGATCTAGGTCGTAAACTCGAGGACAGCATCGTCAGCGTATTCGGAGCGCCATGGGCTATAATGCAAAATGATCATGATTCTACAACTGGCAAGGATATTTTACTATCAACATGCTATCGCATTGGGGGTTACCTAATGAGGCCTGGTGGTCATGGCGGCATGGTAATCCTTTTTGGTCCAGAACATGCCAACACCATTGCTAAAGATGGTTTCTCAAAGGAGGATGTGAAGCAATTTATTTTCGAGAATGCTAAATCTCCATTAGAATGGTCAGTGAAAGGCGGGGTATGGCGTAATTTCCTGGAGTGGCAACCGGAGTGGGTGAAAAAAGAGGCTAACGATCTCAATCCCATGATTCACCAATTTGATAGTCCTGAGCAGATCACTATCAGTGTCGCTGGTGGGGCGGGTAAGCAATCATTATTGGGGATCGGATTAGCGAAACCCTACGCAACGTTGATATAACGTACTACTTGTACCAAAGATGGCTGTTAAATCTATAAACAGCATTTCCCATATAAGAAATTACGGCAATTTGCTCTTAAAATAGTGCAAGAAAAAGAATGAAAAATACAAAAATAAGGAGGTTGAAAATGTTTCAAAAAGCTAAACGAATTTCTTATTTGTTTCTTTGTGCGGTTTTCCTTGCTGGCTTCAGCACCTACGCAAAGGCTGCTCCTGAACGGCCTTTGAAGATCGATTTTGTAACCACGTTTAATAAAGGGACCCCGCAAGATAAAGGTTTTTATCAAGATTGCTAACGATGTCAAAAAAAGAACAGATGGGGCAATTGACATAAAATATTATATGGGTACTATACCTGGATCGGAGATAGAGCATACCGGTATGTGTATTCGGGGTGAAATTGGAATAGCTAACGCTATTATGTCGGGGGCTGTTCATGTGGTGCCACAATTTGAGGTGTTTGGCCTGCCATTTCTATTTAGGGACTCCAGGCGCTTTCACCAAGTAGTAGAAGGACCTATTGGAGATGAATTTTCTGTTAAATTTGAAAAAAGCGGCTTGAAGGTTCTATGCTATTATAATGTTGGTGAACGTAGCTTGCTTCTTGCCAAAAGGCCGGTAATAGAACCAAAGGATTTGAAGGGTTTGAAGATCAGATCCATGCCAGTGCCCATGATAGTAGACATGTTTGCAACTTTAGGAGGTACCGCAATAGGGATGCCCCCTGGAGAAATGATTCCCGCATTGCAACAGAGAGTCATTGATGGTGTTGAAGTCGGTCTTGCTGCAGCCTATGGGAGCAAAATCCATGAAGCTTGCAAATACGTTTCTCTGATCAGGTATATGATAACGCCTTGCGCTTTATTCATGAATCTAAAGCTTTGGAATAGCTTGAATCCAAAGGAACAGAAAATCTTTCAGGAAGTGGCCAAAGAATCCTCTCATTACATGACCACATTGGCTGAAGAATTTAATGTATATAAGTCATTTGGGGATGCAGGTTTGAAAGTTAATGAAGCCAATAGAGAGGCTTTTGTTAAGGCACTTACTCCTCTATATGATAAGTATGCGCCGATCTTTGGCCGTGAGCTAATTGACCGAATTCGTGCTACTGGTAAATAGTGGACAATGGCGAAAGATAGTCTCGTCATGAGCTGAGGCCCGTATAACAAAGATGAAATTGCTAATGAGATATGCTCGGAACTTTCCAGAAGGTTTATTAGTCCTCTTGACAGTAGCTATATTAATAGATCTATTCGCTGGAACTTTCTCACGTTACATTTTTGTACGTACTTTTTACTGGTATGAAGAGCTGGGAAGGATTTTGCTCCTTTGGATAACTTTCATCGGTGCTGCCGTAGGCATTAAAAGAGGAAGTCATTTTGCGGTAAATTTACTCTTTAATAAATTCCCTGCAAAGTTACGCTTCGGTTGCTCATTATTCGGTTTATTATTTATGGCAGGTATTGGCGTTATTCTTGTCATTACAGGCACCTCCTTATCTATAGACCTTATAAACTATAAAGCAACTTCTTTGAAGTTTTCTATGGGGGCAGTCTATATCTGTATACCCCTGGGTGGACTTCTAATGATTGTATATGTGGTTCCCCAATTACTGAGACATATTAAAAATATCCATCAATTGGGCACAGAAAAGAGGTAATACATTATTGGAAGCTTAATAATATCCATTGTTGATGGATTTTTAAAAAGTCCAAAAAGCGGTCGTGACCCTTTAATATATTGATAATTATTCTTATTTATGCTATCCTCTATTCGGAAGGGAGAAGAGGATGGCCAAGAGAGCGAAGAAAAAACGTGGTCCAAAGCCAAAATATCTGGACATCGCCTGCCCCAACGAAAAGTGTAAACACCATGGAAAGAAGGGGTTGGGCAATGTGGTCTCCAAT